>ENA-OYXD01001129-OYXD01001129.1-human-gut-metagenome-genome-assembly--contig:-NODE-1129-length-12924-cov-15.418836_pt1 | contig 12924 bp, 10 predicted proteins | sample MGYA00244818_ERZ653412 | MGnify/ENA primary metagenome ERZ653412 (study PRJEB26926, sample SAMN06165146) | human gut metagenome | biome: ENVO:00009003; feature: ENVO:2100002; material: ENVO:00002003...
TGGATTTTTCACTCTTCACTCTTAGTTCTTCACTTAAATATGCTCCTAGCCAACTCCATTGGCGATAACTCCTCTAACTACTTTAACTTCCGACTCGAATCCACAAGACTATTGTCTTTTTTCGCTATGCTCAAGGAACTTCTCCTTAACTACATAACTCCTTAACTCCTAAAGAATTACTCCTAAAGAAAAAACCTACTGATTCGGATTCTTCACATACCCCTGATATTTCGGAGTCAGGTCGGCCATAATCTCCTTATAGCTTATGTCCATGCGCTTGCTTATGTCTTCGGCACCCTGTCCTTCGGGGTATATCGGCTTATGGATGGTCAGTGTCAGCGGATGCCATTTCACCCAGAACCATTTGTTTGTCCTTGGCAGCACGTCGAAAGAGCCGTTGATGGTCAGCGGCACTATGGGCAGCTGAAGCTCGTCGGCAAGCATGAAGGCGCCACGCTTAAACGTACCCATATGACCTGTAAACGTGCGCGAGCCTTCGGGGAACACCACCACGCTCATTCCGTCTTTCAGCGTGTGGCGTGCCTTGTCGTATGTCTCCTTTACCTTGCTCGGGCCGCGCTTGTCTACAAATATCTGGTGAGACATCTCGCAGGCAAAGCCAACGAGAGGAATCTTGCGCAGCTGGTGCTTCATCATCCATTTGAAGTTGCGTCCCAGATGACCGAATATCAGAAATATGTCGAACGAGCCCTGATGGTTGCTCACAAACACATACGACTCGTTGTGCTTCAGGTTCTCGCGTCCCACAACCTTTACCGGCAGAAACAGCACCTTAAGTATGGCTGCTGCCCACAGCTTAGGCGGATAGTAGCCCCAGAAGTGACCGTTGCCAAGCACGCAGCCCACGCTCGTGGTGAGCGACGTAAGTATGGTGAGCACGAGTATTATCGGCAGCGCGATGCATATTTGATATATTCGGTAGATGTATCTCATTGTAAGTTGTGTTTATCGTTTTTTCGTTAGAATAATATTTGCGGTTAACCTGTCTGTGATGCCTGCTGCATCTGTGGCAGCCTTGTCTGCCTCGGTGAGCGTTGTCGTGTCTGATAAGCCGGGGCGCTCTTTCCCCTTGCTCGTCTTCTGATATTGCGCGGCTTGCGCTTTATGTCTGTATCGTCTTGCGTCCTTACAGACCGTTTTTGCGCAGCAGCGTTGTTGCGGTTATGGTGTTGCAGCAGGGCTGCGGCCCTGCTGCATGTCCTTTCCTGCTGTCAGTCTTTAATCTTGGGATACTTGCGTGTCCATCCGTCCCAGCGCAGACGCATCACGCCGAAGAAAGCCTCGCCGAATATGCCGCCGCTCATCTTCGACACGCCTTCACGTCTGTTGACGAATATCACGGGCACTTCCTTAATCTTGAAGCCTATCTTGTATGCCGTAAACTTCATCTCTATCTGGAAGCCGTAGCCCTTAAAGCGTATCTTGTCCAGCTCTATGGTCTCGAGCACGCGGCGCTTGTAGCACTTAAATCCCGCAGTGGTGTCGTGCACCTTGAAGCCCGTCACCATGCGCACATACTTAGATGCAAAATAGCTCATCAGCACTCGTCCTATAGGCCAGTTCACCACGTTCACTCCGCTCACGTAGCGCGAGCCTATGGCAACGTCGTAGCCCTCGTCGTGGCATGCCGAATAGAGGCGCGGCAGGTCGTTGGGGTCGTGACTGAAGTCGGCGTCCATCTCGAATATATAGTCATATCCGTGTTCCAGGGCCCATTTAAAGCCCGTTATGTATGCCGTGCCGAGGCCCAGCTTGCCGCTGCGCTCAATGATAAACAGACGGTCGGCAAACTCGCTCTCCATCAGTCGGTGAACTATAGCCGCGGTGCCGTCGGGCGAGCCGTCGTCTATCACGAGAATATTAAAACATTTTTCAAGCGAGAACACCGCCCTTATAATCTTCTCGATGTTCTCTTTCTCGTTATACGTAGGTATAATGACTATGCTGTCGCTTTTGTTCATGTCCTGAATGTCTTTTGTTTATGCGTGCTATATATGTCTTGTCTCCCTCCGGCTGGCGTCGTCATGGAGCCTTCAACGTTGTTGTCTTCTTCTTCAGATAAAGCAGCTCTCAGTCGTACCCGTGCGTCTTGTCTCCCCGGTCAGTCCTGTCTGCCGCTTATCTTATGCAGAGATAATGCAAACCGAGAGCAGAATCATCAAGTCTCGCTTGTATGTTATGCCTAGATGCCGCTTATCTTATTGCAAAGATAATGCAAACCGAGCGCAGAATCATCAAGCTTGCTTGAATGTTATGCCGAGATGCCGCTTATCTTATTGCAAAGATAATGCAAACCGAGAGCAGAATCATCAAGTCTTGCTTGAATGTTATGCCGAGATGCCGCTTATCTTATGTAAAGATAATGCAAACCGAGAGCAGAATCATCAAGCTTGCTTGAATGTTATGCCGAGATGCAGCTTATCTTATGTGCAAAGATAATGCAAATTGGCATAACTACAAAATAAAAATTTGCCAACGGAGCCATTATTTTTCGTCCTTGCCTTTTAAAATGACGTTTTTCAGTCAATTTGCTTTGTTACATCACGTTTTGCGTAACATTATTTATGACTTTTTTATCAATCGCAATACCATAAACCATAGCCGCCCCGTAGTCCGCAACATTGACATGAGCGTCACTTCTTATCCCCAATAGCCCGATTAATATTTGTCAGCTCCCCAGTCCGGTCGCCTTTTCATGTCTATACATTTGCGTCATAAAAACAATCTCGAAAAATCGTAAGTATTTGCGTTGTTTTATGTTTTAAATTGAAAGATTGTAGCTTTGTGTGCTGCTGCTTGTTAAGTAAATCCAATGTATTTACTTTTAAACTGTTAACGACTGAGTTTTGCCTCGTAACTCGGCCACTTTTACATCAAAAGTCATAGGTTTTTTATGCGTAAGTCATAGGTTTGTTTTTGGAAAATAATAAGGTGGATATAAAACGCAGGAAAATATTTGTTATTATTGTCGTTTTGATAAGTTTTATCATGAAACGGTATAATCCCCAATCGTCTTCAGGCCGCACATAGCTTTATCAATTTTGTTTATTCATGCTTTCAGTCCGCCTTTCAGGTTCTATTGGCGCAAGCTAATTATGAAACGTAGTTCGGTCTAACCCAATTATGAAACGAAGTTCGGCGTAGCTAATTATAAATTACATAAGTGCCTGCAAAAAATCCAACAAAAAGCCGCTCAAAATAAAGCAAAAATACAGACCGAATACTAATAACAGATTTTGTATTAGGGCATTTTTTGATTCAAAAAAATTTTTTGAACGATGTGGTATTTACAAAATATTTTTATATCTTTGTTCTTTGTGTGCGCCGCTTGAAATCCAGCAGATGTTGCTTCTGATAGTGCAGCTGATATAGAGTTCAAGAGCCGTGACGAGGGCGTAGACTTCGATACAAAGATGAAAGAGCTGCAAACCGAAATGAAAGATTTGCTGAAACAGGAGGAGAAAAGCAGAAAGGAGTTGTTGAACCTGTTTAAAGAGTTGGGCTATGGACTTGAATGACAAAATTGTAATTTACCGTACTGCCGATGGGCAGACCGCCGTGGATGTCAGGATGGATGGAGATTCTGTGTGGCTTTCACAGGCACAGATGGCAGAACTGTTTCAAAAGGACAGAACCGTTATAGGACGCCACATTAGCAATATTTATAAGGAACATGAATTAGAGCGTGAGACCACATGTGCAAATTTTGCACATACCAAGAATTATGGTCGTAGAGAGGGATTTACGCAAACTAAGAATATTGTGTTATACAACTTGGACGTCATCATTTCCGTGGGCTATCGTGTAAAAAGCCAGCGTGGCACGCAGTTCCGTATTTGGGCAAATAGAGTGTTGAAAGAATATTTAATTAAAGGCTATATCGTCAATAAGACCCTGACAGAACAACGCTATACGGAGCTGAAGCAGCTTGTTACCATCTTGGGTTTGATGGTTTATACTAATATTTAAAGTCAAAATTATTGTCGTAAAATGAAAAATTAAAAAGCGGTTACCTTTCAAAAAAAATTAATATCTTTGTATTAAAAATAGGGAAAAGGTTTAAATTGAATACAAATATGATATTGTTACGCAATTTATTTTTTTAGCATCATGCTTTTGGGGCTAATGGAAAGAAATGAATAGGTAACCTATTTCATAGACTCATAATTCTTTAAAATATGGAGTACTTAATTTGGATAAGCATGATTGAGCTCTGTAATAAAATGGGAACTGATTACAAATAAACCTATAAAATTGATTTTATAGTTCGTTTATATACAATTTATAATTTTATTTTGTAGATTTGTAGAAATAAAAATGACAATTCACAAATAGGGAACTCACAATGATGTCGCAAGAAAACATACCAATTAAGGTTGGACTTCTAGAACTTTTATATGGAAGCCAAGGAACACAATTCGTTATTCCAGCTTATCAGCGTAATTATACATGGACTGCTAATAATGAAGTTAAGCAGCTATTAGATGATATAAAAGTAGTACTTAGAGGAGAAAGAACTAAGCACTTTATTGGTATAATGATATATCTGGAAACGAGTATTTCTCCATTTCAGCGAGAGCGTTCGGTTATAGATGGTCAGCAAAGATTAACTACCATTTTTCTAATATTTTATGCTATAAAAGAGCTTATGATAGAAAAAGGTATGAATGTTGATGCGGATAAACTTGAAAATATGTATCTTGTAAATCCATATAATGAAACCAATAAATTTAAACTGAAAACGTTGGTGTCTGACAATACCGTTATAGTTGATAAGAAATCTGCCGTTTATTAAAACTATCTTTATATAAAGACTTCATTGATTGAATTGCTGAAAAGTTGTATTATTAATGAAATAATAGAGGCTATGAACACTGTTCTCGTAAATGGGTGTGAATATTGAATGACAGAGGAAGGAAAACAGATTAGCCAATTTTTTTAATTTAAATGATATAGATTGTAATGAGATATTTAGGTAGTAAAGTTAAATTGCTAGAATTTATAGAACGAACTATTGATAAATATAATATTCGTGGGCAGATCTTTTGTGATCTTTTTGCCGGAACATCATGTGTGTCAGATTTTTTCAAAGATAAGTATGAAATCATATCCAATGATTTTATGTATTATTCTTATTGTTTCTCAAAAGCTAAATTAAGCTTTAGTTGTATACCCAATTTTGAAAAATTCCAAAGATGTTATAAAATAAATATTTTTGATTGGCTAAATAATCAAGTGTATGATGTAAATGATTATTCATTTATATATAAAAATTATACCCCAGAAGGTGGGAGAATGTTTTTTACACAAGAAAATGCGATAAGGATAGGTGGGATACGTCATCGAATAGAGCAATTATATCAAAATAATGAAGTTAATGAGAATGAATATTATTTTCTTCTAGCTTCACTTTTGGAGTGTATTACTAAATATTCAAATACATCAGGAACTTATGAAGCCTTTTTAAAATTTTGGGATAAAAGAGCTTTAAAAAAATTTAAATTAGAACCTATAGGATTTAAGCAATGTCGCATAATAAATACTTGTACATGTTATAATGAGAACAGTAATTCATTGATCCGAAAAATTCAAGGAGATATTTTATATCTTGATCCTCCTTATACTGTAACACAATATGCATCTGCGTATAATATTCTTGAGACGATAGCATTGTGTGATGAACCTATTATAAAGGGTATAGGAGGAAAAAGAAATAAAGGTGATTGCGTATCTTTTTATAGTTACAAAAATAAGGCAAAAGAAGAACTGGAAGATATTTTTAGACAGGCCCAATTTCGGTATATAATTATGAGTTATAGTAATCAGGGAGTTATTCCATTAGAGGATATTATAAATCTTGCCAAACTTTTTGCAAAGGATAGAAATGTACATGTTGAGTTTGTTGAATATCAAGAATATCAGAATCACCGCTCTAGCAATAAAAGAAATGGGAAAAAATTGAGAGAAGTTCTTATTTGTTTTGAGAAAGATTTAGTTGTACGTAAGTCTCCATTGAATTATTCTGGAAGTAAGAATACAATTTTTAATGCAATTCAAAAATATTTTCCTAAGCATATAGGAACATTTGTTGATGTGATGGGAGGGGCTTTTAATGTTGGCATTAATGTTTATGCTACTAAAAAAGTGATATATAATGATGTAAACCCTTATATATATGGTATTATAAATTGGTTGTTAACAAATAACAAAAAGTATATTGTGCAATCAGTTGAAGATGTTATTAGCAAATATAACTTATCAAAAGCAGACAAGAAATCATACAGCCAGCTTAGAGATGTATATAATACAACCCCATCACCACTTTTATTATTCGTTTTACATATGTATTCTTTTCAAAATTATATAAGATTCAATAAAAATCAACATTTTAATACACCAATAGGTGTTGCTGGTTATAGTTCAGATTTGTGCACTAGAATTAATACTTTTATTCCTAAAACATGTGAAGTTGAAATAAAGAATTGTAATTTTAAAGATATTGATTGGGGGAAATTTCCAAAGGACACATTATTTTATTTTGACCCACCATATTGTATAACCCAAGCTGCGTATAATGACGGAAAGCGTGGCTTAGAAGGGTGGACAGATGATGATGATATAATTCTTTTAGAGACATTGTGTATTCTCAATAAGCAAGGATATAAATTTATGTTATCAAATGTGACAGAGCATAAAGGTAAAGTTAATAACAGATTAATTGATTGGGCGAATCTAAATAATTTTAAGGTGATAGAACTTGGAATTTCAGGTTGGAGATATACAAAAAATGAAATAATCGTTATAAATTATTGATTAATATGGCTACATTTATATTGACAGAGGATATCAAAAATATTTTTAATAGTCCGGATGTTTTGGACTTATTGAGAGATAAAGGATATGTTAGTCCGGATGAATTCAGTAAAGATATTATAAAGCGTCTTAATGCTTTTGATTCATCTTTAAATTTAAAAGAAATTTCTTATCATTCAATGAATGATACTGATAAATATATAGGTGTAATATTAGATAAGCAATTAAATAAGAAATATAATGTGTGTGTAATACCTCCACAATTAGGAACTCGTAGTGGATTTTTGACTCAACAGATATTTGGCTTTCTGTCAGATATTTTATTGTCTTCTTTGCCTGTTAAGCTATCTTTGTTGAGTGATGTACCAGTTATAATAATAAATTGTATGGTTGGTACTATAGCTAATTCTGCTATCTGTAATGTTATTTCTGCAAAAAAATTGGGATTTCATTATATTGATATGTTTAATAGACAAGAAGATTTTGGACATCCTGTTCGGAATTTAAGAGAATATATGTCTACAATAGAAAAATTCAAAGATATAAATAAAGATTTTTTATTTGAAGATAATTGTGTAGTTTTTAAAACAGAGCGACTGAAGAATTTGGTAGGTTCTTTAACTAATGAGCCATATTATTTTGCAATAAATGCATATCCTGCTTTAATATTGGCATATAAGGAAGGGATAAAAATAGATATTTCTGCATTTGATGATTGGTACAATCAACCAAAACGTAATAAAAACATACTTGCGTTTGTGGAAATGGCAAAGAATTTGCAAAAAAGGAGGAAGACTATTACAACAAAAAAACTTCCTCTTCAGCAAATATACTATGGTGCTCCTGGTACAGGAAAGTCACATGAAACGAATAAAATAGCAAAAACTTTCCCCAATACTATTCGTACAACATTTCATCCTGACAGTGATTATTCAACGTTTGTAGGGGCCTATAAACCAACTACAACGACCAATTATAAATATGGACTAGATAGAAATGGTAATACTGTACCTATTGGTTTAAATACAGATGAAAATGGTAAAACTATTCCTTTCGAAGAAAAGAAAGTTGAATATAAATTTGTAAAACAGTCTTTTTTAAAAGCGTATATTAAGGCTTGGAAATCTTTCAAAGAAACTTGTGTGGACGGAGGTGAAATAGCACCTCAGTTTTTAATAATTGAAGAAATAAATCGTGGTAATTGTGCCCAAATATTTGGTGATTTGTTCCAACTTCTGGATCGTAATAAAGAAGGATTCTCTGAATATCCGATTGAGACTGATGAAGATATTGTGAAGGCTCTACTAGAAGACAAACCTGAAGATAAATTAAGTTTTGGAATGAAGGGGCTAGAGCTACTTCCTGAACAAATGAATTATATTAATAGTGTATTTAATAAGGATAGTGGATTGGAGTTAAATGTTGCTGAAAAAATATGTAAAGGAGAAGTTTTAGTCCTTCCATGTAACTTTTATATTTGGGCAACAATGAATACTAGTGATCAGAGCTTGTTCCCTATTGATTCTGCTTTTAAGCGTAGATGGGAATGGAAATATATGAAAATAAGGGAAGGTAAAGATGAAAATGGAGAAGTTCTTAATTGGAAAATAATCGTAAAGGATAAAGATAAGAATAATGTCAATATATTAGGTAGAGAAGATCTTTCTTGGTGGGAGTTTATTCAAAAAATAAATGAGATAATAGCTTCTATGACATTAAGTGCAGATAAGCAGTTGGGATACTTTTTTTGTAAAGCGAAAGAAGGAGTAATTGATGAAAGAACATTTGTAGGTAAAGTTATTTTCTATCTTTGGAATGATGTATTCAAAGACTATGGTTTTGAAGATTCTTACTTATTCCGCTATAAAACAACTGTAAATGGAAATGAAGTAGAGAAAGATTTAACTTTCCCTGATTTTTATGATGAAGACGGTGAAAATATAGATTCTGTTCGTCTAGTTGACTTTATTGAAAGAGTAATGAACTGGAAAAAAACAAATCAAGAAAGCGACTAATGTATATCCTTTTTGAAGAACATCAGTATGAGAGCCATCTTGTAGAGAAGATTTTAAAAGATATCTACGTACTCCAAGATATCAACAAGAAGGTCAACATACAATTTGTGGGTTATTTCTATAATCCGCATTTGCATGATTGTGTATTTATCTTACCTAAAGTTTTATTGAGGGATGATTCTAAAACAAAAAAAGAAGTATTGGCTGGTGTTAAACTTCCTACAGGAGAAAATGTTTACCCAGAACAGATTTTAACTCCTAAGGGACAGAAAATATTGAGTAAGGAATATAGAAAATTTATATATGAGTTTTCTGTATGGGTATATCGTGCTTTAAATGTGTTTTATCAAGCTAATAAAACGAGTAAGGCTATTTTATACAAACATTTGCCTCAAACTGGCAGAGGAAAGCGCCAATGTGCTAATACTTATCTTGATATAGTCCTTTCTCTTATAAAATTTAATCAGGAGAATTATAATTATATGCTTTTTACAATTAAGAATTTGCATCGTGGTAATAATAAAATAAATTGGATACGTACTGTTAGTCATTCTTCTGCCATTGTACAAAATGATGACTGTGTATATTTGAATCTTGTAAATAAAAAGCGAATTATAAATTATGAAGAGGAGTTATTCATTATATTTTATAGCATATTAAATTATCTGAATTCAGCGTATGGATTTCATACACCTATTAATGTTCAGTATGATTTGATTACTGGTAAACAGTTTCAACAATATTTGAATGGAATTGGCAAAATGCGCTTAATGCAGATAAAATATAAATATTTTTCTGATAAATCCTTGCAGCTTTGGGATTTATGTTACGCGTTTTTTGATAATTTACATAAAATTGCAATAAATGCTAATGCTCAGGAGTATATGTTAGCCAAAAACTTTAATATTATTTTTGAGGCTATGATAGATGAACTTATTGGGACTTCTCATAATAATATTCCTAAAGGGTTGGCAGATCAGAAAGATGGTAAACGTGTAGACCATATTTATACAGATCTTGCTTTAACATCTATCGATTCACAAGTGGATCGTGAGGTATATTACATTGGTGATAGTAAGTACTATAAAAATGGACATCTTGTAACTTCTGAGTCAATATATAAACAGTATACCTATGCTCGTAACGTGATTCAATGGAATATTAATCTATTTTTATCAGATGATACTGCTTATGATGAAGAAGATAAACAAAGCAGAAGGGAAGATAGAGAACGATTTAAGAATATTCATTTACAAGACTCCAATGTAACTGAAGGTTATGATGTTATTCCTAATTTCTTTATTAGTGCTTTCGTTTATGATGATCATAAATATAACGCAACGGAAAATATTCGTAAACATATTAATGGAAGAGGTGAACATTGTACAAAAGTATCTTATCAGTTTCCAGATAGGCTTTTTGATCGTGATACACTCTTTTTGTCACAATATGATGTTAATTTTTTATATGTTATTTATTTATATGCAAGAAATAAAATCAATGAGAAGGCTATATGGAAAAAACAGGTACGAGAGATTTTCCGTAATGAAATTCGAGAGGTAATCCAGAGCGAATATAAAATATATGCTATGCGTGCTAGACTTGGCGTTGATGGTGTATTATATCTTCAACAGCATTTTTATGAGTTAAACGGCAGGGTATTTCAGCCATATGGAGAAAATCGTGAAATGTATTTTGCTTATGCAAGACCCCAAAAAAAATTAGCTGAAACTGCAAAGCAATTTGAAGAACTTAATAAAGTTTTTTTTATAGAAGAATGCAATATGGGAAAGGATCCTAAGACAGTCTTACAAGCTACTATAGATAAAGATCTTCAACAACCAGTAATAACATCTCCATGGCTTACAATGCATTATCTGGAGCGAGATTTAACTCGGGGGATTCTTGTTGGATATTATAAATCAAAAGAACAGCTACAGTGGATTTTAGGTAATAATGATAAAGGTTCTTTAATTTATAATGTTCGATTACAAGTTAAAGGCGAGGAGTTAAGAGATGGCTCTCATACAGCTGGATTCTATGACAGTAAAAAAGTACAATTTGTTATTCTTTATACAGATGATGTAGAAAAAACAGAAGAATATCATGTCTTTCACGTCAAAGATACGGCAAAAAAGGTAACAGAAGAAAGAATGCGTGGTACTTGGTACCCTTCTGAAGTAAAAGGCAATTACTTTTTTTATCGCTTTGATGAGGAGGTTACGATAGGTAGATTAAAAATTACAGAATTACTTAGAAATCTTAAAGTAAAACATTTAGAGCAATTTGGTAGCTATACTGAAGGTGAGCCAATGTTTACCACAGCTGAAGTCGTGTTGAAATATAGAGTGAATTAACTTGAAGTGTTTTATTTTATATATTAAAAAATAATATAAATATGTTACTAGGTAGAAAAATCAAGAAATCCCATGAAGAACAAGGGGGCTTCAACGCCAGCTAGCAGAATTGTTTGATATAGACACTCCTATGTTCAGTAAATTAGTACAATAAAGATACAACAATTTTCGCTACTCACCAAAGATTATAAATTCATCGAACTCACGTTAAAATTATGCTTTTAATCCTCTCGAATTTGATGGGATTAAAGTTATTATTAATAGTAAGTAAAAGTTTTTGTGTTACGGAAAATTTTATAAATTTGCGACAGGCATTTTTTCAAAAAATAATTGCATACTAAAGCTATTATCAGTATGCGTGTTTGAACAAAGATAGTATATGACAATAAATAATTTGCTGAACGTCAAGTCTCGTGATGAACTGCGCGAATGGCTGATGCAGAATCATGATAAGGAGCCGGAATGTTGGGTAGTGGTAAAACGTGGAAGACCAGTTGACGACGGCACGTTCTGGTATATAGATGCTGTAGAAGAGGCGATGTGCTTCGGATGGATAGACAGCACGACAAAGAAGCTGGCAGACGGGATGACGGCACAGAGGCTGTGCCCGAGAAAGGCGCGCAGCAACTGGTCGGAACTGAACAAGGAAAGATGTCGCAGAATGGAACGGCTCGGACTGATGACAGATGCCGGCAGAGCCGCATTGCCGGATATGACGGACAAGGGCTTTGTGATAGACGATGATCTAATGAAAGAATTGAAGTCGGACCCTGTGGTGTGGCAGAATTTCTGCCGCCTGCCCGAGCTGTATAAGCGTGTGCGCATTGACACCATCCAGATAAAGAAACGTCAGCCCGAGCTGTTCAGAAAGCGGCTTGACAAATTTATAGAAAACACTCGGAAAGGCGTTCTTTATGGTGAGTGGAACGATAACGGCAGACTGCTGATGTAATCAGCGTATGTTTCCTTATAAGAGCGTCAAAAAAAGTTCTGCAAAAGGCATCCGCAATACAGAAAAAATCTATAACTTTGTCATCGTTGGTTATTGTTTATATTTTGCAATAAAGTTGCAGTCTTCTCTGAGTATCTAATATATGCATTGGCGTTCGTACTGTCAAATTCTAACCTTAAATTTGCAAATATGAAGTTGAAAGATAAACGATTTGTTATATTCGAAGGCACAATGTCGTGTTTTATCTTCATTGTTGGTATAATTTATGTTTTATGCGGATTTGGTGAATTGTTTGGTGTGGCTGAATATTTCTTTTTGTTTTTGCCATCGCACATTCTTGCAGGAATAGCTACTTGGCTTGTATGTAAAAAGGATTATTGGGCAAATCTTACAATATGGCAAATCGTGTTTTCTTTTATCATTTCATTACTTATACTTTTATTTTTTATGCAAGGCGAGTATATTCTGTTCTTGGCCATTATGATCTTTTTCGTTACCAATATATTTTCCATGTTTCTAATTCCTTTTTATTGTTTACTGTATGGAATAATCATAAACAAGGGTAAGAAGAGTAAAAAGCTATGGAAGGAATAATGAAATAGATTTTATTTATACTTATCAATTCATGAATATATATTCGTGAAAGCATTCTAAGAAATTAGTTAGAAATAAAGAAACAATGAAAGATAAAATTTTACTTACATTATTACTTAGTTGAGAATATCGCCCCAATGGTACCGTTGTAGCGGTCGATTGGTACCGCGCG
>ENA-OYXD01001130-OYXD01001130.1-human-gut-metagenome-genome-assembly--contig:-NODE-1130-length-12918-cov-5.361269_pt1 | contig 12918 bp, 17 predicted proteins | sample MGYA00244818_ERZ653412 | MGnify/ENA primary metagenome ERZ653412 (study PRJEB26926, sample SAMN06165146) | human gut metagenome | biome: ENVO:00009003; feature: ENVO:2100002; material: ENVO:00002003...
ACGAGATTACTACGCGTCTCGTGGGCTCGGAGATGTGTATAAGAGACAGCCTCCGGTGCACCGGTTGTTCCGCCAGGAGCACGGCCGGGTAGCCGCGTATGGATGTGATAAACGCTGAAGGCATCTAAGCGTGAAGCACACCTCAAGATTAGATATCCCATAACGTAAGTTAGTAAGGTCACTTGTAGACTACAAGTTTGATAGGTCGGAGGTGTAAGTGCAGTAATGTATTGAGCTGACCGATACTAATAGGTCGAGGGCTTGATCTCAATAAAATGAGAGAAAAAGCGAATTGATACTGAAAACGAGATTATATGAGATAAGCCGAGCCAATAAAATGGCTTAAGCCGAAAGTGCTGTCGACAGATTTGAATTGAATTTACTATGTGGTTGTCAGTCCGCAAGGACTGTAAGAAAGATATTTGTCAAGGGAAACGCAGGCTTGCTTTATGGACGTTTTTCTTTAAGCGGTGCCCTTGTAAATATACCATTGCGGTGGTGATGGCGGTGAGGATCCACCTGTTCTCATTCCGAACACAGTAGTTAAGCTCACTTGCGCCGAAAATACTTTGCGGGCGACCGCACGGGAAAATAGGTAACTGCCGCTTCCAGGAAAATGCCGGATTATGAAAATAATTCGGCTATATTGCCCCTTAGCTCAGTCGGTAGAGCATTCGGCTGTTAACCGAAGTGTCGTCAGTTCGAGTCTGTCAGGGGCAGCCATCTACGTTGACCGAAATTACTGATTCGGTCAAAAAAGAGTCAAAAACGCTTGTTTTTGACTCTTTTTGTATGGTTTTTGCCCATTTTTGAGGGTAATATCAAGGTCAACATAGGTTAGTTGACCATGTCGATTTCATTGCTGATTTTTGGCGTTTTTTTGAAAAATCAAGGTTTGAACTTACAACGTACCGTTTTTAGTCTTTTTTAAAGGAGGTTTGCCCTACATTTTAGCACCATCCTAAAAAATATTTTTTAGAAGTTTTTTGTTGTATAGGTGTCTGATTTAGCGGACACCGTTTTATTTACTTTATGTGATTTTTATAGTATAATAATTACACTAAAAAATTTATTGGAGGTTTTAAGATGGCAACGAAGATAATTACTGTTAAGGGAGTAGGAAATGTTTCGGTTAAACCCGATTTGATTGTTGTTTCCATGAAATTAGCAACAGAAGACAGGGAGTACGAAAAAACAATGGAACTTGCCGCAGAACGGATAAGCCTTATAAATGGCTCGCTCGAAAAGATTGGATTTAAAAAAAATTCCGTAAAAACTACGGATTTTAACGTTCGCACGAATTATGAAAGCGTAAAGGATAAGAGCGGTAATTACAAAAGCGTATTCAAAGGATACGTTTGCAATCATAACTTAAAGGTGGAGTTCGATTTCAATACAAAGATGCTCGCAAGTGTGTTGTCTGCGATTTCCGAATCTCTTGCAAAGCCGGAGTTTTCCATCTCGTTTACCGTGAAAGACTCGTCGGCGGTGTGTGGCGAACTTCTGAAGTCGGCTGTGAAAAACGCGAAAGAGAAAGCCGAAATACTGTGTTCGGCTTCCGGTGTAAAACTCGGCGAACTCGTATCTATCGATTACAATTGGGGCGAAATAGATCTGTATTCCGATACGAATTACGAAGTCGGCGACCGATTTATGGCAAAGGCGGCTTGTTTATCGAATATCGATATTCAGCCGGACGATATAAAAACAAGCGATACGGCGACACTCGTGTGGGAAATTTTATAAGAATGGCATTTTAAGCGTAACTGTTTGGTTGCGCTTATTTTATACATAATGGTGTCTGTTTTTTTGCACACCTTGTTCTTTACAAAAATAGTCGGATATGGTATAATGTTATTATAAAATGCGATAGGTATAGGTAAAAGCCGATGAAGCAAGAAAACGCTTATAAAATCAAACTCTTGAAGTTACTAGAAATCTTACGGCAGGACTCTGACGAGGATCATTATATAGGGACGACGGAGCTTATAGATAAACTTGCCGGTATGGGCATTGTTTGTGACCGCCGCACTTTATATAAGGATATAGAGGTGCTGAATAATTTCGGCTATGAGGTTCTTTGTGAAAAGTCCCTGGGAAAGCCGAATTGCTACTGTGTTGCCGATAGAAGTTTCGATGTTCCCGAACTGCGTATTCTTATGGATGCGGTGCAAGCGGCGAGCTTTGTTACGCCGAGTAAAACGGAAGTTTTGCTTGATAAGATTGCCGATCTCGGCGGAAGCCATCGCGCCGAACTTCTGCAAAGTAATATCGTGCGGTTTAATACGACTAAAAGCACGAACGAGAATATCTTTTATGCTATAAGCGAAATCAATTCGGCGATAGAGAACAATAAAAAGGTTTCGTTCGAGTATTTTGATTTCAATGAAAAGCACGAGCGCGTATATCGTAAAGACCATAAGCGGTATTTCGTAAATCCGCTTGCGACCATATTCGATGACGATAATTATTATCTGATTGCTTATTACGGGAAGCATCCCGGCGTCGTTCATTACCGAATCGACCGCATGGACAGGGTGGAAATGGTGGAAGAGCAAAGCAAAGATCTTTATAACGGCGAGCCGATTGATCTGAAACATCATAAAAAGACTATTTTTGGAATGTTTCAGGGCGAAACGCAGGAAGTCGAATTCCAAGCCGATAAATGTCTTTTGGACGTGATATTCGACGTATTCGGCGATAACATTGCGTTGGAATCGCTTGATAACAATACGGTTACGTTTAAAGCCGAGGTGCAGGTTAGCCCTACATTTTTAGGTTGGTGCTGTTCTTTCGGGGATAAACTTAAAATTATTGAACCTGAATATGCTGTAGAAAAATTACAAAAACACATTGCCAATTTGAGTGAAATATATAAAAAGTAGAAGGAAGCTCATTCAACATCTTGAGAGTTGTCCGTTTTGGTAAACCCGCAGATTTACAAATATCTAATAAAAAAAGGAGTTGTACGATGGTCAATGAAATTGTAAGAGAGGTCAATGCATGTCTTGATAATGGGTGCTGTATAGCAGGGTTTTCTCTTGCATTGACTTTACCCGATATTTGTGGTAAAGCATATTACCCACAACTTGGAAATAAACGGAGATATATCAAGTGGTTTAACGAATATATAGGTCAATTCGAATGCGATGAAGAAGGGGCAGAAGTCGGAATACCGTATTTAAGTGGAGAACTTGTCTATTCTTTGCGCTGCTCGCTTCTTCATCAAGGCAATCCTAATATTAAAGAAAATGAGTTTGGCATTGTTTATTTTGAATTGATTTATCGTCAGCAAGAAGGGTCACATGTTTTTTGTGGTTCGTCGCAGGCTCAAATTATAAAAGATGAAAACGGAAACGATAAAGCAATTAACAAGGAACTCAGTATAAATGTTCGTAATTTATGTTGGAAAATCTGTAGGCTTGCTGAAATGTGTTATAAAAAGGATAAAGATAAATTTGATTTCTTTAACTACAATTTAGTAGATACAGACTATCACACGAGGAATTTATTTGGTATGAAGGATAGTGGTATTATAAGATGAAAAAGACATTTGGATCTATTTTAGGGCTTGCTGTTCTGATATTCATTTGTACAAGCGGGTTGGTCGAGCCTGTTACAAAGGTTTTTATTTGGCTCATAACTTTACAGTATAACTCTCCGGATATTTCCTTGTTTGGACAACTGGTTGCAAAGTACGGAACGTGGATTATTACATATTCTTTGGTTGGCGTGCTGTTTAATGCATTGGGTTGGTTTAACGGCGGTGCAATGAAAATTGTGTATTTTATTATATCTACGATACTTTCATTTTTGTTGTCGTGGATTATAATGGTATTTGAAAAATATTTATGGATTATTGCTATCGTTGTTGTTGGTTTGCTTTTGTTAATGGTTGGAGCATTGATAACAATGTTCATTGTTAATAGGGGAAAGGCACAGAATGTCAATGGTAATGACTAAAATTGAGTTGTGAAAGAAAAATTTTACACTGACAAGCGGTGGTTCATTTATTTGTCAATAGAATACTGTCAAGTTTTTTACGGGGGTGTCTGTAAGTGCGGACACCCCTATTTTTATGCCTAAAATACTCTTGACAATATTCCCCGAATAGATTATAATAATTTTGCTATCGGGGACAAGTGTCCCGAATAGATAAAAGTGAGGGCCATCACAAAATGAGAACGAAAGACAATGAGTTAGTGAACAGAATCAAGTTGTACACCGAGGAGCAAATCGATAAAAGGGGGAGAATGCCTACCATCCGCGATATTGCCGAGGCGTTGGACGTTGGAAAAAGTTCAGTGCAAAGATACTTGGAGTATATGGTGGAGAAAGGAATTTTAGCGAGGGGAGAATACGGATACGAATCTATCGAGCAATCGAGAACGGAAAGAACTGTATCGGTAGCAAAACTTGGATATGTTCCTTGCGGTCCGCTTTCCGAAGAGTATGAGTGCATAGACGGATACGTTCGGCTTCCGGCATCATTTGTAGGAAATGCTAAAAAGTGTTTTTTACTTACGGCGAGCGGTAATTCTATGATTGACGTTGGGATAAATGACGGAGATTTGGTGCTTGTTCGACAACAGGAAGAGGCTAACTATAACGACATTGTATCAAGCGATATGTACCCTGTAAGCGATTGAAACTTCTGCCGATAATCCACTGTACAATCTGCTTTCACTGAGGAAATTTCACGGCTCGTTACCGTTACTTTAATCTGCTCGCCGAACGCTTGCAGACATTCGACGTTTGCCGTCAATGCTCCATCTTCCGTCGGCGTTACCGTCACATAGTCCGTTACCGTTTTACCCGTTGCCCATGCGCTTGAATTATTTACAAACGATACCGACCAATCTACGTCTTGAATTGTAGCATTGGACGGCGTAATCGTTGCCGTAAGGGTATAAGCCGTTTCGGCAAGAGGGGAAATCCCGTTTGCCGCATAATCTTCTTTGGCTATCTTCGCTGTCATAAGTTTTACGCCGTTACCCGTGCTTTCTCCGACTACCGCTCCGCCGTTATCTTCGGGCTGTTCCTGCTCTTGCCCGATAGGGTGAAATTCGATATTTCCTTTCTGCCAAAAAACAACGCCCGTAATTATGCCCGCCACCATAACAAGGGCAAGAAACAAGGAAAGGATTTTCCAACCGATATTTGAATTATCTCGATAATTCGCCATTTTCTTTTACCTCACTTAATATTTTTTCGATTTTTTACACAGCAACGCATATTCATAGTTGCGATGCTCTTTCATCGCACGGTCTACCGCTCTCAAATCGCCGCGCCGTGCCGCATTGTCTAACTTTTGTTCGCTATGTTCGTACCGCTTTTGCAATTCCGCATACGGCACGGAACGCGCAAGCTCTTTTTGTTTTCGGGAAAAGCGTATCATAGCGTTATCCGTTAATCACCGTAAAAACTTCGCCGTTCGCGTCCACCAAATGAACGACATCCGCCGACTTTTTCCGTTTGCCTGTTTTCCTTACTTTACTCTTTTTCCCGCGCACGGCGTTTACACCGTTTCGGAATGACTGCTTTTCCTTTTCACTCGTGCATTTTACACGTTTACCCGCTTTTGCCGTTGCATATGCGCGTCCCATATGGTACGCTTTCTTTTCTTCGGGCGAATATGTCTTTTTTGCCATTGTTTACACCTCGCATTTTTGTATTTTTTGTTTAACTTCTTCGTAACTCTCCGTCACGAATACGCCTGCCAATTTGCCTTTGCCATCAAGTCCCGTTTCAATAAACGTTCCGTCTTTGTCCTCGACTATTCCCGTTATTATCCGTACAGGAATCAACACTCTTTCTCTGCCTGCATACACCGTCGTTTCAATAAAGCCTTTCATTTTTTCGTTACCTCGTTTTTTTTTTGTTTTTCTTCGTTGTTTTTGCTCATTACCCCTGCGGGGAGCAATACCCTTGCAGGGTGCTTTTCTCTGTTAAAGAGAATGTAAAGGGGAATATGGTTTTTTGCCCGACTGTTTTCCACAGCCGAGCTGAACCTTTTTGAAAGTGTATTTTCAACTATTTACACAAATTATCACCCCCCGATAAAGTTGAGCAACATGCCCAACAATGCTTTGTCGCTGTCGCGTTGGGGCTTTACGTTACATTCGTAAATGCGTCCGTCCTCGTCTACCGACCGCACCCAATACGCCATATATTTTGTAATTTTCCCCGTTTTGTCGCTTTCGCTCTCTCGTTCTTCCATGAACAATTCCGCTTTCGGGGAAACGTCAAAAACTATGTCCAAAGGCTCATAACCGCCGAAATCCTTCGGGGTAAAGTCCGCTTTCACCGCACGACCGCGAACTATGCCGCGCACACAATACGCGAAATAATCCCGTCCCTCTTTCGTTTGCATTTGCTTGCCGTTCTTGTCAAGGATAGGCTCACGTACTACCACCAAATGCCCGTTAATCGTTTCCGTTCCGTCTGTTGCCGTTTTTTCGCTTGCCGTCCTTTTCTTTTCGTCTGCCATTTTGTTCTTTTCTCCTTTGCGTTTTCTTGACCGCCGTCATATTTTTTTTTATTTCCCCTCGCGGGAGTGGTGGAAGCCGCAAGACGCCACCCTTGCGCGAACGCTTTTCCGCGTTCCTTTGGGCTATGCTTCCATATAAGCGGGGGCGGAGGTTTCCCCGCTTGCGTTCGCCGTCTTTGCAACGGCTCGTTTGTGGACTTTATTTTTGTTTTACAAGCCAAAAGCCGCTTTTGACGTAAATTAAATGATAGTGAATATCCACCGCCGAAACATGGTATAAATTACCCGTGCGGTATTCTCTATCCGATACGCACACAAGCCCCAATGCCTTACAACGTTCCCGCGCCGTGTCTAACGTTTGGGCGCGCAAGCGGACATTTTCAAAAAAGCCCGCCCGCGACATTTTCTCAAACTCGTTTTTATCTATGTCAAGAAGCATTTTTATTCTTCCTCGCTCATAGGCTCGTTACAGTCGGCGCAAATGATATTGACCGCTTTCGTCGCTCTCACGCTTTGACCGCAACACGGGCATTTATACTTGCGGGTGCTCGTTGTTTTTACTGTTTGACCTTTCATAACGGGCAACCGATATATTACCGTTGCGGGGTTATCTTTTACATAGTCCGCTATCATTGCCGCCGTCTCGTTCGTCAATGTCGTATGCGACCAACCGATTTGCGGTACGCATTCAACCGTTAAGCCGTGGGTTTCCGCTATCTTTTTATATAATTTGTTGTGATAGTTACCGCTCCGCGAAGTGTCTTTCATGTCGTGTACGCTTGCATATTGATGGCACATTTCATGTATGAGCGTTGCCGCTATTTCATTGATAGGGCGGTGCAGTTGTTGCGCCGTCATGTTCAGTTCGTGTTCTTCACGCTCAACGGGTTTGTAACACTCCGTATAATTTTCACAGTCGTTAGGGGTATCACATTCGGCGCAATTTGCAGGCTCTTTATCTATCCATTTCCAAACCTTTTTGACCGACCACCAACCGTTCGTTTTATTCCGTTCGTCCGTCTGTATGGTAATTACAGGCTTTACCAATTCACCGCCGAATAACTTTGCATTTACAAAGTCATACAGTTTGCCGAGATACGCGACCGTCTCAATGTACTTTTCTGTTCCGTTTTTCATTGTTTCGTTTACCTCTCTTTTGTTTATTTGCCCGTTTTGCCGTTAGCTCAGCAATTTTACTTTAACGATAGATATGCAATATATCGCCTAATGCTCGACCTTTCGCGCAACTTTCAAGATATGAAACATAATTCCGAATATCTGTAAGTTTTTCATCTTGTTCGACACTTTCAGTAGTTGCAATTTCAAGAATAAATCTTTCGGGATTGCAACTTCTTGAACCATTAAGGTTCAAATACTTGTTTTCAATTTCTCGTGCTTTCTCGCAAGCCGTCATTTCGTTCTTGCCAATTTCAATGTTCCACTTCTTAAACTCGTTTTTTTCGTACTTTGTCATTTTTTGTTTCGTCCTTTGCGTAATGCCGCCGCCCGTATTTGAACAATAAAAAAACGGTGTAGAGCAGTTCCTTTACTGTTCTACACCATTATAAAACTTTACGGGAAACGCTTGCAATTATATTGAGATTATGCTATACTGTAACAGAATTATTCGGCAGCGTAAAGTGGCGCGGGTTGGACAGGTCGCGCACGAAAGGATGATTCCTGCGGTTGCCGGATGCGTCCTTTTAGAGTCGTATTTGAAACGGACGCCCTAACAGGAGGTCCGTTTTTTTTATGGACAGAGATTATATAGCATTGATTAAAAGTTACGAGGTAAAAGGCAGTAAGTACGGCTTGAATCGGGTGCGTGCATTGCTTGCAATGCTGAAACATCCGGACGAATCCTTGAAGATTATCCATGTCGCGGGCACGAACGGCAAAGGCTCGACGTGTATGTATCTGACCGAGATTCTTCTGCAAGCCGGCAAGCGTGTGGGGACGTTCACTTCGCCCGAAGTCTATACGTACGAAGATAAGTTTTTATTGGACGGGAAACCCGCGCCGACAGAAACGCTGAACGCTTATCTCGGGAAAACATATGGTATAGCGATGGCGATGGACGATAAACCGACGGCGTTCGAAATCGAGACGGCGGCAGCTTTGGATATGTTTCGTTCGGAGGGGAGCGAGTACGTCGTGTTTGAATGCGGATTGGGCGGATTGACGGACAGCACCAATGCAATTATGAAAAAGGAGCTTGCCGTCATTACTTCCGTTTCACTCGAACATACTGCATTGCTCGGTAATACCGTGTTGGAGATCTGTAAGCAGAAAGCGGGGATTATCAAGGACTGTCCCGCAATCGTTTCTGCGTTGCAGCAAGAGGACGCGCTCGAATATTTTCGGTCGCTCGGCTGTAAGATTACGGATACACCGCAATGCTTGTTTCGCGGACAGACATACCGAATGTTCGGATACGGTTCTTTGAAGTATCGTATCCATATGCAGGGCGATGCACAGATGTATAACGCGGCTCTGGCAATCGAATGCGCCGCGGCTCTCGGTATCGGGTACAAGGCGATTTCCGACGGGCTGGAGAACATGAAACTCCCCGGTCGGGTGGAAATCGTGTCTGCCGACAGAACGTATGTACTGGATGGAAGCCATAACCCGGCGAGCTTCGGTCCCCTAATGGATACCCTGCAGGAAATGCAGGGCAGAAAGTCGCTGGTGTTCGGCTGTCTGGCGGATAAAGATGTTTCGGCTGCTGCCGATGTGTTGAAAGGCAAATTTGAAGAAGTAGTTCTCGTGTCTCCGCACAGCTATCGCGCAATGGATATGTCGGAAATGAAGAATGCGTTTGAAAAGAGATTCCCGATAGTGTGCATAGCGGACAATATCGGCGCGGCGTTGCAAAAGGTACAAAACACCACTGTCGTGGTGTGCGGCACGTTTACCATACTCAAGGAGGCGAAAGAGTGGATAAACAAAAGATAATCAAAGCGATAGAGGATTTGCTCGATGCGCTCGGCGAGGACAGAACCAGAGTCGGGCTTCAAGAAACGTCGCGTCGCGTAGCGGAGGCGTATGCGGAACTGCTTTCCGGCGAAGATAAAACCGCGGAAATCGCGCTGAGCAAGACGTTCGATGTTTCCGGCGACGATATTGTTATTGAAAAGGATATTACGTTTTCTTCAACCTGCGAACATCATCTGATGCCGTTCTTCGGCAGGATCGCCGTTGCGTATATTCCGGACGGAAGAGTGGTCGGACTGTCCAAGCTGGCACGGGCGGTCGAGGTATATTCGCATCGGCTGCAATTGCAGGAACAGCTTACCGCGCAGATTGCGGACGCGGTGATGGAGTATCTCAAGCCCAAGGGCGTACTTGTGTGGTGTGAAGCGGAACATACTTGCATGACCTGCCGCGGGGTGAGAAAACCCGGAACGAAGACAACGACTTATTGCACGCGCGGAGAATTCACTTCCGAAAAAGTTATGCAGGTATTGGCGGTGGTAAAATGAAAATAGGAAATCGTGTTTTTGAAAACTATACTTATGTTATGGCAATCGTCAATCTCACGCCGGACAGTTTCTGGCAGGGAAGTCGGAATACCTCCGACAGCGTGCTGTACGCGGTAGAACGCGCTGTGCGTGACGGAGCGTCCGTAATCGACCTGGGGCCGCAATCCACGCGACCGGGCTATACGGAGATTTCCGCCGAAGATGAGATAGAACGGTTTGCCAAGCCGCTTGAACTTGTCAAAAGGAATTTCGAAGTGCCTGTTTCCGTGGATACGTATTTTGAAAAGAGCGCGAAAGTCGCGCTGGAACTGGGAGCGGATATGATCAACGATATCTGGGGCTTAACGCATGATGCTGGAATGGCAAAAACCGTTGCCGCATATGATGCGTCGATCTGTATCATGCACAACGCGAAACATCCGCTTTCGGGGGATATTTGGCAGCCGATACAAAGCTTTCTGGCGAGCAGTGTAAAACTTGCGCTTGACGCGGGAATCGATCGGGATAAGATTTGTCTGGACGGCGGCGTGGGATTCGCAAAGGACAGAGAACAGAACTGGGAGCTCGTCAACGGCTACGATAAACTTGCGGGACTTGGTTTCCCGTTGCTGCTCGGTACCAGCCGCAAGCGGATGTTCGAGGGCGACGTCGCGGATAGGCTCGCTCCGACTGTGGAGACGACGCGGCAGGCGGCAAAAAAAGGCATCCTGTTCGTTCGGGTGCATGACGTGAAGGAGAATGCTCAGGCAATCGAGGAGATATACAATGGACAGAATCGGAATTAAGGGACTGTATGTGGTGGCGACGCACGGCGTCAATCCGGAGGAAAAAGTCAAACCTCAGCCGTTTGTGCTTGACGTCGAGCTTCGTAAGGATTTTACGGACGCGGCGATTGCGGATGATTTGAGTAAGACGGTGAACTACGCCAAAGTATGCTCGCTTATTATGGAAATAGTCACGAAAAACAGCTATAATCTTATCGAGAAACTCGCTTACGAGTGCGCGTTCGCCATTGCGGAAAAATACCCAGTCAAATCAGTTGCCGTCGTGGTGCATAAACCAGAAGCGCCTGTCGCGGCTAAATTCAGGGATATCAGCGTCACGGCCGAAGTGGTGCGGGAAAAGGTCTATCTCTCGCTTGGCTCGTCCGAAGGCGAGAAGAAAGCGACGCTCGACGCAGCCATTGAAAAACTGAAAGTCGTGCTCGGTGTTTCCGTAACGAAAGTTTCGTCTTTTATGGAAACCGAGCCCTATGGCGGCGTTGCGCAGAACGGTTTTTTAAATTGTGCGGTGGAACTGGATTGTCTGCTTTCGCCCGATAAACTTTTGGGAAAGATTCACGAGATTGAGGACGCGGCGGGACGGGTGCGTGAGAAACGCTGGGCGGATCGGACGCTGGATATCGACATCGTCTTTTTCGGAAACAGAGTCATTGCGCAGGAAGGACTGATCGTGCCGCATCCCGATTATATGAACCGCGATTTTGTATTGAAACCGCTTGCCGAGATCGCGCCCGAATGGGTGTGCCCGCTGGAAAGAAAGCGTATCGCGGATATGGCTGCTAAATTTTAAGCGGCAGGAATTGAATATACAAAGCAAGCAGAGCCTTGGTTCTTTCCGAGATCTTTAATTGCTTTGGTATTTATGGATTTTATTTGTTTGAAGTATAGACGCGTTTATTGACAGTGTTGAGGACTGACTGTCTTGCAAAAATCTTTTTACAAGAAGCATTTGAAAGGGCGCTATGAAAAAATTCTTGTGCCATCTTATAATACGGCACTGCAAGAGATATAACGCATGGCATGAAAGTACGAAGCAAGTTTAATATGAAGAAAGGGTTTGCATAATTTTGCAAACCCTTATATTTTATAAATACGGTTTTATCTATGATTAAGCAAAAGTTCACTTTAGACGAAGAAACGGGATATTGGGTAGTATTGCAGTTTCCGGCAAAGGAAAAAGAGAAAGCAGAGGAGGATGTTCGTATGGTAATCAGTTCTTTGACATCAGTAAGTGTATCAGATCGAGAAACAATGATACAGATACTGCAAAGCCTTTAGTACAAACTGCATTAAAAAGAGAAAAAATAATGCAATGAAAACAGTTGATTTATTTGCTGAAAACTGATATACTTTTACTATAAGTTTCGTAGTTGTCTTCGTGCAATTTCCGTATCCGATTTTTTAAAGTGTCTGGGTGTGTATACAGGCGCTTTTTCTATTTTTTAGAAAGTGTCTGCAAGGATGCAACAAACACGGTTTCGGTTTGACCGATATTCCGTCATAGAGCCGCAAGGGCAACAAAGCACTCTGGGAGCAAAACTTCCGGAGTGCTTTTTTTATATAGATTCGGAGTGTTCAGGCTCCGTTTAACCTTATTCTCGGGGAGTCTAACCGGACTCCTCGTTTATATATATGATGCTTTACACACAACGGGTGCAAGGTATATCGTCGAAGATATAGACGAATACATTAATGCCCGTAAAAAAACTGCGTAATAATCTTGTGGTTTGAATAATGGAGAAGATTATCAGAAATGCAATACATTGTAAGCATTGCGGAGATATAATTGAATCGACTCACGTTCACGATTTTATATTTTTGCTTCTGCAAGAGTTGTGCTGTGGGCGGCGGACATGAATAATATAGAATGCGGGCATAAGCCGACGTTTTATGAGAGGGATATTATGTAATAGGAGTGAACGATAAAAAATTGAAACCGCGAAAACTTAATGGTTAAAATAAAATTCTGGAAATGGCATATTATATTATTGACAAGGTTGCAAAATTAAGTTATAATATGACTACCAATATAAGGAGACGATATATGATGAACGGTGAAATATCAATAAGGCCATCAAAAGATATTAGAACAAACTATGCGGAAGTATCGGCTCTTGCGCATCAGCATCCTGTGGCGATTACAGTAAACGGTAGGGAAGATACC
>ENA-OYXD01001143-OYXD01001143.1-human-gut-metagenome-genome-assembly--contig:-NODE-1143-length-12809-cov-9.283911_pt1 | contig 12809 bp, 10 predicted proteins | sample MGYA00244818_ERZ653412 | MGnify/ENA primary metagenome ERZ653412 (study PRJEB26926, sample SAMN06165146) | human gut metagenome | biome: ENVO:00009003; feature: ENVO:2100002; material: ENVO:00002003...
TGTAGTCCGATTGGTCATACGGCTTGCCGCGCTCCTTGAGAAGCGCCTGTTCCAGATTTACCGGCTCTGCCTGGGTAGCTGTGCTTTGCCCGCTGTCCGGGTCCGGCTTCTTGGCCTCGCCGGGGGAGGCGGAGCACCCGCACAGTGCAACAGCCAGCAGTGCTGCGCACAGGAACAGCCGGGGGATAAACAGAAATTTTGCTTTTCCAGCTTTTTCCATTCCTTTCTTCCTTTCCCACACATGTTATTATTTGCAATTATAGCATAGAGCAAGGCGGACTACAGGACGTTTCCCGAAGTGTCAATTGACACTTTTGGAATTATGCGCCATGAAGCACTTTCCTTTTGGCTGCGCCTCGTGTATAATGACTAAAAACAAAACTATCCGGAGAAAAGCCATGAAATTCTGCCAGCAATTAAGTGAATACCTCTGCCGGCTCTCCTGCACAGGAAAGGAGCTGTGCGCCCTGGCCGGCATATCTGCCGCCTCCTTCAGCCGATATAAAAACGGAGAACGGGTCCCGGAGCTGGGTACTCCGGCCTTTGAGGGCCTGTGCCGCGCCCTGGGGGAGATTGCCGAGCAAAGAGGCTATGGAGACCTTACCGCCGACGCTGTGCGGGCGGCATTTGCTGCCTGCGAGGACTTTGTAGCCACGGACAAGGAGCAGCTACGCCGCAATTTTAACACCCTGGTGGCGGCCATGGGCATCAACCTTACCCGGCTGTGCCAGTACACCAATTATGATCCCTCCACCATCTTCCGTATTCGCAACGGGAGCCGGCGGCCTGCCGACTCCCGGCAGTTTGCCGGGGCCGTGGCCTCCTTTGTGGCCCGGGAGGTCGTTTCGCCCCGGGAACTGGAGGCCCTGGCGGAGCTGCTGGCCTGCCCGGCGGAGGATATAGCAGACCTCTCCTTTCGCTATACGCGCCTGTGCAGTTGGCTGATGCAGGAGCAGCCTGCCCGCAGCGAGGGCGACATCACCGACTTTTTAAGCAAGCTGGACGAGTTCGACTTGAACGAGTATATCAAGGCCATCCATTTTGACGAGCTGAAGGTGCCCTCTATGCCCTTCCAGTTGCCCACGACCCGCTATTATTACGGCCTGGGGGAGATGATGGACAGCGAGCTGGACTTTCTCAAGGCCACGGTGCTCAGCCGGTCCATGGAGCCGGTGACCATGTACAGCGATATGCCCATGGGCGAAATGGCCAAGGATCCGGATTTCCCCAAAAAGTGGATGTTCGGTATGGCCATGATGCTGAAAAAGGGCCTGCACCTGAACCAGATCCACAACCTGGACCGATCCTTTGAGGATATGATGCTGGGGCTGGAGAGCTGGATCCCCATGTACATGACTGGGCAAATTTCCCCATACTATCTGAAAAACGCGCCCAGCGGCCCCTTTTTACACCTGCTGAAGGTGTCCGGAGCGGCGGCTCTCAGCGGCGAAGCCATCGCCGGGCGCCACGCTGAGGGACGGTATTACCTGACCAAAAACAAGCGGGAGCTGGACCATTACGCCATGCGGGCCCGGGCCCTGCTGGATAACGCATACCCCCTTATGGACATCTATCGCAGTGACCGGGAAAGCGAGAGGAATACTTTTCTGCTGGCCGACACCAGAAAGCCGGGGCACCGCCGCAGCATTCTCTCCACATTGCCGCTGTATACGGCCAGTGAGGACCTCCTGGAACGTATTTTGGCCCGGAACGGCATTGATGCGGAACAAAAGCAAAGAATAAAAAGGTACGCCGCGGCGCAGAGACAAAGAATCATGGCCATCCTGGCCGAGGGAACGGTGGAGGACGAGAGCCCGGCCTTTACGCCGGAGGAATTCAGGGAGAAGCCGCCGGTGCTGGAGCTGTCGGGGGTGTTCTGCGAAGCCGACATTCCGTACAGCCAAGAGGAATATACGGCGCATTTGAACGATACGAAGGCCTTTGCCGCTCAGAATCCAAATTATAGCTGGGAGATGAGCGGAAGCCAGGCGTTCCGCAACCTGCAGATCCTGATCCACCAGGGGCGGTGGGTCATGGTGTCCAAGGGCAAGGCGCCGGCCATCCACTTCGTCATCCGTCACCCTAAGTTGCGCTATGCCATTGAGAGCTTTATCCCGCCCATAACGGAGCATGGATAGGCAGATGTCCGCTATACAAAAAGAGACCGGCAGATTTCTGCCGGTCTTTTATTGTGCTATTGTGAAGGGAGCTCTGTAGTGCTCGGCTTTACTTCACCTGCCTGTGATAGTATTTTTTGGCGCAGAATTCCAGATGGACCTCCACGGTGCCCTCGTCCTCCATCCAATCGGCAAAGTTGGAGAAATTCCGCTCTGCAACGCTGAATTTCAGCAGGTTGTGGGTGCGGACGTTTTCCCTTTTGCAGAAAGCATAGATCCACTCGTCGAAGGTCATGCCGTCCCGGAGGCAATCCAGCATCTCCTGGGCCTTGCTTTCAAGAAAGCGGATGTTCTCGCCGATGAGGTCTGTGATGTCTGCCAGCACCTCCTTGTGAGCCACAATATAGGCGGGGCAATGGAGGGCATAAAGGCTGCGCTTGCTCTCTAAGTCCCGGGCGATGAACATGGAGGTGGGGAGCTTGGCCCCCTCAATCTCCGAGTGGCTAATGAGACAATCCCCAAGGTAGGCTACACCGTCCGGGGTGATGATGCCGATGTGGCCGGCGCTGTGGCCGGGGAGCTGCAGGATGCCGAATTTCGCGCCGCAAAATTCCAGCTCCGTGGCGTCGGCGGAGATGATTACATCGGCGGTGAAGCATTCTTCCAGGAAATAAGCCCGGCTGCGGCCGTAGGTCAGGGCCACGTAGTTGGCCCGGTAGGCGTCGGGATTCACGGAGATGCCCGCCTCAATGATCTGCGCAGCGGCAATGGCGCCATACCGCTGCTGGAGATAGCGAACGTTGCCCGTGTGGTCAAAATGGGCGTGGGAGCAGAGAATGCCCTTGAGATGGAAGCCGTTGTCCTCCAGCAGGCGGGTCAGGCCGCTGCGGTCCAGCTTGGCATAGCCTGTGTCCAGCAGGACAATATCGGTGTCATTTAATTTATAAATAGGCAGCAGGGCTGTGGCGGCCACAGCCACATAGGTGCTGCCCAGGACATGGCGAAGCTCCATGAGGTGTTTTTCTCCTTTTTATCTTTTGAATTTCTCCACCTTTTTCATTTTAAGAAAACGGATTGCCACTGCCGCTTTTGCAAACTGATTTCGCGGTGACAGGCTACAATGACAGATTTTGATAATCTCATTATATCCATCGAGCGAAGAAAAACAAGAGCCGCCTTTTGCGAAAATTTCATTTACAAAAGGCGGGAAGTATTGTAAAATACTGTGGAGAATAAAAACAGGAGGATTTGTATGGACGAGCCGAAATATAAACGGGTACTGCTGAAAATCAGCGGGGAAGCCCTGGCGGGAGAAAAGCACTTTGGCCTGGACTTTGGCGTTATGGGCCGGGTGGCGGATGTCATTAAGGAATGCGTGGAGATGGGTGTTCAGGTGGGCATCGTTATCGGCGGCGGCAACTTTTGGCGCGGCGTAAAGAATGGCGAGGGCTACATCGAGCGCACCCGGGCCGACCACATGGGCATGCTGGCCACGGCTATGAACTGCATGGCTATGGCCGACGTGCTGGAGCAAAAGGGCGTGGATGTGCGGGTGCAGACCGCCCTGGAAATTAAGGAGGTAGCTGAGCCCTATATCCGGGCCCGGGCCATCCGGCATCTGGAAAAGGGACGGGTGGTTATCTTCGGCTGCGGCATCGGCAGTCCCTTCTTCTCCACGGATACCGCGGCGGTGCTGCGGGCGGCGGAGATCGGCGCGGACGTTATCCTGCTGGCCAAAAATATCGACGGCGTTTATAACTGCGATCCGGCCAAGTTTGCCAATGCAAAGAAATTCGACTCTATTACCTATGACGATGTGCTGGCGCAGCATCTGTCCGTGATGGATAGCACCGCCACCAGCCTGTCTATGGATAATCACATCCCTGTTTTGGTATTTGCCCTGAAGGATCCCTACAACATCATCCGCGCCCTGCGCGGAGAAAAAATCGGAACGATCGTAAAGGAGGCTTAACCCCATGCTGAAAGACGAATACAAGGTTTACGAAGAAAAAATGAAGAAGAGCATCGAGTCCGTGAAGAATGACTTCGCTGCCGTGCGGGCGGGCCGGGCCAATGCCGCTGTGCTCAATCGCATTTCCGTGGACTATTACGGCACCCCTACGCCCATCCAGCAGGTGGGCAGTGTGGCGTCTCCGGATCCCCGGACCCTGGTCATCACCCCCTGGGACGGGTCTTTGCTGCGGGCCATTGAAAAGGCCATTCTGGAGTCCGACCTGGGCATCAATCCCCAGAACGACGGCAAGTGCATCCGCCTGTCCTTCCCCCAGCTCACCGAGGAGCGCCGCAAGGAGCTGGTGAAGCAGATCCACAAGTATTCTGAAAACGGCAAGGTGGCCGTGCGCAACATCCGGCGGGACGCCATGGATAGGTTTAAGAAGATGCAGAAGGCCTCTGAGATCACCGAGGATGAGCTGAAGCTGGCGGAAAAGGACCTGCAGAAGATTACCGACGACAACTGCAAGGAGCTGGATAAGCTCCTGGAGATCAAGGAAAAGGAACTGATGTCTGTCTGATGGGGCTGTTTTCCAAAAAAGTCTCTCATAAGGCGGGGCAGGTGGATAAAAGCCGCCTTCCCCGCCACATCGCTATCATTATGGACGGCAATGGTCGTTGGGCGAAGAAGCGCGGTCTTCCTCGTACTGCCGGACATAAGGTGGGCGCGGAGACGTTCCGCAAAATCGCCCTGTACTGCAAGGCCCTGGGCGTGGAATATCTGACCATTTACGCCTTCTCCACGGAGAACTGGAAGCGGCCCGCCGATGAGGTAAGCACCCTCATGGGCCTGCTGAAAAAGTATATGCAGGAGGCCATTGACACCATGGAGCGGGACCAAATGAAGCTGCGCTTTTTCGGCGATCTCTCGGCCCTGAGCCCGGAGCTGCAGGCCCTGGCCCATAAAGCCAATGAGGTGGCGGACCGGGTGGAGGGCTTCCAGGCAAACCTGTGCATCAACTACGGCGGGCGGGATGAGATCCTCCACGCGGCCCGGGAATGTGCCGCCGCGGGGGAGGAGATGACGGAGGAGAACCTGGAAAGACATCTCTACTCCGCCGGGATCCCCGACCCGGAGCTTATCATCCGCCCCGGCGGAGAGCTGCGGCTAAGTAACTTCCTGCTGTGGCAGTGCGCGTATTCGGAGTTTTACTTCTGCGATACCCTGTGGCCGGATTTCGGCGAAAGGGATCTGGACGAGGCCATCGTGGCCTTCCAGCAGCGGGACCGCCGCTTTGGCGGAGTCAAGTAAGAGAAATAAAAAAGGAACTGAAGCTATGAAACAGAGAATATTAGTGGCGGTCATCGGTATCCCATTGCTGCTTTTGGTGCTTTGCTGGTTGCCCCATTGGGCTACGGCGGCGCTGCTGGCGGCATTGGGCGTCATTGGCGCCCACGAGCTGCTGGCGGCGGTGAGCGGCCCGGAAAAGACGAAACGGCTGTGGGTCTTGGCGGGCGTTTTGGCCGTGCTTACGGTGTTTGCCACCTACGCGGGCAGGGAGGAATACAAGGGCACGGTGCTGGCGGCTGCGCCCTGGCTGCTGTGTGCGGCGGCGGCACTGCTGTTTTTACTGGCGGTACGGTGGTACGGCCGGGAAAATGCCGTGGCATTTCAGGATATCTGCGCAGTGCTGCTGGGCGGCGTGGCCATCCCCTTGGCCATGAGCTGCCTGCTGCGGCTGCGGCTGCTTAACTACGGCGGCGGATTGGTGCTGATGCCCCTGGTGGCCGCATTTATGAGCGACTCGGCGGCCCTGTTTACGGGCATGGCCTGCGGCAAGCATAAGCTGGCATCCAAAGCCAGTCCCAAAAAGACCGTGGAGGGCGCCGTGGGCGGACTCGTCGGCGGTGTGCTGGGAATGATCGTCTTTCGCATCGTGTTCTTTTTCGTCACGCTGCAGCCGCTTTCCATCGGCTGGTGCATGGTCATTGGCTTGGTGGGCGCGTTTATGGGCCAGCTGGGCGATCTGAGCTTTTCTGTTATCAAGCGCCAGTGCGGCATCAAGGATTATGGCCGCCTGCTGCCGGGCCACGGCGGCGTGCTGGACCGGTTTGACAGCGTTATCTTCGCCGCTCCGGTGGTGTGGATGATTGCAACGGCAGTTGGAATGTGAGAATAAAATGAGCAAGTGTATTTCTGTTTTGGGCAGCACCGGTTCTATAGGCCGGCAAACGCTGCAGGTGGCCCGGGAGCTGGGACTAAAGGTGGCGGCTCTCACCGCCGGTAAACAAATTGATCTGTTGGAGCAGCAGGCACGGCAGTTTCGCCCGTGCCTTGTTGCCGTGTTTGAGGAAAACGCCGCCCGGGAGCTACGGGAAAGGCTTTCGGATCTGCATATGCAGGTTATGAGCGGCATGGAGGGCCTCCTGGCGGCGGCAGAGCTGGCCGACAGCGACACCGTGGTCACGGCGGTCATGGGCAGTGTGGGCCTGGAGCCGACGCTTGCGGCCATCCGCAGGAAAAAGCGCATCGCCCTGGCCAACAAGGAGACACTGGTGTGCGCCGGGGAGCTGGTGATGGCGGAGGCGGAGAAATACGGCACGGAGATCGTGCCGGTGGATTCGGAGCATTCGGCCATTTTTCAGAGCCTCCAGGGCTGCCGGGATCGGGGCGAGGTGAAGCGGCTTCTGCTCACCTGCTCCGGTGGTCCGTTTTTCGGCAAGACATTTGCGGAACTGGAGCATATGACGGCGGCGAACGCCCTGAAGCACCCTAACTGGAGCATGGGGTCAAAAATCACCATCGACTCCGCTACCCTTATGAACAAGGGCCTGGAGATCATCGAGGCCATGCGGCTGTACGGCCTGCCCCTGGCCCAGGTGGATGCGGTGATCCACCGGCAGAGCATCATCCACTCCCTGGTGGAATACCGGGACGGTGCCATGATCGCCCAGCTGGGCACACCGGATATGAAGCTGCCCATCCGCTACGCCCTGACCTATCCCTACCGGGCCGCGACCCCGGATAAACCGCTGGACCTGCTTTCCTGCGGGCCGCTGACCTTCAGCGCCCCGGATGAGGAGGCGTTCCCCTGCCTGCGCATTGCTAAGGATTGTGCTGCCGCCGGGGGCACCGCCTGCGCCATTATGAACGGAGCCAACGAGGTGGCCGTGGCGCGGTTCCTCCGGGGTGAGATCGGCTTCAACGACATCGCCCGCCGGGTGGAGCGGGCCCTTTCCCGGGTAGCGGTGAAATATCAGCCGAGCCTTGGGGATATACTGGAAGCAGACCGGTTGGGCCGGGAGGCTGCCCGGTAAAATAAGACGCCGCGGCGTCAGATGGGAGCGACTATGTCCACTGTTTTGTATATTTTGGTTGCGCTGCTGGTGTTCGGCGTACTTATCGCCGTCCATGAGTTGGGGCATTTTCTGGCGGCAAAGGCCTGTGGGGTGAAGGTGAATGAGTTCTCTATCGGCATGGGCCCCGCCATTTTCAAAAAGCAAAAGGGGGAGACCTTGTATGCCCTGCGATGCCTGCCCTTCGGCGGATTCTGCGCCATGGAGGGGGAGGACGAGACCTCGGAGGATCCACGGGCCCTGGAAAACCAGGGCTTTTGGGCGAAGCTGCTGATCTTTGCCGCCGGGGCGGCGATGAATTTCCTGGCGGGCCTGCTGATCATCCTGTGCCTGTATGGCGGGGCAAAGGCATTTGTCACCCCGGTGATCGCCGGCTTTGCCCAGGGCTGTCCCTTGGAGGGGACACTGTTAGCCGGCGACAAGATCACCGCCATTGACGGCGAGCGGATCTATGTCTACAGCGATGTGAGCCTGCTGCTGAATTTGAAGCAGAGCGGCAGCCATGACCTGACGGTGCTCCGAAACGGCGAGAAGGTAGAGCTTACCAATGTCCCCATGGAGCTGCGGGAGTATACCGACAAAAACGGCAATGCTTACACGGGCTATGGACTAACTTTTTCCGTGAAGGAGGCCGGCATCGGCGACCGGATCAGCTACAGCTTTGCCAACGCCATAGACTTTGTACGAATGGTGCGCCTGTCGCTGCAGATGCTGGTTACGGGTCAGGCCGGAGTTAAGGACATAAGCGGGCCGGTGGGCATTGTCTCCGTTATTACCGATGTGGGGCAGAGCAGCAGCTCGGCCTCCGCAGCCGTGCGGAACATTGCGTATCTGGCGGCCATGATCGCCGTAAACCTGGCGGTGATGAACCTGCTGCCCCTGCCGGCGCTGGACGGGGGAAAAATCTTCTTCCTGGTCATCAACGCCCTGTGCATGCTGGTGATCCGCAAGCGCATCCCGCAGAAGTTTGAGAGCTATGTCCACATTGCGGGCTTTGCGCTGCTGATGCTGCTGATGCTGGCGGTGACGTTTCAGGATGTGTGGAAAATATTTCAATAACTGGCTAAAATTCCTTCGGAATTTTATGCCAAAAGGCTTGCAGTCTGCTGCGCGCATAATTTTGCCGCTTGCGGCAAAATTCCACACTGGCAGCCTGAGAGGTATTTTTCCCCACGCACATGTCGCGGGGAAAAATGATCTGAATTTTTCGCGTCTGCGGACGCGAACTCTGCGAGGCTTTTTTGCCGCAGGATTTTAAGACACACTTGTGTTCCAAGAGGAGAAAACCATGAAATATACCACTACAGTGGCCGATTATCTCACCTGGCGGGGGGATATTCCCTTTTCCGTGGACCCATTCAACGAGGTGGACAATCTGGTATTGTGCATCATTTCCTATATCAATTTCCGCCGGTTCCCGGAGTTGCTGACTCGGAATCCCCGGGAGGCGGTCTCCCTGCGCGACATCTGCCAAAAGCTCACGCAGGAGGACGAGCAGCTGGGCCTGTCCCAGCTGAGCTACATACCCGTGGCGCAGCAGGCGGCGCAGACCGAGCGCTTTGCTGGGACGCGGATGTTCGCCTTTGAGGACCGCAGCGACCAGGAGACGCAGTTTGCAGCGGTGACCTTCCTGCTGCCGGATAAGTCCGTGTTCGTGGCCTTTCGGGGGACGGATACCTCCCTGGTGGGCTGGAAGGAGGACTTCAACATGAGCTACCTGGAGTCTGTTCCGGCCCAGGTGCGGGCGGCAGAATATACAGCTGAGATCATGAGGCTGTGCAGGTTCCTTAAGGTGCGCATCGGCGGACACTCCAAGGGCGGCAACCTGGCAGCCTGGGCGGGCTTGCACCTGCCCCACAAGGATTACGGCCGATTGCTGGCGGTGTATAATAACGACGGACCCGGCTTCAACCGCAGCATGACGGAGCGGCCGGAATATGTACTCCTAAGAGACAAGATGCACACATTCATCCCGGAATCGTCCATCGTGGGGGTGCTGCTGGAGCATTGTGAGGACTATACGGTTATTGCCAGCACGGCGAAGTCTATCATGCAGCACGAGGCGCTGTCCTGGTGTACGGAGCGCAACCGCTTTATCCATCTGGAGGAACGATCGACCATGGGCCGCCGATCCGACGACGTGCTGCGGGATTGGATCGGGTCTATGACGCCCCAGGAGAGGAAGGATTTTACAGACGCATTTTTTGAGATCCTCAGCATGGGCGGCAAGGCCCGCACACTGGATGATGTGCAGGAGATGGGCCTGAGCGGCGCGGTGGCGCTGGTGAAGGAATACGCCGGGGCGGATGAAAAGACCCGGCGAATTCTGGTGGAGACCTTCAAGCGCCTGGCGGTGGATATCGGGGAAGAGGTGGCGTCCTCGGCCCAGGATGGCCTGAAGCAGGCCACAGGCTTCCTGCGCAATTTGGGCAGGAAAAAGCCGACAGAATAAAGAAATAACCGCCCGGGGTATTCGCTAAAGGAGAGACCCTGGGCGGTTTGCATTTTTGGGCTTGATAAGCTTTTGTACCCCGGTGCGGCACCTGTGGCCGCACCGGGGTTTGCTGAAGTGTGTAAATTCATCCGCATGGGATAGGAAAGCTCTGCGCCCGCTCAGCTGCGCTTTTTGGCCTTTTTACCGGTGAGGGTGATCCAGGCTGCGGCGCTGCCGCTGACGAGCAGGGCAGCCAGCCAACCGATGAGGCTGCTGTCACCGGTCTGAGGAGTTGCTCCGCTGCCGGTGTTTGTCCCAATGATTCCGTACTGACTCAAATGGTTTGTCTCAAATACAATATAACCGCTTTCTACCGCAGCAGGCAAGGTCTCTTTAATCTCATCATTTACAATGTAAACGACTTCGTATTTGTCATACCCCTTCAAATCTTCCGGCAGAGCAATTCTGATCTTCATTTTGGTGTTGCTGATCTTCACAACATTGTTGTTTCCGTCCAGCACATTGATGTCCGCAACGAATTTCACATTCTTATCTGCCAATTCCTTCTTGACCTCGATGGACTTGATATCCAGCTTGTAATCCTTGCTGACCTCTGTTGCAAATTCGATTTTTGCCTTTGTCTCCCCCGTGCTTTGGAGTTCCTTCACCGTGTCCTTACCGGGATTTTCCGGCTCTCCGGAGGCTTTCGTCCAGGAGGCGTACAAGGTCACATTTTTATACCGCACATAACCGTTGCCTTCCGTAATCAAGGTATCCTTATCAAATTTCTTATTGGTCTCCTCGTTATTGTCCCAAATTCTCCAAAAAATATACTTCTCCATAGTACCGCTGCCGTCGCTTTTGGTGTTCCAGCCGTTAAAGGTATACCCCTCTCTTACGGGAACATAGGGCAAAAGCGACATGGATGCGCCGGAGTCTCTGCCGCCTACATAGTCGTATGTGTTAGACTCCTTACCGTTGAGCTGTCCGCCGTTAGCATTGAGAGTTACTACGATACCGTCGTTGTCAAAGGTGTTTTTGGTATAGGTTGCGAGAACCGTCACAGCATCCTTTTCTTTGAAGCAATCCGCCGGCACGGAGGTTACATACTTGCCGTCCAAGTCCCAACCGACAAAGGTATAGCCGTCTCTTACGGGGGTGTATTTGGTTAAATCAACCGTCTTATACTCGCCCGAGCTGCTTGTCAGGGTCATTTCATACTTACCGTTTACTTCGCCGCCGAGACCGTCAAGCGTCAGGTAATATGTGCCTGTTCCCTTTAGCACTTCTTCGGAGAAGGTCGCATAAATCGTAAGACCGTTGGTGTATGCCACCTCACCGTCGTTTACCCAAAATGTACCCTCCGAATTGAAATCCGACAAAGGTATATCCTCTGCGACTTTTGTTTCGCCCGTCCAATCCGTTGCCCAATAGGCGAATTTGGTGCTGCCGTTGAACGGAAGAACGCCCGCAGTCAATTCGGATAAGCTTACCGTTGTGTCCCCGTCGGCAGCATCAAACTTTATCATTTTTGCATAATCGCCGTCGACCTTGCCGTCCATACCGTTAAGGCCGCAGGTGAGTATCAGCGTATATTTTCCGTCGTCCTTGACCGTGACGGCATTCGCAGTCACGATGCCGGAAACGCTCAACACCGTCACCAGCAGCATCAAAAGCACCCTTTTCAGTTTCATATTGATTTTCCTCCTTGTGCTTTTGTTTTGGTTATCCATAAGAGTTCCTCCTTTATAAAAGCCTTATTTCAAGGCATTTTTACTTTTCTTCCTGCTTGCAATGCCAAGCACAGTCAGGACACCGCCGCTGATGCACAGAATCGCCAGCCACAAAACGGAGCTGCTGTCACCGGTCTGGGGAGAGCCGGTGCTGCCGGGCTTCGTGGGCTGACTGGCCGAGCCGCTTCCGGAACCGGTCGCGGGAATTTCAACGGCCGCTTTCTTATAACCGCAGACGGTACATTCCTCATGCTTAGAGCCCTTCTCGGTTGCGGCGGCTTCCTTGTCGGTAACCCACTTGAAGGTGTGCGCTGCCGTGTCGGCCTTGTCGCCGCACTGGCACTCATGCCAGTGGTTGGTGTCATCATACTTCCAAGCCGTACCATAACTATGGGTATGAGAATCTGCCGTGGGTATCATCGTCAGCTCCGTTTCGACCCAAAAGCTCTGCGTGTCGCCGTCATCGCCTATGCGAGTGTAGTTTACTTCCTGACCGTTGATTTTCAGCGTGGCATCGGGGGAGATGTCAGCGGTATAGGCAGTCACATATACACCGTAATGATAGGCCTTTCCGGCTTCAAAAGCGGTGATTTTGTTTTTATAAATATCGCCTCCCCATTCCGGCTCCGTAGAAAGAATACCTGTGTCGCTGTCCAGGCTCCACCACTCACATCTGAATGCGTAAGCTGCGTTTTCAGATACCGATCCCGTGAATACCGGCTTATCTCCGTCCTTAAAGCTGACGGTGACATCGTTTATCTCAATCAAGTCAATTGCCGCTGGATTGTCCGACTCGGTCGGTATCATCGTTTTAACATTGGGGAGACTCAGATATCCGTCTGTGCCGGGAACCGCTGTCACCGTGCTTCCGTTCACCGTAGCGGCGACTTCCCTGCTGAAGTCATAACCCCTTTCCGGCATCAGCAGAACGGAATATACATATTTTTTCCCGCTTTCAAACGCAGTAATGGTCGGCAAGGTGCTGTATATCCCGTCGTCGGAATGCCATACAGCCACGGCCACATCGTTTTCATTTAACTCCTGCCAGTATTCATCTGCAATCCGGTACTTGCCCTGATCGGCGGCAGCTACGGCAGCCGTGGCCCGGGGCGCATCACCCGGCTGATAGTTGAAGTTCACATCCTGGATCGTTGCCGCAGTGATGGCAGTCGACGCTGATGTGGGTGTCCAATGGGCTTTCAGGGTAATATCTGT
>ENA-OYXD01001146-OYXD01001146.1-human-gut-metagenome-genome-assembly--contig:-NODE-1146-length-12797-cov-5.455815_pt1 | contig 12797 bp, 10 predicted proteins | sample MGYA00244818_ERZ653412 | MGnify/ENA primary metagenome ERZ653412 (study PRJEB26926, sample SAMN06165146) | human gut metagenome | biome: ENVO:00009003; feature: ENVO:2100002; material: ENVO:00002003...
GCACAGCCGCCGCGTTCGGCTTCGCCGAACCGCCCTGCGGGCGGCGCCCCTGTTTCTGCTGGAATTATAGCAGAAGCAGCATCCGCAGCGGCAAACCCGCAGAAGGTGTAAGGGCAAAAAAACGCAGAAAACCGGGCAGCCATTCCGCTGCCCGGTATACTTTTGGCGTGGGACAATCCCGCACCGCGGATTTACCACTGATGGAACGACTCCAGGTGCTTGGCATTTTCACGAGCCTTAGCGGCCAGCTTGGTGTAGAGGCCATGATTCTTTTCCTCCACCAGCTCCTGGTAGCCCTTATCGATCGAAAGAAACTTTTCGTTTCTCGGCAGTGGAACATCCTGTTCCACCAGGATATCCTGAACTCGCCGGATATCCACACCACGCAGGCTGGTGCCCTGAGAAAGCGCCACCGCCGCGGCTACGCCGGCGGCCTGGCCAGTGCCAACGCACTGGGGGATCAGATTCAGCCAGTCGATGGCCACATCATCCGCCGAAATATGTCTGCCGGGGCACAGCAAGCCTTCCACCTTCTGCGGAACAATGGCCCGGTAGGGGATCTCGACCGGTCCGCAATCATTGATGGAGCAGATGGTGCTGTGCCAGGCGATAACATCCTCAAACTCATGCGCAAAGGCCCAGTCATTCGCGGACATCACATACTCACCGGTCAGCCTGCGGCTGCACCTGGCACCCAGCTGCGGCGCAATATCATAAAGATATGCATTGCGGAACGCCATGGGGACAGCTTCCTTCAGATAGGCCAACACCTCCCGCATACTGGCGCGGGTCGCCATCTCGGTCTCGGTTTGATCCTTGATCTTGGTACAGTCCTTTTCGGCGTGCCAGTTATTGATCCAGCACATCTCATTGGAATTGGTGGGCAGCGGCATGGCCCGGAATCCGGCGACCTTGCTGATGCTGCCGCGCAGCGCCGCAAAGGCCTCAGGCCGGGTACGCTTCCATTCCTCAAAGAGATCCCAATTGATGCCCGCGATGCGCCAAACCAGCGCCGTGGTGCTGGAACGGGTCTCCGCATCCGCCAAACTGGCGAAGGGCGCGCCGGTTTGGGAGAAGATATCTCCATCGCCGGTGGCATCGATAACCGCCTTGGAAAAGATAGCCTGACGGCCCTCCTTACTCTCAAATACTACACCCTTTACAGTGTTCCCATCCATAATGGGACATACGCCAGTACTGTGGTACAGCACCCGGATAGACTGCCGCTCCTCCAGCAGCATCTTATCCAGTTCAATTTTCAGCTGGTTCGGTTCAAAATAGACCGAGCGTACCAGCCGGTGAGGGGAATCCTCTCCACGGCTCCAGCAGTCGTGGATTGCCTTCCAGCTATCGCAAAGAAGGGGATCGGTGCTGCCCATTTGGGCACCCTCCGGGCCGCGCACGGCACCGGGGATGTGCTTCATGCGCTGGAACCACTCCTCCTGCAGACCCTTTACAAACTGTTTATCATACCAGGAAAGATCCGGGACCATAATGACATATCCGCCGGTCACATCGCCGCCGGAATAGCCATAGCGATCCATCAGGATGATATTCCTACAGCCGGCCCGGGCCGCAGCAATTGCCGCGGAATGTCCGGCCGCGCCGCTGCCGATAATGAGTAGCTCGCACTCATCGTAGACCTTCAGCCAGCGGGCCTCTTCGTAATATTGTTTATCCATTGGTTGCTCCTTTTGTGTTTTTTCAAGAGCGTTCCTCCGCCGTTTCCTCATAGAACGCTCTGGCAAAATCGATCACGGTTTTGACAGCGGAAGTCTCCGCCCGGTGCTTATTCCATATCAGCGCCAGCGATACCGGCAGCGCCGGTTCAAAGGGGATCCCCACCACATTTGGGGAAGAAAAGCTGCCCCGGATCTGCACTGCACAGGCCAGGTCACGCTCCACAATGCTTTGCAGGGCACTGATTTGGGAAAGCCGCATCACGATATTAGGCGGGCAGCCTATTGAATCCAGCCGGGAAGTAAGCTCCCGTTCCCGCTGGAGGTATTTGCTGAGCATAGCCAGCGGCAGCAGGCGCAGGTCCTCTGTTTTAATGCTTTTTCGCTGGGCCAGTGGGTTTTGCTTGGAAACATAAAGCACCTGCTCCGCCCGTCCCAGTGACAGAATATCACAGTTTTCGGTATCGTAGCAGATATCCGTTGTAAAGATGACATCGATCGAACCTTCCGCCAGCAGGGCCCTTGCTTCCAGATTATTTTTCTCGGTGGCCGCCAGCGTGATATTGGGGTAATTTTCGTGGAACTTTTGATAGAAATCCGGGAAAATTCTTTGCGAGGTAAAGGGGGTCAGGCCGACATTCACGATTTGGCGCTTCGGGCCCTCCGCCAACTGTTGGGCTACCTGCTCGATGGCGCAGATGCGGCCCAGCACCTCATTGATCCGCTCATAGATGATCTTTCCATCATCCGTCAGCTCCAGGCCTGTGGTGGTGTGTGTAAAAAGCACAATGCCCAATTCCTGCTCCAGCGCATTGATGGAGCGGGAAATGGCTGTACGGGAGATGAAAAGCTCATCCGCCGCCTTGGTCACGCTGTGGAATTCGCATACCGCCTTGAAATACCGTAGTTGTAGCAATGTCATTGTCTGCCCATCCTTTCCCCGCTGTACAGCAGGGGGCCAAGCCCCCTGCTATACATCAAGTCTATCAGATAATCCTCCGTCCGGCAACCGCCAGGACTGTTGTCATCTGTCGTTCTTGCTCAGAACAGCATCCCGCAGATAACCGGCAGCCAGATTGCCGAAAGCAGGCAAAGGATCACTTGGATGATTGCATTGGATTTTGGCATATCCGCCATTTCATAGTAGCCATAGCCGTAGGTCAGCAGCGGCACTACATCAATGGGGAACAGGAAGCAGCAGGTGGCGCACATTACGGTAGTGCAGATGAGCATAACAGGGCTCATATTGGCCGCAGCAGCAACCGCCACCAGCGGAACTGCCAGGGTAGTGACCAGCGTAGGGCCTACCGGCATGACAATAAGGATGAGGAAGCCGATGAGCGCCAGAACAAAGACAAATACGAAGTCGGAGGTGGCAATGGAACTCAGATCCATAATGCTGGTGAGCCACTTTACCACGCCGTTGGTACGCAGCAGGCCGGTAAGGCCGATGAGGGTACCCAGCATGAAGAAGGCGGTCCAGTTGACTTCCTTGACAAAGTCCTTCCAGCCAAAGACGCCAATGCCGGGCAGCATCATGATGCCAACGCCTACCATGGCGACTACCATGATATTGAAGAAGCTGAACCAGGTGCCCAGGATCCAGCAGATGAGCATAGCAGCGATGATCACACAGACACGAATCTCATCCTTGCCGATCTTCTCCGGAATCTCCAGCTTGCTGAGGTAATGATGGATGGCATCCTGGGTGAGCTCTGCGGGCTTAAAGACCGCGCGGATGATGAAGTAAGCCGCAATAAATGCCACAATGGCAATAGGCCCAAAGATAGCGACCCAATCCAGGAAGGTGACATTCACGCCAGCCAGGTTCTCCAGATAGGTGATGGCAATGACATTCACCGCACCGCCGGCGGGAGTGATCATACCACCGATCATGGAAGCGGTGGGCAGGGCGATGAGCATGCAGCGGCCGGTGCGCTTGCGCTCGTCCTCATTTTCATAGATGCTGAGGAAATCCAGCACCAGCGGGATGAACGCCGAGCAGGCGGCGATATTGGAAACGATGGAAGAAAGCAGGCCGCAGCACAGCATGATGGCCAGCAGAACAGTATTGACATTTCTGCCCGCTTTGGTGATGATGCCGCGCATCAAGCGGCGGGAAAGGGGCACTCTGGTCACGGCACAGGTCAGGCCAAAGCTTGCCATCATAAAGAAGGCACTTTGGTTCTGGAAGCCAGCCAGCGCAGCCGCGGGCGTTTCCACACAGCCGCAGATATACATAAGCGGAATGACCAGCATGCACAGTACGCCGATGGGCAGACCGCCGGTGAGCATACAGACGATGGTAGCCAGCAGCAGGCCCAGCGAATTGCGGCCCGCCGCAGTCAAGGTCTCAGAGGTGGGGATAAAGAACATTGCCACGAGGATCAGGATAAAAAGCGCTAAACCAATATTATTTTTTACAGATCTGGTTTCTTTTGCGTTAGCCATTTATTTTTCCTCCCTTTCATTGGAATGTATATCAAATGATTCGATCAAAGGCAGAGATTTTCAAACAATGCGGTCAGGTTTGCCGCGTTTTCCAGCTGGGCCGTTTCGGCTATTACCTTTTCGGCCTTATAGTCGGGCAGGATGCAGTTAGCGCCCAGGCGGAAACGGTCCTGGATCTCCTCATCGGTCAGGCGGTAGCTATCCTTATTGGTACCGCGGGAATAATCCACCGATTCGGTGTATACCTGACCGCCTACGGTCACCTCCACCCGGCCGTACCAGCTCAGGGGATCCTTGCGGCGCAGCTCGGCATACTCAGGGGCCACATGCATGGTCACCTTTTTGGCAAAGGCCAGCAGCCGCGGGTCATTCAGTGCGATCTTATCCTGCCAAGCCGGGCCGGGCTTGTACCCAAAGGCCTCCAGCGCCATAGCGATGGGTCCGCTGAACTGCACATCTACCTGATTAGCCACGGAATACTGATCGGGATTCGCCACAAAGGCCGCGGTATGGCAGTCGATCGCCTCGATCTGCTCCGGGGAGAAGTGGTATTTTTCCTGCAGGATCGCAAAGGCATCCAGCACACTGTGGAGGTAGCGGCACACAGGGTATGGTTTATAGTGATACTCGGTAAAGAACCAGCGGGAGCCCAGTTCCTCCACTACCTTTTCGGGGTCCCATACATCCGGCTCCCGGCAGTAAATATGCGGGAAGCCGTATTCACTATCCAGGGTATACTCATTTCCGGTATAGCCCAGCTCGGCCATCTCGGCCGCCTGCACCGCGCCCTGGGCCATCCAGGAAACCGGCACATATTTGATCATGGACTTAGGGGAGGTAGATTCCCAGTCGCGGCAGACGCCCAGTGAGCAGTAATAGGCCGCGATGCCGATGGCATTGCGCATCTGCTTCTCGTTCAGCTTCATCAGCATACCGCAGCCCACCGCAGCGCCAATGATGTGCTCATTGCTGTTGCCGAAGAAATCGGGGGTCTTGCCGTATTTCATAATGGACTTTGTCATAATGCTAAGCAGCACGCGGGAAAGCCGCCGGGCTATCTCCTGGCCGACACACAGTGCCGCCAGCAGCTCCTTGCCGGTGGAGCCGCGCTCCTCCGCCACTGCCAGAATGGCAGGGATCACGATGGGTGGAACATGGGGCACAGGGTCCATATCCAGGCCGTTCCACAGCTCCGCATTGCAGAAAGCCGCCACAGCCGCGGAAGATTTTCCACCTACGCCGATCAGGCTGGCCGCACCGTTGCTCCCCTGCCGGCGTGCAAACATTATACCGATCTTGCCCTTATCGGAAGCAATGCCGCCCAGCGCGTTTCCCAGGCCATCCAGCAGTACCCGCTTGGATTCATGGATCACTTCCGCCGGGATCTTATCATAATCGGCATATTCCAACGCAAATTTTACAAATTCATCGGTGACATTCCTCATATTGCAGTCGCCTTTCTTTCTTATGTTCTATCCATGGACAAATATATTGTATCTTGTCAAAGTTCATAAAATCAAGAAGAAGAAATGGTACATACTTGTGTAGTTTTTGTTTCATGGCTATAAAAAAGACTCTCCCCTGCGGAAGAGTCTCCTATTTTTATTCAATTTAACGGTTACCGGCTGGAATAATTGGTATAGCTGACAAAGCCATCATACAGCTTACCCAGATACTCAAAGCTCTTACCGGTACCGATGGCCACCGCCTCAATAGGATTTTCGGCCAAATGCGCCCGGATGCGCACCCGGCTGGTGATAAGCTTATCCAAACCATCCAGCATGGCGCCGCCGCCGGTCATCAGCAGGCCGTTTTTCTCAATATCCGCCACCAGCTCGGGCGGGGTCTGTTCCATCACCGATTGCAGCGCCGTGATGATGCGCTCCACCTCGATGCGCAGCGGCATCTCCAGCTCGTAGCTGGAAAGGGTGATCTTCTGCGGCAGGCCGGTCACCAGGTTGCGGCCCTTCACCTCTACGGTCTTTTCAGGCTGGCCCTCGGTCCACACGGTACCGATCTCCCGCTTGACACGGTCGGCGGTGGAATCACCGATGAGAACATTATAGGTGCTGCGCACATACCGCACAATGGCCGCGTTCATCTTGTTGCCGGCCATCTTTACCGAGCTCTTGCAAACAATACCGTTTAGGGAAAGCACTGCGATATCGCTGGTGCCGCCGCCGATATCCAGCACCACGATGCCGCCGGGACGGGTGATATCCATCCCCGCACCGATGGCCGCCGCAACCGGCTCCTCGATCAGGTAAACGTTGCGGGCGCCGCTGGACATCACCGTATCGATGACCGAACGGGACTCCACCTCGGTGATGGCGCTGGGCACGCAGACGCACACCCGGGGCTTAAAGACCCGGCTGGGGTTCACCTTGGCAAAGAAGTGCTTGAGCATCTGCTCGGTCACCTCATAATCACTGATGACGCCATCCTCCAGGGGGCGCACCACCCGGATATCCGAAGCAGTCTTGCCCAGCATCGTGTAGGCTTCATCGCCCACGGCCAGCACCTGCCCGTTGCGCTCATCCATCGCCACTATGGAAGGCTCCCGCAGAACAATGCCTTTTCCGGCTATATAGATCAGGGTCGTAGCGGTACCCAGGTCAATTCCGATATCATTTGCAAACACCTTGATATTCCCTCATTTCGCTGTAGCTTTGGCCGCCGGGGCGACCTTTCCCATTTATGAATTTATCATACCATTATCATCTGATAATGTCAAAGCCGGGGCGGCACATTTCGCAGTAAATTCACAATTTACCCTTTATTGCCCTCTAGTTTTTTGCCCTCCGGCCGGGGGGTACGCAGCACCGCCGCAGCAGTCACGCTTTCGGCGCCCTGCGCCAGCAGGAGCGCGGCGCAGTTTTCCAGCGTTGCCCCGGTGGTAATAATGTCGTCAATGAGCAGAATATGCTCACCGGGCGGCAGCTTCCTTTCCCCGGCCCGGTAGCTTTCCTTCGCCAGCGCAATGCGGGCCGCCCGGCCCGCCGCCGCGTGGGCGGTCGCTCGGCCATCCCGGGCCAGCACCCCCTCCCGCAATGGCAGTCCCAGCTCCCCGGCCAGGTACTGCGCCAGCAGTTTGGATTGATTATACCCCCGGTGGCGTTCCCGCTCCGGCGGCATGGGCACATAGGTCACAGCCGTCAGCTGCGGCAGCAGGCCGCTTTGCCGCACCGCTTCCGTCAGCATCCCGCCAAAAAGCGGCAGGCTTTCCCGCACGCCCTCAAATTTCAGCTGCTCCATCCCGGCGCGAAAGGCCCCCTCATACCGGGCGCACCATAGTATTCCCCGGCAGCCGAATACCTCCGGCTCCCAGAAAAATTCCCCTGCCTGCGGCTGTTGCTTCTGGCAGCTCTCACACAGCAGTTCCTCCCAGCCGCACAGCGTCCCGCACAGCAGGCACCGCGGCGGGTACAGCAGGTTGGTCACTATTTCCCGCAGCGTCACATGGTCACTCATCGCACATCTCCTGCAGCATCTCTTTTTGATTGGTATAGCGCAGGGTGCGGCGGTTATTCTGCACCATGGCATACACCGTTTCCTTTTGTCCGGTCATAATAAGCAGCTTTCTCGCCCTTGTTACGGCGGTATACAGCAAATTGCGGTAATGCAGCTTGGGGTGGCGGCGCTCCAGCGGCATCACCACAGCCTCAAATTCGCTGCCCTGGCTTTTGTGCACCGTCACGGCATAGGCGTGCTCCAGCTGGTCCTGGTTCTCAAAGGAATAGGTCGCCAGCTTTTCCTCAAACCGTACCTGAATGGTCTTACTGCCGGGGTCCAGCATCTCAATAATGCCCATATCTCCATTAAAAATACCGGTCCCGGCGGTACCATCCGGCTGCTGCCATATGATATCGTAGTTATTGCGGATCTGCATCACCTTATCGCCCTCCCGCAGCGTGCGGCCCATCAGGGTGGCTTCGCCTTTGCCGCGTTCGGGCGGATTCAGTTTTCCTTGCAAAAGGCGATTCAATTCCCGGGTGCCCAGCGGGCCCTGCTTGGCCGGGGTAATGACCTGGATATCCCGCAGCGGATCGTATCCATAGCTTTTTGGCAGGCGGCGGCTGACAAGATCCACCACCAGCCGCTGCTGGGCAAAGGCATCCGGCTGCTCCAAGAAGAAGAAATCCCCTGTACGGCAGCCAAGGTCCGGCATCTCGCCCCGTACAATGGCGTGAGCGTTGGTAACGATCAGACTTTCCGCCGCCTGGCGGAATACCCGCTCCAGATGAATACAGGGCACCAGCCCGCTTTGGATGAGATCCCGCAGAACATTGCCGGCGGAAACGGAAGGCAGCTGGTCGCTGTCCCCCACCATAATAAGCCGGGCGCCCAGCCGCATCCCGCGCAGCAGGTGCTCCATCAGCAGGGTATCCACCATCGACATTTCATCCACGATGACCGCATCGGCGGGCAGGGGGTTCTTTTCCCCGCGCTTAAAGGTCAGCACCTCGGTTTTTGGCTCCACCTCCAGCAGCCGGTGGATGGTACTGGCCTCCCGCCCGGTGATTTCCGCCATGCGCTTGGCGGCACGGCCGGTGGGAGCCGCCAGCGCCACCTTTTCGCCCCGCTGCTCCAGCAGCGCCAGGATGCCCCGCAGAGTGGTGGTCTTGCCGGTGCCGGGGCCGCCGGTCAGGATAAACAGACGGCTCTGCACCGCTTCGGCAATGGCGCGGCGCTGCACTGGGTCGTAGGTAATGCCCTGTGCCTGCTCCAGCTCGTCCAGCTCGTCCTCCATTGGCTCCAGCCGGGGCGGCTGTAATTGCAGCGCAATGCACACCCGGCTGGCCACATAGCTTTCCGCCCGGTACAGCGGCTGCAGGTAGATGTATTCCTTCTCCCCCACGGCATAGGCCGCCAGGGTGTTGTCTTCTATCAGTGTTGCCAGGGTATTCTCCAGCCCCTCCGGCGCCGCCTGCAAAAATTCCGTGGCAAGAGAAAGCAGCTTTCCTTTGGGCAGACAGGTGTGGCCGCTGCGGCTATTGACCCGCAGGATGTACTGCAAGCCCGCCCCCAGGCGGCAGGGGTCCTCCCCCGCCACACCAAAGTGCGCCGCCATACGGTCCGCCTCCTCAAATTCCACCCCGATCTCCTCGCAGCAGAGGGCATAGGGGTCGGCCTTCAGCACCTCGGCGGTATTGGCGCCCCAGCGCCGCCAGGCCTTTATCGCCGTCGCCGCCGGCAGCCCCAGCGAAGCCAGCAGGCTCATCACGCTGCGGATGCCGAACTGCCGCTGGTATTCCTCCCCTATTTTTCGGGCCTTTTCAGCCGAGATGCCCCGCACCTCAGTCAGCCGTTCCGGTTCCTTTTCTATGATGGTGAGGGTATCATCACCGAAGCGTGCCACAATGCGCCCCGCCAGCGCGGGGCCCAGACCCTTTACCGCCCCGGAGGATAAGTACTTGCGGATGGCCCCGGCCGTTGCGGGCAGGGTACGCTCTATAAGCTCCGCGCGGAACTGCACCCCGTAGGTGCCGTGCACCTTATAGCTGCCAGTCGCGGTAATTTCTTCCCCCTCGGCGATCTCCGGCACCTCGCCCACCACTGTCACAGGGTCACCGTCCACATCCACCAGCAGCACGGTAAAGCCGCTTTCTTCGTTGTGGTAGGTCACATCCTCCACCGTCCCGGAGATCTTTTCCAGCTCCTGTTCCATTGCTTTGCGGCTCACCGTCCTTTCCTTTTGGTATGCGCAAATCCGCTTTTGGCGGCTAAAATCGGCGCTGGCTGCGTCGCCGCCCCTTGACAGGCATCAGCCCGTCTGCGCCGGGCATCAGCCTGCCTGCGGGCGCCTTCTTGCCATCATCCGGTTTTCCCCGCCAAAAAGCATCCCTGCGCTTATCAATCATTTTCCTTTATCATACACTATTTTTCTGCCTGGGGCAAATCCAAAGTATCAATATTCCGGTCCCGGCAGTACCGCCGGCAGATCTCCCGTGCCTCCGGCTCCAGCGGCAGCAGCACGGTGCAGGGCAGCCCGCCCGTTTCTCCGCGGTGCAGCAGGCGGCAGCAGCCTATCAAGCTGCTTTCGGTATAGTCGGCGTCCTCCGGCACCCGCAGGTACAGTCGGCAGCCCTGTGGCGCTTTGGGCGGGGCGATCAGATCCACCAGCACCGCCACTACCCGCACCAGCCCGATGATTGCCAAATATCCTGCCAACAGCCATAAAATTTCCTTCAGCACAATGGATCACCTCCCGCCATCCTATGCCCGCGGTTGATTTTTGCCCCGATTGCGGGTATAATAAAAGAACTATTCTGCATTTTATCCTATAAAAAGACAGGAGCTTACGCTATGGCCAGTAATAAATACAAAAAACGCCGGATCGGGTTCGTCATCCTGCTGCTCCTCCTGCTGCTCATTGCGGTGGGGGTCATCACGGTGACGGGCGAGATAAACGGCGGTAAAAAGACCGGCGAGACCGTTACCGTTTCCATTGCGCAGGGCAGCGGTACCTCCGCCATCGCCCAAGAGCTGAAGGACGCCGGTCTGATCAGCAATACCACCCTCTTTAAGCTGTACAGCCGCACCCATGGTGGGGATGGAAACTACCAGTACGGCGACTTCACGCTGGAAAAAGGCAGCAGCTATCAGGAGCTCATCGATGCCCTCTGCTCCACCGTAAGCTACCGCGAGACCGTGAAGCTCACCCTGCCGGAGGGCTGGAATTCCTTCCAGATGGCAAAGGCGGCGGAGGCGGCCGGACTTTGCACCGAGGCGGAGTATCTGGAGGCGGCCAACGCCCTCGATTATGACTTCGACTGGATGAAGGATATCAGCACCGATGAAAATAAGCTGACGGTGCTGGAGGGCTTCCTGTATCCTGAGACCTACTCCTTCTACACCGATGCCACCGCACGGGATATCGTCACCACCCAGCTGCGGGAGTTCGAGAAAAAGGTGCTGACCGAGGAAAACAAAACGGCTCTGAAGGACAGCGGCTTTACCCTGGAGGAATGGGTCATCTTCGCCTCCATTGTGCAGAAGGAAAGCGCCAGCGTGGAGGAGATGTACAATGTTTCCTCGGTATTCCACAACCGCCTTTCCAATGCCAGCGAATACCCCATGCTGCAAAGCTGCACCACCAATAATTTCATCTGGGACTATGTGGAGCCCTACTACAATGACAATGTGCCACAGGCGGTGCTGGATGCCTACGATACCTATGACCGCAACGGTCTGCCCATCGGCGCCATCGCCAATGCGGGCAGCGACGCCTTCGATGCCTCCCTGCACCCCAATGACACCCCCTATTACTTCTTTGTCACCGATGTGGAATACACCCACTACTACGCTGTCACCTATCAGCAGCACCTTGCCAATATCGAAAAGGCCAAGGCCGTGAATGCCAAGCATGGCATCAATGGGCTGGTAACCGGCTAAAAAAATAAAATAATTTGCGGCATTTCTATCTTTTCTTGCAATCCTTGCAGGGAATTCACAGAAATGCCGCACTTTATTTACAGAACCTTGTTCTACTGCTTTTCCCGCCCCTGTTATAATGATGATGCCGGGCTTTCTCTTGCAGGGGAAGGCCCCCGACAGCAAAGTGCCCGAAAAGAGCCGACCACGCCGGCCGGAAAAACCGCGGGCTGCCGTTTCCCTTTCGGGCAGTAAAAAAGAAGGAGGACCCCATGAAAAAATCACTTCGTTCCCTACTGGCCTTTCTCATTGCGGCCACAGTGCTGTGCTGCATCGCCATGGCGGATACCGGTCCCAAGCCCAGCGCCAGCTTCACCTTTACCGGTATGCCCGATGAGGATTACTATGTCACCATGCTGGCCGAGGTGGATGCCTATGGCCCCCACCGGGTCCATCAGCCGGGAAGCGAGATCCCCGGTTATGTACTGGAGCAGGGCGAGCAGGACCCCGCCTACCCCGCATGGCAGAAATTCGTGGACTACAAGGACCCCGACGGCTACTATTTCCTCGAGGATCTGTTCGAGCAGTGCCACGGCGATGACGAAGCCGGATGGCGCTATTTCCCCCCGGAGCAGTTCAAGCTGCTGCTCTACTTCCCCGAAAGCGATACCTTCCTTTGCAGTACCGTCACCGCACGCTACGCCTTCGATAGCGTCTACCGTCTGGATCTGGGCGGCAAATCCCCCGCCGAAGTTGCTGCGCTTACTCTCACTGATCCCAACGGCGACCCTCTCCCCACCGGCACCGTCACGCTGGATAAAGCCGACGGCACGCATCAGCAGATCGTCGGTTTCTTCGGGCGGCTGGGCATCACCCTCGTCATCGAGCTGGCGCTGGCGTGGGGCTGGAAATACCGCAAGGGCAGCCAGCTTTTGTTCATTGGCGTCGCCAATCTCGTCACCCAGTGCCTGCTGAATGCCTCCCTGCTGTACTGGGGCGCCCGGGAAACCAGCCGCGGGGCCATCATCTTCTGGTACATCCTGCTGGAGCTGGTGGTCACCGGCATTGAGGCTGCCGCCTATGCCTACCTGCTGCCCGGCACCGACCGCAAGGACCCTGCCGTGCGCCGCCATGCCGCCCTTTACGCCCTCTCTGCCAATCTGCTTTCCTTCCTCGGCGGGCTGGCGCTCTCCGAGGTCTTCCCCATCCTGTTCTGACCCCGTTTTTTCGCATCCCCGCCCCCGACGGTGCAGCCCCTGTCTCTTATACACATCTCCGAGCCCACGAGACGCG
>ENA-OYXD01001147-OYXD01001147.1-human-gut-metagenome-genome-assembly--contig:-NODE-1147-length-12797-cov-4.710485_pt1 | contig 12797 bp, 8 predicted proteins | sample MGYA00244818_ERZ653412 | MGnify/ENA primary metagenome ERZ653412 (study PRJEB26926, sample SAMN06165146) | human gut metagenome | biome: ENVO:00009003; feature: ENVO:2100002; material: ENVO:00002003...
AAGCAGAAGACGGCATACGATATTACTACGCGTCTCGTGGGCTCGAGATGTGTATAAGAGACAGGATCTATATAGGGGTGTCGCCAAGCGGTAAGGCCACGGACTCTGACTCCGTCATTCGTTGGTTCGAATCCAGCCACCCCTGCCAATAAAAGCACCTTTTCGCACCGCAATGTGTTAAAAAGGTGCTTTTTGTTTTTCACGATTTTTCATTTCCCGTTTGCGCAGGCAGAATTACTGTAAACGCCGCTCCATTTTTCGGCTCGCTTTTAACGAGGATTTCGCCGTTGCATAGGGTTACTATACGCTTTACGAGAGCAAGTCCTAAACCGTTGCCTTCGGCCGAATGCGAAGTGTCTTCCTGGTAAAATTTTTCAAAGATGTGAGGCAGGGCTTCCGCACCGATGCCGCAGCCGTAATCTTCTACGGTCACATATATCTTCCCCGGCACCGTCCGTAATTCAATGCGGACGGTGCAGTTTTGTTCGGAATATTTGATGGCGTTACCGATTAAATTGTACCAAACGTGGAACAAAATTCCCATGTCGCCGCAGTATTGGACATCCGGTAAGACGAGGTCAAACGAAATATTTTTCGCCGCCCACTCGCTTTCGAGCATCAGTATAGTTTTACGTATCTGTTCCGCTAAATTGAAGTTTTTTTGGTTAGGCAAACTCTTTTGGTTTTCCAATTTAGACAGATTGAGTATATTGCCCGTAAGGACGGACAACTTATGCGCGTTCAAGATAATTTTCGCTAAATATTCCTGCGTTTTTTCCGAGGATAAATCTTTATTTTGCAAAAGGGCTGCGTAGCCTTCGATCGTCGAGAGCGGCGTCTTGAATTCGTGCGATACATTGGAAACAAAATCGGACCGCAGCGTTTCCACTCCCGCAAGTTCTTGCGTCATTGCGTTGAAATCACCATACATTTCACGTATAGCGCCAAACATGCTCTTTTCTTTCAGCCGCACGGAAAAATCTCCCCTTGAAACGCGGCGCAGCCCCTCGCTGAGCCGTTCAATCGGTTTAAATATCTGTTTTATGACGAGTATGGCAACGACTGTACCGAGGATCGCTCCGAGAATGACAACAAAATCGAACGGAAGCATACCCGGACCCGGCGGAATATCGCCGCGACGAAATAAGAGGAACATGATTGCGCTCATAATCAACGTAACTATAACGAGAATTAATACGGCAACGAGCGCGAAATACAACCATACCAACGACGTTTGTTTTAAAGAATCCTTATGCTTCATTGCATTTCACCGCCTTATATCCCAATCCGCGTATAGTTACAATTTTAAAATCGGGATTATCATTGAATTTATCGCGCAGCCGATTGATATGCGTATTGATCGTACGATCATCCGTTTCCGAATCCATCCCCCATATCTCGTCCATCAATTGCTGCCGCGTAAATATCTTTCCCGGATAGGAAAGAAGTTTAAACAGCAAATTGAATTCTTTTAATGGCAACACCACCTCTTTTCCCTCCGTTTTGACGATCATTCCTTCAAAGTCGAGTACCGTCGAACCGACGACGATCTTCCTTTCCGTACTAATCTTCGCCCGCCGCAAAAGAGCCTTCGTGCGCACGAGCAGTTCCTTCATATTGATCGGTTTGACCATAAAATCATCGGCACCCAAAGTAAACGCCTTTTGCAGCGAATCATAGTCGTCCCGCGCGGTTACGATGATAAGCGGACAGAAGATATCCGCCTCACGTAAACTTTTTGTCAGTTCAAAGCCGTCCATCGCGGGCATCATGATATCCGCGATGATCAGATCGACGACCGTATTTGAAAGAATATCCATCGCCCGTTTACCGTTTTCCGCACCGATTGCGCGATAACCAGCGTCCCCCAGCGCAGCCGACAGCATTTCCCGCAGATCGAGATTATCTTCCACAACGAGTATATTGAACATATTTATTCTCCTTTCCGACAGGGAAGCGCCCCGTTTTTTCTATTATACCACAAAAAAATAAACGCAGAATAAACTTTTCACAGTTTATCCTGCGTTTATCTGCGCTTTATTTTTTATTTATGTAAAAGTGATATAATGCATAAAAACGAAAGGAGTGCAAAGACATGAATTCGATTCGCGGAAAAAATGTTTTTACGATATTTTTATGCTTTGTTCTTTGCTTTTCGGCACTGATTTTCGCAGCGGGATGCAGCGGCAATAACAGGCATGAAGAACAACACTATATCGTATCCTTTGAAAAAACAAGCTCAGAAAACTCGGAAGACGTTTACACGATCACCTATTCGGACGGCACGACTTCGCAGTTCACCGTAACCAACGGTAAAGACGGCAACGACCTGTCGATTTCCGAAATTTGGGAAGCTTATATAGAGGAAACCGACACAGATCTTACGCTCGCAGAGTTTATCGGGCAATACCTGAATTTGACGGCGGATTATTCTGCCGCCGTCAGTAAAAGCCTGCTTTCCTGCGTGTCCGTTTATGCCGAATTCGTGGAAACGCAGTCGGTAGGCGGCGGTTTTTTCCCCGGCGGCATGGGCGGCATATCCAGCTCCCAAATCGTACAAAGCGGCGGTTCCGGCGTTATTTATAAAATCGACGAAAATTCCGTCTATATAGCCACCAACTACCATGTCGTATATAACAGCGCCGCAGATGAAGATAAAAACGGCGGCTCCAAAATCGCCCGAGAGATCTATTGCTACATCTACGGAAGCGAAGCAACGCCCTTCATCTCCGGTTATGACGATGAAAGTTATTATCAATACGAATACGGCGGTTACGCCATAGAATGCGAATATATAGGCGGCTCGCGCGAATCGGATATTGCCGTTTTACGGGCGGATAAAAAAACGGTTTTCGGCATCAACGAAAATGTTTCCGCCGTCAAGCTCGCAGAGGATTATCGCGTGGGTGAATCCGTCTACGCCATCGGCAACGCGAAGGGCGAAGGCATCACCGCTACAGAGGGCATCGTCAGCGTCGACAACGAGTATATAGCTCTGGACATCGACGAGGACGGCACAGATGAAAGTTACCGTTCCATTCGCTTCGACGCTTCTATTTATCACGGCAATTCGGGCGGCGGATTATTCAATACGCAGGGCGAACTCATCGGCATCACCAATGCGGGCATCGACGGATACGAAAACATTTGTTATGCCATTCCCGTTTCCATCGCAGAAGGAGCAGTCGAAAATATCTTGTACTACTACAAAGACGGCAACGGGGATACGGAGGGCGTATATAAAATTACGCTTGGCCTCAACGTTTCGGCAGAGCACACAAAATATGTTTTGGAAGAAAGCGGGTACGGTAAAATCACCGAAGATATCCGCGTCGAAACTGTAGAAAGCGGCTCTATAGCGGAATCAATGGGATTGGCGTCGGGATACAAGCTGACCGCCGTCCTTATCAACGGCGTACGGCACGAACTCGGCCGCACGTTCGACATAGATGATTTAATTTTAACGCTACGACCGAACGATATTTTGCAATTCGCTTATGAACGGAGCGATACCGAAAACCTGACAGACAATTATACGCTGACATCGGAGATGTTCGAACAAGCCGATTAAAACAGCTATTTTGAACGGATACGATCACCCGTTCCGTAAGCGGCGCACCCGATTGCGCCGCTAAAAAACAAAACGTATACGGAGGAAGGAAATTAATGGCATATCTTCGCATAGCGAACCTGAAAAAGAGCTATCGCGTTTCCCGTACGGAAACACAGCAAGTGCTGCGCGGCATAAATGTAGAATTTAAACGAGGAGAATTCGTCGCCGTACTCGGCGAATCCGGCTGCGGCAAATCCACGTTCATGAATATTCTCGGCGGCTTGGACCAAGATTACACGGGCAGCATCGTCCTGGACGGCGAATTTTTAAAGGACTATTCGGAAAAGAAATTAGACGATTACCGCAAGAGCCGCGTGGGGCTTATCTTTCAGAACTATAATCTGATCAGCCATATGTCGGTGCATGAAAATATCGAAGTCGCAATGACTATGAGCAATATAGATCGGGCGGAACGTAAAGCACGTACTCAGGAAATTTTAGCGCAGGTAGGACTTTCCGAGTATGCGGATAAACTCCCGAACCAACTTTCAGGCGGACAGCGCCAACGGGTAGCGATTGCCCGTGCACTCGCCAACACTCCCGAAATACTGCTCGCGGATGAGCCGACAGGCGCGCTCGATAAAGATTCCGCAGAGCAGGTAATCCAAATTCTAAAAAAGATAGCGGAATCCGGCAAGCTCGTTATCGTCGTAACCCATTCGCAAAAAGTAGCTTCCGCATGCAGCCGTATTCTGACGATTGACGACGGGGTGATAAAATCGGACGATAAACAGTACGCCGTTACCACTAAGACGACTAAAGCACAAACCGCAAAGATACAAAACATCGGCTTAAAAGAGCTTTTCAAGCTTGCCTATTCAAATATATTACAGACCAAAAAGCGCAGTCTGCTCGTATCGGTTGGCATGTCGATCGGAATCGCCGCAGTAATTCTTGTCTTTTGCCTGAGCAACGGCATCACCGGCTATGTCGACAAACAGCTTGCGAGTTCTATGAATGCATTACAGATGCAAGTTGTTTCCGAAGCTTCTATTTCAAGCAGCAGAATAGAAGATATAGAAGAATTAGAAGGCGTCGATTATGTAGCGGAGGGAACGTACGTCCGCATGAGTTCTTTTTATGATTACGGCGGCGATGAAGGTACGATCATGTTGCTTAGCTCCGCCTACGATGCGCTGGACAGAGATCTGACAGCGGGCGAGATATGCGAGGACGGGGAAATACTCATCAGCGAAGCTTTTGCGAAAAATCTTTATAACAATTCGACGGACGAAGCGCAGGAACTCGTCGGCACACAAATCGATATTACTTTCGGAGGTCATACGACGGCGTTTATCATCAGCGGCGTTTATGAAGACAATTCCGATTATGCAGATTACGCCTGCGCCTATGTAACGAAAAACAATCTTTCTTCCATGTACGAAAAAGCGGATAAAACGCTCCGGACGAATATTCTTTATGTTTATGTCGTCGATACATCCTACATAACTTCTGTTAAGGAAAGTATCGAAGCAATGAGTTATACTGTTTCGCGCGATGATTCCACGGTGGAAACTCTGCTCGGATACGTCGATCTCGGCACCAAAGTTCTAACGGGTTTTGCGCTCATTTCTATTGCAGTTTCTGCGATCATGATTTTCATCGTCACCTATACGAGCGTTGTCGAGCGCACCAAAGAAATCGGCGTATTGCGCGCCGTCGGCGGGCGTAAGAAAGATGTAACTTTGCTTTTTATTCTCGAATCCGCCATGATAGGCGCCTTTGCGGGATTAATCGCCGTCGTGTTTTCTCTCTTTATCAGCATCGTTGCGAATCTTATCATGAATCAGTATGTCGGTTCCTGGCTCGTTTCCCTCAATGCAGTCACTTACCTCTGCTGTTTTGCGGCAAGCGTGGCGGTAGGCATCGGCTCCGGTCTCCTCCCCTCTATGCAGGCTGCGAATCTTGATCCAGCGGAATCGCTGAGGAGTGAATAATATGAAAAACAGCAAGAGAGATTTAATCCATCGAATGGAAGTGGAAGATGACCTCGGCATCAAACGCGACGCTAAAAAAAGGCTGGTTGTTCCCAATAAAATTTATATTATCATTAAAATCAGCTTGATTGCGGCAATCCCCGTCATTTACTTTATATGTTCGCCGTTGCTCGCCGTCGTGATTCTTGCCTATTTCGGCTTGATCGTGATCACCAACAATATCGAAAAAAATTTTAATCTCGGATTAAAAAAAGACCTGCATATCCATCTCCCCAAAACCGACAGCCTGCTCTGTCTGCTGTTAATTTTAATTACGGTAGTCGGCATTATCGTTTCCTCCGTTTCGATGACGCAAAAGAACAGCATATTCGAGGGTTTTGACGAATCGCAACTTGAAGACGTAATCGATGAAGGCGATTTTTCTTCCGCACGGTTCGTTTGGATGCAGATATGGACAAAAACGAAAAATTTTGGCACGCTGATGACGGGCACGCGCTATTTTTTTCAAGAACAACGCGGTTTCGGCGGCTTCGGCGGACCGGGAGGCGAACCGCCTGAGGGGTTTTCGCCTCCGTCAGGTTCTGATATGCCCGATATGTCGGAATTACTGGACAACATGCCTTTTTCCATCTTGTTCGAATCGATTGTAAAGGCTGTGGATACAGGGATACTCGTCGTCATCTGCGTATGCGGGCTGGTTTCAATACGTAAATTCAAAAAACTGACGGAATAGGGATAAATAGACATTTATGGAAGAAATAGTGTTGGCAAAACAAGCGGAAACGGCCGGAAATGCCGAAACAGCTGCGGAATTATATGAAAAAGCATTCGGAAAAACAGGCGAGGATTGGCTTGCCGTAAAAGCGGGCGAGTTGTACCGTGACGCGGGGAATTTGCAGAAAGGGCGAAAAATAATCGACCGCGTTATCGGCTGCGGCAATTCCATCATCTATGACAGATTGATTCGCTTCTATTTCGATTCGGGGGAAATCAAACGCGCCTGCGATTTGTTTTTACTGCTATTTCCCGATGCGGGACGGGGAAAGCGAATTGCTTTCGCAGATAAACTACTGCAGACCGGGCATTACAGAACGGCCGAAGAATGGTATAAAAACTGTATTGAAGGAACTTCCTATTATTCTTATCCTTACCTGAGCAAAACGTGCGGCGGGGATAACGAAAAACTCGGATATTTTGCGCGCCGCGCGATCCGCAAAGGCGACATGTATTTCCTTACGGAATCGTATAAAGACGCCCTCGCGCAATACGCATATGCGGCGAAAACGTCCGACTACGCAAAAAAGAAACAGGCGGAATGTTACTTTATGCTCAAAGATTTCAAAAAGGCGAAATCTTTATATCGGGAACTCGTGCAAAAAACGGACGACGCATATCTCAAATTTATGCTTGCGGAATGTTACAACAGCGAAGACGTGGATGTGAATACTTTTGAAGATGCGCTCTATTGGTACGAATACGCGCAGGAAAGCGGCTGCGAACTCGTTTATTATCATCTCGGGCTTTGTTATCAATTCGGACGCGGAACGGAAGAAGATCTCGAAAAGGCGGAAAAGATGTTCTTTGAAGGCACAAAACATAAAATCGACGAGGGAGACTGTTATTGTAAACTCGGAAACCTGGCATATATGCGAGGCGATACGGCAAAAGCGACAGAATATTATCGCAAAGCGGCAAAACTAAACAACGCGCGGGCACTTTTAAACATCGCTATAGGTTATTTGAATAAAGAAATCCGCTGTTTCCGTTTCGATGAAGTAAAATGTTTTTTAGCTAAATCGTCTGCACTTGGCAGCCGCCGAGCGTACGATTTATTGAAAGAGCTTGAACAGTAAAAAAATCAACTCAAAAAGCCGCGGTTTTATTTTACCCACACCGCGGCTTTACTTTATCGCACGAAACGCGTTCGGTTTCGCGTTTACGTTTTAACTTCGTTTAACAATAAGAAAGCTTAATCGCTTTTCCGTTCGACTTACGGCTCCTTTCCGCGGCAAAAGCGATTTTATGACTTACCATGGAAACGTCAATATCGGTTACGCTCGTACCCCCTTTTTCCATCAAACGGCATACGTCGTCTATCAGTCCGAAATCACCTCCGCCGTGCGCGTCGCCGAATTTTTCGGAGAGATCGTATATCTCTGTTTTTTCACCGAAACGCGTAGCGTAAAGTTTCTTTTCCAGCATATCTCCGTAAATTTCGCCTTCAGTTAAAAAAAAGTGCGTACGCCTGTAAAAATTTTCGGTAAACGCCGTCATCGTAAGGTGCGCGGTAATTCCTTCAGAAAACTGCATATTGACAATCTGATGATCCACAACGTCGTTATCGCATTCAAATACGCAACGGGCATAAGGATTATTTTTATCTTGCAACCAGCCGCGGATAAAATTATCTCTGTTTTCTTCAGGCAGAACAGGAAGTTTCACCCAAAGAGGATTTTTCACGTAAAAATCGGACGCGCGATACTGACAATCCCTTTTATCGCATTGAAAACAAAAGCCTTTTCGAGGATTTTGGGGATTCTCTTTTTTAAAATACGAAAGTTCACCCATAGAACTTACATATTCGCAAGGTTTACCGATAAGCCATGCGATAATATCCAGGTCATGACAGCACTTTGCAAGCAACATGAACGTACTTTTCTTTTCATTGCGCCAGTTGCCGCGGACAAAACTGTGTGCAAAATGCCAGTACCCTACATTCTCCACGTGGTTAACGGTAACGATCTTACCGTACCGCCCGCTGTCGATTAGCTGCTTGAGCTTTCTGAAAAAGGGCGAATATCTTAAAACATGGCAAACAATAACATGTCTGCCCGTTTTTTTCGCTTTATCGTAAATTTTCTCGCAATCCTGCAGGGATACCGCAATGGGTTTTTCTAAAATTATATCATACCCTAAATCCAACGCGCGCAAAGCAGGCGCAAGGTGTTCACGGTCGGTTGTAGCAACTACCAAAATATCGGCGATTTTACCCTGGGAAAAAAATGTTTCGCAATCGGTAAAAAGCGCATTTTCGGGTATATTATATTCCTTGCGGGCGACTTCGAAAACTTTTTCATCACGGTCGCATACCGCGACGAGTTTTTCGCCGTGCGCTTTCAGCAATGACGCATATTTTCTTCCCCGCGCACCGAAACCCACTACCGCAAAAGTAAACATCCGCTAATCCTCCGGAATAAAATTTTCAAAAATAATATTATTCACTTTACTGCGGCAGGAATCGTATTCTTTCTGGCTCCTGACCACCCAAGTAAAGCAAGGCATCTTTCCGAAAACGGAATTCCACAAAGGACTGCCTATTTTCCCTAAACAATAATCAAAAAAATCGACTCTGCGTTTGCCGGTAAACAGCAATTCGTTCACTAAAGAACGGCAATGCGGCGGATAATCTTCGATCGACGCATATTCCGACAAAAAACCTAAAGTAAACTCAGGTACGTTATCGGCAAACCACTTCATTGTGTAAGGGTTAAATGATTTGACGACGAAATCGCCTTTATATCCTTTCAAAAAAGGAACGAGCAACTCTTCGACGAGCAGTTCCGGCGTTTCATAACTGTCTTTTTTTATTTCGATCATCAGTCCGGTTCTGCCTTCGCAAACGCTGAGAACTTCCGAAAAATCGGGTATATGCTGTTTGGTATCGTTATATACCACTTCGTTGACCGCCTGTTCGTACGTAATATTTTTTACGTAGTCGTCGCAGTTGGTCAGTCGCCGCAAATGGATATCGTGATAAACGACGAGCTTTTTGTCTTTTGTGGGCTGTACGTCCAGTTCGATATTATAACCGTGCCTGATTGCGTTTTCAAACGCGCCGATCGTGTTTTCGCTGAAATTTTCGTTATGCAGCCCTCTGTGCGCAACATGTTTCGTATATAACCAATCGTTCATAATTTATTCTGCGGCGTCCCGCGGATTGCGGAACGCCGCCCTTTTTTATTTTATTTATTTGCTAAGCAAAATACGCATCCGATACGTAATAAGTAATATAATCGACGGTGGCGGAATTTTCAAAATAGATGAAATATGTTCCTATTTTAGCATATCCGGCAATAACGTCGTCGATGGAAAGTTCAACTTCCGCCCATTCGTTACAGTTGACCGTATCGAAATTCTTATCGCCTACTCCCCAACAAAGTTTTTTCGTTTCCGCGGAAGCCTCGATAAATATCGGCACTACGATCTTTGTAAAGCCTTGCTCTTTTTTCGCGGCGAGAGCGTCAGCCGTAAACAGACAGTTCGTAAAGTTTACCGCCGGCCATTTATAGGCGTTCGACGAACATCCCGCCGCAGGGTCGGTTTCCGTCTTCCATGCAGGCTTGCCGTTGTAATTTTCCACATAGCTCTTTTTTACTAAATCCGTGCCGTAACCCCCACTGTTTATGAAAGTGCCCTGCTCGTTGACGGCGGCAAAAGTATTCGCATTAAAACCGTAAGTTTCCGAAAACTCAGCTTCGGTTACGCCGTACACGTTGGAAATATTGGCGTAAAAGCGCGCGCTGCTATTCCAGACGGACGCAAAATCCGTTGTACCGTTTTTGGTATAGAAATTCAGCGCCAGCTTGGAAAGATCCGTAATTCCGTCGAGGGAAATGACGACTTCCTGCCAAACTCCGGTAGCGAGCACATTCGGCGTATTTGTACCGTTGATATACTTGCCGTCGTATTTCAAAGCATAACTCAAAGGTCTTGCCTGATTATACGAAAAACCCTTCAGTCTGAATACGATATAATCGTAAACAGAAAGGTCTGCGGAACTGCCGGTAAAATAAACGGTAAACGGACAGCACCACGTTTCCACGCCGTCTTTCACGTCGTCAAATCCGATTTTGGTAGACGCTCCTTCCGTGCCGTAAAAAGAGGTTTCGTCGAGAACGATAGCGTCTTTCTTCGTCAAAACGACTTCCGCATCATTCCCCGTAACAAACGCCGTCGTAATGCCGCTTTTGCCTGTCTCATTGTTGAACGCAAATATAGTATTATTTGCCTTCACTATGATTTCGCAACTGTAAAGTCCTTCCGTTGCGCCGCTGATATACGTCGCCTTGATCATATATCTGCCCGCCGTATTCAACGTCAGACTTTCGGGCATCGGTATCTCGCTGCCGTCGGGTAAAACTACCGTATAGACAAACACGGCGTCGGGTGCGGTTTCTGAAGAAACGGTGAATTCGCTCAGGTTTAGCGTATCCCCCGTATTATAGCTTTCAGCAGGAGAAAACGCGGGATTGACCTCAATGTCGTCCAGCACGGAAAGCCCGTAAACGCAAGAAAGGTTTACGTAAAAATCGCCTTTTATATTGGAAACAGACGCCCAGCTGTCGCTGCCGTTGCGTGAATTAAATTTGATCTGCAGTTTGGAAAAATCCGTTATGCCGTCCGTGGGGATTCTGAATTCCGTCCAGCCGTCGCCGAGCGCAACCGGGGGATTGGTTCCGGCGATATATTTCCCGTTATATTGAATAAACAAGGTAACGGGTCTGTTTGCATATCTGGAAAATCCTCTTGCACGGAAAACAAGATAATCATATGTGGAAATATCGGTATGCGCGGGCAAAACGAGATTAACGACATACGGTCCGAACCACGCGTCTGCCGCGTCGGTAAATTCGATTTTCAAGGAAGCGCCCTCGTTTCCGTATTTTACTTCCTTATCCACCGAAATTCCTTTTTTCGACAAAAGCGGTACGTCTTTGTTGATTGCCGTCGTAATCTGATCGATACCGAACGCCGTGTCGAAATAAAAAAGTTTATTGTCGTCCGCTATCGTTACGTTATTGAGTTTCGCATACATAGCCGCTTGATCGATCTGCGCCTTATCTTCTTCAGAAAGATAAGAAAAATCCTTCCTGATCTCTTCCGCCGCAGCCGCGTATTCAGCGCCCGTCTTGTCTTCTATCTCGTCGAGCGCGGCTATGGCTGCCTGTACTTCTTCTAACGTTTTCCGCACCGTAAAGGTAACGGAAATTTTCCCCATAATGAGATCTTCGCCTACGACTTCCGCAGTAACCGTATATATCCCGCTTTCGGTAAACGTATAGCTGTCGGGCATATCCTGTATCGCGCCGCTGTTATCGGTCAGAGTATATTTGAACTCAAGGTCGGGATAATCGGCGCTTGAAACGGCAAAACTGCTTAAATCGACTGTTTCGTTCACGGAATAAAGCTCTTTATATTCAAATTCCGGGCTGACGGCAAGTTCGGTTTTTATCACTCCGTAAACGTTGGATATATGCACATAAAACCTGCCGCTTTCATTCCATACCGAACCGAATGCGTTGCCGTTGTTCAGCGTACAGAAATTGATGGTCAGCTTGGAAAGATCCGTAATTCCGTCGAGAGAAACGACCACTTCCTGCCAGTTCCCCGTAAGCGCAACAGGCGTATTTGCACCGTCTATATATTCCCCGTTGTATTGCAGATAGTAAGTTACCGGTCTGTCTGCTTTATAAGTATAACCTTTCAAATAGAATTTCAGATACCCGAAATCGGAAAGCGTTTCGTGTGAAGGAACGCTCAGCTTCAATGTGTATACGCCGAACCACTCTACGGGAACATCGGTAAATTCTATTTTCGTAGACGCCGTTTCGTCGCCGTATTTTACGGAATTGTCCACAGTAATGCCGTTTTTTACGGAAACGGAAGTCGTAACGGCAGGGCTGCCCGCCGTATACGCAATTCCGACCTGTTCCCGGCCTACTTCGGAATCGAATTGATAAAACACGTTTTCTTTTTCGCTTTCCAGCGTGATCGCCAAAATATAATCAAACGTATCTATCTGTCCTTTTTCTTCTTCGGTCAGCGTGGCGTAAGCCGCTTTCAGAAGCGCAGCCTTTTCCTTTATTGCAGCAGTTGTTTTATCCTCTGTATCGTTGATCTCTTTGACGGCCGCATTGACGTCTGCCACGGAGGCCTTTACAGTAATTTCGCTTTCAGCAGCTCCGCGCAGGGATTTTTGGACGGGCGTAGCGCGCACCGTATAGATCCCCGGAATTGTAAAAGTGATTTTTCCGTTTTCGGCAACGAGCGCTTCGCCCAAGGGCGAAATAATTTTGACCTCAAATTGCGCGTCGGTTTCCGTTTTGCTCGAAGCGGTCGCTTTGCTCACGTCTGCCTCCGCGTTCAAAGCGTATTCCGTTTCAAGCGAAGAAAGGTCGAGAGTTATATCGCTCAATTCTTTCACCACGTATATGTCCTCGATAAAAAGCTTAAAGTTGCCCATGGCC
>ENA-OYXD01001155-OYXD01001155.1-human-gut-metagenome-genome-assembly--contig:-NODE-1155-length-12715-cov-4.979226_pt1 | contig 12715 bp, 10 predicted proteins | sample MGYA00244818_ERZ653412 | MGnify/ENA primary metagenome ERZ653412 (study PRJEB26926, sample SAMN06165146) | human gut metagenome | biome: ENVO:00009003; feature: ENVO:2100002; material: ENVO:00002003...
CGAGATTACTACGCGTCTCGTGGGCTCGGAGATGTGTATAAGAGACAGGTATCACGAAGCCGAACTGAACGAAATTTGCATTTTTCTATTGGAAAATTCCCAGAAGTCCAAGCAAAGAGGAGAAATTGTTACGATTATCGATCGCGATTTATGCGAAATCATTGCTTAATTTTTTTGAGTGTGTTACAATATGAGCGGGAATACTAAGCCGTTACCGTGACGGATTGCTGCGTGTGGTGCGCAAAAATGCTCAAATTTGAGGTTTGAGTATGGTGTAATCCTGAACGGTAGTCAAACAAGCCGAAAGTACAAGGCGGGCGAAGTTTCGTTTGAGTATGGTGTAATCCTGAACGGTAGTCAAACCTATGCGGAGCTCATGAAGCTTGAGGAAGAGTTTGAGTATGGTGTAATCCTGAACGGTAGTCAAACCTTTTACCTGTTTTAACGCCGCCCGTAATAGTTTGAGTATGGTGTAATCCTGAACGGTAGTCAAACACAAGACTTGTCAAACTGCATAATATCAGTGTTTGAGTATGGTGTAATCCTGAACGGTAGTCAAACACCTTTCCGATTTGCTCCGTGTTCCCCTCTGTTTGAGTATGGTGTAATCCTGAACGGTAGTCAAACATTTTATTTCCCTCTTATATCTATTTTAGAGTTTGAGTATGGTGTAATCCTGAACGGTAGTCAAACACAGCTGATTACGAGATTTGCGGCAGATTAGTTTGAGTATGGTGTAATCCTGAACGGTAGTCAAACCTCTCAAAGGCGTAGAGAATTGGAACAGCGGTTTGAGTATGGTGTAATCCTGAACGGTAGTCAAACTTCTTTACTTTCCTTTACTTTCCTTTGTTTGTTTGAGTATGGTGTAATCCTGAACGGTAGTCAAACCTGAACTTACGGGTATCGACATCGGAACCAGTTTGAGTATGGTGTAATCCTGAACGGTAGTCAAACCATATATCTATCACGGCGAAGAAGAGGGCAGTTTGAGTATGGTGTAATCCTGAACGGTAGTCAAACACAAGGTTAGCCCCTTATATGTGGACACCGGTTTGAGTATGGTGTAATCCTGAACGGTAGTCAAACCAAACATATGTTCGGATTATGAACGGACGGGTTTGAGTATGGTGTAATCCTGAACGGTAGTCAAACAAAATGCAGCTTTTCGGGTACAAGGCGCTCGTTTGAGTATGGTGTAATCCTGAACGGTAGTCAAACACTTATCGAGATAGCGCAAAAAGTTAATGAGTTTGAGTATGGTGTAATCCTGAACGGTAGTCAAACAAAGAAACAAGACGAGTTTTCCGTTCGAATGTTTGAGTATGGTGTAATCCTGAACGGTAGTCAAACACCTCCGAATAATGTTATTTTTGCAATCAAGTTTGAGTATGGTGTAATCCTGAACGGTAGTCAAACACCTGGGATCATTGGAAAGAGTTTCTCGGTGTTTGAGTATGGTGTAATCCTGAACGGTAGTCAAACAAATCACGTTTACGAAGGACATTAACCGAAGTTTGAGTATGGTGTAATCCTGAACGGTAGTCAAACAAACGTTCTTCAGAAAAGCTCTCTATTCTCGTTTGAGTATGGTGTAATCCTGAACGGTAGTCAAACCCGTGCGAGATTGCGCCGAAGAACGCAAGGGTTTGAGTATGGTGTAATCCTGAACGGTATTCTTTGAGTATGAGCATTCCCCAAACGCTCCGTAAACACAGTTTACGGAGCGTTTGTTTTTTAAAGATTTTTCTTTGGCCTTTTTAAGGCCTTTTATTTTATTTGAAAAACAGAAGACAGAGGTCTGACGGTTCGGGAGCTCGTGATTATTCCGCTGTCGAAATGCTGTTATTTTCAGGCAGGATATTGATGTCAACCGAAATTTTTCTTTTTTTAAATTTAAATATTTGGCTATAAAGAATAAGAATATGGGGTAAAGGTTTCAGCCGTATTGACAGAAGCGTGCCGCTATGATTTAATAAGAACAGAAACTTTGGCCGATATAATAGCGTAAATTTTTTTCATGGTTTATAAAATATCTGGCGTTATCGGAGCGATAAATGAAGAGAACGGAAAAACAAAAATTAAGGTTATGCCTGAAAAGCCGCGCCGCCGTGCTTTCTATGGCGATGATCGGCGTTGTATACTTGTTGATTTTTGCTTATATTCCCATGATAGGCTTGTTGCTCGGTTTTAAAGACGGCGATTATTTATATAGTTTTTGGGATGCGCTCGCGTCGGATTGGGTTGGACTTTCGCATTTTGAACGATTTCTCACCGATATGGATTTCAAGTCTGTCTTTTTCAATACGATAGGACTGAATTTCTTATGTCTGCTGTTTAATTTCCCCGCGCCTATCTTGTTTGCCGTGCTGATCAACGAGGTTTCTAATAAGTGTTTGAAAAAGACGTTTCAGTCCGTAACTTATCTGCCGCATTTTTTGAGTTGGGTGGTGTTCGGTACGATCGTCCTTGCGCTGTGCAACACAAATAACGGAGTGATCAACCGGGTGCTGGTTTCGTGCGGAATCGTTGACAGTCCGATCAATTTTCAGCGGGAACATTTTTGGGGATTGATCATCTTTTCTTCTGTTATCAAAGGCGTAGGCTGGGGGTCGATCATTTATCTTGCGGCTATTTCAGTCATCGATCCCCAGCTTTACGAAGCTGCGAAAATCGACGGCGCGGGCAGGCTGAGATGTATCGTCAGCATCACGCTTCCCTGCATTTCGCCGACGATCACGACGTTTTTATTGTTAAATATTTCGGGAATACTCGGCAACGGCGTAGAACAGATGATGGTGTTCCAGGACGGAACGATCGACAACGAGGTTTTCGATACGTACCTTTTGCGGCAGGCATTCGGCGGGTTTGACGGTTCTCCGCACTATTCCTACGCTACGGCTCTCGGTCTGTTCCGTTCGGTCATATCCATGGCTCTGCTCGCCGTGAGCAATGCCGTGAGCAAGGCTTTTACGGGAAAGGGGGTTTTCTGATGGCGGGGCGGTTAAAAAAATCTATGCTTATCTATGGCCGGCGGAGGAAACACACAGTTACCGCATTCGATATGGTGAATACCTGTATACTCGTTTTGCTTGCGCTGATATGTTTGTTTCCCATGTACTACGTTTTGGTCGGATCGTTCAACGAAGGCGAAAATTATGCGTTGGGCGGGGTGATTTTCTGGCCGAGGATATGGTCGGCGGAGAATTACAGATGGGTGTTGGGCTACCGTCTGATCTGGAACGGTTTTCTGATCACCTTAATGCGTACGGTAACGGGGACGGTGCTGCATTTACTCCTTACGCTCACGGTAGCGTACGGAATGAGTCATCGCCTGCTTCCTTGTAAGGCGTTTTTCCGCCAGTTCAATTTGTTCACGATGTTTTTTGGCGGAGGGATCATTCCGTTTTATATTCTGCTGACGGAACTGGGCCTGACGAACACTTTCTGGGTGTATATCATTCCCGGCGTATACAGCGTGTACAATATGATCGTTTTTTCCACGTTTATCCGTTCGCTCTCTTCCGAAATACACGACGCGGCGGTCATCGACGGTTCTGGGGAGTGGCGATATCTGATGAGTTTCGTATTTCCCCTGTGCAAACCCGTTCTTGCGACTGTGGGTCTTTGGACGATCGTCGGGCATTGGAATGCCTATTTCGATACGATGTATTATGCGGATGCAAACGAAAATCTCTGGACTTTGCAATATGTGCTGAAGGAGATGATTGAATCCGGCAATACGCTCTATCTGGACGGAAAAGAACTCAATTCGCAGACGGTGGGATATGCGGCAGTTATCGTTGCGACAATTCCCGTATTGTTTGCTTATCCGTTCCTGCAAAGATTTCTCGTGTCGGGTTTTATGGTCGGTTCCGTCAAAGAATAAGCGGCTTTTGCTAAAAAATACTTTTTGGAGGATGTATGATGAAAAAGGTATTGGCTGGTATAATGTCCTGCCTGCTGCTTGTAACTGCATGCGCATGCGGCGGCGGGGAGGGAAAGCGGACGTTGGTCTATCCGGATTTTCCGGAAACGCCTGCGCAGGGGGAAAGCTGGGAATATATCGATCCGAATGAAGAGATCACTCTGCGGTGGTTTATCAATTACCGCGGAAGTTCCGATTTTACGACCCGCATCGCAAAAGAGGTTAAGGAACGGCTCGGCGTAGACATTCAGTTTACGTTTGACGACGGTACGGGACAGAAGATGAATCTCATTATGAACGGAAAACAGAAGTACGATATTATCAGCGTACAGGCATGGCAGCCGCAGGCGTCGCTGCTCGCCATGCAGAATTACATTTTTCCGATCGACGAACTTTCCAAGCGCTGGGCACCTAACCTGTTATCCAAAATAGGCTCGGACCTTCGGAATTATTATGAGATGGCCGACGGATATATTTACGGACTGCCCTCCTCGTCTTACAGCGAAGAGGATATGGAGGAAGGGCAGAAATATGATTCCAACGGCGCGCTGCTCGTTCGCAAGGATTGGCTGGAAGAGTATTTTGCCGCAGCCGGATGGACGACGGACGCGCAAAAAGAACAAATAACGACAAAGGACGGACTGAAAGCCGCGATGAATTGGGTCAAGTCGAATAAACCCGCCAGCAGCGGCGGACAGACGTTGTCCCCGCTGCTCATCGACGCTTTTACGTTGGAGGGAAACAACAGCGTGCTTTGGCTGAGTCAATTTTTTGCGGCTCCTTGGGAGGACGCCGAGGGAAACTGGCAGGATGTGCGCACGACTTCTCAGTATAAGGAGGCGCTCGCCTATCTCAATGAGTGCCGCCGCGAGGGGCTGATCAACGATTTTTATACGACGACGGGGCCGATAGAACAGATCATCCGCGCAGGGCAGGCGTTTGCCGTGCTGGGAACGCCGCAGCTCTATACTTCGTCTTTCGAATATGCGTATGAAAACGGCGTTGAGTACATTCCCATTGCAATACGGAACGACGCGGGCGACGCTCCCGTGCTTCAAGACATGACGGGGTACGGCTATATGTATAACATGATCATGTATACCTGCGAAAGGCCCGATATAGTGATTAAACTGTTCGATTTTCTCTATTCGGAAGAAGGGCAGTATCTGACGACTTTCGGAATAGAAGGCGTGCATTGGAACTGGGACGAAACAAAAACCCGGATTGAATGGACACAGGAATATCTCGACGGAAAAATTGCCGACGAGGGCTATGCGTTTTCGCAGGGGATCGGGCGGCTGGACATGTTTGAACGCCCTGCCGTGACGGATAAGGTAAAACCGCAGAACGGATTGTTTGCCGAAGAGGCTTACAGCGCCAACCTGAAATGGCCGATGGCCTGCTGGTCTTATTCTTTCAGCATCGGGCGGCCGAATCTCGATTCCTCCGCATCCGATTTCAGGCAGATCATCAACATATACAGCGCGGTCGAGGGGGCCTGGCAGTCAAGGCTTCTTACAATGCTGGAACAGCGTTCCGCCGAGGCGTTTGAAGCCTATTACGATAACGTCATGCAGACGCTTGAAAAAGCTGGGATGGCGCGGCTCGAACAGTCGTTCAATACCGTGTTTCAGCGCAACAAACGGGCGCAGGGGCTGGAATTTGCCTATCCCGCGCTGCGCGCCGATTACGGGGAAGGACCTGCGCTTGCGGACGGCGGAAAAATTCCTTTCTACGGCGACTTGTCCTATCGGACGGAATATGAAATACTTGAAAAAAATTGATAAGGAGGTAGACCATGGGCAGAATGCGGACGATAATTGCCGCGATGCTTTGTTTGGCGCTGACGGGGACGGCGTTGGGCGGGGTTTCGGCGGCGTCGGCAGAGGGAAACGTTCCCGCACTAAACACGGAACTGCAGGCGGAGGAAATCTCTTCCTCCCTTGCGATGGAAACGGAGGACGGCAACAGTTCGGATATCAACGGCGCGGTACAGACGAGTTCGTTCGATGCAATCAATGTTACGGAACGCACGTCGGCAGGCGCGTCTTCTATGGCTGCGCTTACATATGTGCTCGGCGGCTACAATGCGGCGGGCGCGGAATTTCTGATGGTGCAGTACGAGAACTGTTCGCTGCAGAACGAGTACGGTTTTACGATCACGCTCTGGGGCAACGGTACGCAGAACGCGGCGGAGGGAACGTATTATCTCGTACAGTCTCCGACGGATGAAACGGGGATCGAGAAGGCTATTGCCTGGGGAAATTTCTTTCAGTCGGCGGCTTACAGCGGGTGGCTGAAAATACCCGTTTCGCTTTTCCCTGGCGAAACGTGGAATTCGATCGGCGCCATAAATTTCAACATCGATTTTCCCAATCAGCTGCGCTGCCGCATCAATATCGGAGAGATCGGATTTCTGAAAGGCGGGGTATATACCTGCGCGGTCAAGCCGTCCGAACTTACGATCACGCCGACGAACACGAACGCGCCAAACACCGTCGTGATGGAAAACAAGCCCGACTGCATAGCCCTAACCAAGATCTCGGCGGGAGAAGTGCTTTACGACCCGACGCTTCCCGTAAAGGATCAGGCGATCACGTTGGGGCTGAATCTCGGAAAAACCGATCTTTCCGGTTATGCGGGGATTCGGTTTTATGCGGAAAACGACAGCTCAAACAAACTGTATCTGCAGAAATGGTTTGCGGAAAAAGAATACGGGGAAACGTGGTACTGCAACCGCGATAATTATTGGGCGATCTATTATCCCGACGGAGGCAGCGCCGATTACGGGGACGCGTTTTACATTCCTGCGGGGTATCGCGGATATATTCTGATTCCGTTTTCAACGTTTTTCCCGGGTTGGGGTTCCGCGTGCAACGGCATTATGGAACTCGGGGAGGTCGAACCGTATTTCTATTTTCTGCTCGATCATTGGCGCGACGGAGGCGACGCGGCGTCCGCCAATCCTACGCGGTTTATTCTTACGGATTTTGCGCTCGTCAGGGCGGCGGAACGGCAGCCTGTTGCAAATACCGGCGACGTGCGCGTATTCATGCCTTTTGAATATGATTCGACGGAGGAATTGCGGCTGTATTGGGAGAGCCGTTACAGGGCGCAGGCAGGCGTTGAAGTGGCGAGCGTGGATACGCCGACGCAGACGCAGGGCGTAAGCGGGAGAGCGATGCACTTTACCTGCGGGGGCTTGAGTTTAACGCCGGGGGCGCAGCCGTTTGCCACCGCTTTGGATTGGACGCCGACGGATAAAGTTTCCATGACGATCGGTTCCGCAAAGGGACTTACCTTTTGGATTAAAAATACTTCCGGCATGCAGATCGCTTTCCGCATCGGCTTTGATTTGAGGATCGTCGACGGCAACGGTACGATCACAACGCAGAGATGGGAAACGGACGACGGCGCGCGGTATCTTCTTTTGGATACGGTTACGGGCAGCGAAAGGATCGGCGCATCCAAGAACGGGATCGCGATTCCCGCAGGCTTTGAAGGCTGGGTACGGATCGGCTTCGAACATTTCTCCATGCCCGCATGGGTAACGGCCACGTCGCCGTTCGATCCCGCAAACGATCTTTGCTACATCGTAATAGGCATGAACGCGCTGACCTACGAGGGCGCCTCCTTTATCATGGATTCGCTCGGATATTATTATACGGACATCGAAGTTACGACTCCTTTCCATCAGACCGCAAATTCCTTTGCGGCGGCGATGGCGGGCAGCGCGGCGGAAAACGCCGATAAAACAGGGGAGGCTGACAAATGAAAAACTTACGGATTATAACGGTTTTAATACTCTGTATTTCTTTGCTGGCCATGGCGGGCTGTGCGGACGGCGGCGAAAAGTTCGTTGCGAAGCCTGTGGACGGGATAGCGCCCGTTTTCGACGACGGAACGAGCCGTTATTCGACCGCGCCGGGCGTCATGCAGACGGACGGACAGACGAGATACGTCTATTATACCGCAAATCAGACGCCGGACGAGGAAGATTCTGCGGTCGTGGTTCGCAAAGCGGCTTTACGGAACGGGGAATGGATATACGGAGAACGGAAAACTCTGCTTACGCCCTCCGAAGACGGATGGGACAGCAAGGCCGTGAGCGACCCTTCCGTAATCGGCGGCAGTTTCGGCTATAACAATCAGACGTATTCTTATTTGATGGCGTATCAGGGGCGTTCGGGATATCGGGACGGGAACTACGGCATCGGATTCGCGGTGGGAAATTCGCCCGACGGGGAATTTATCCGCATTTCAAACTGCGTTCTGAACTACGACCGGACATTGTACGGCGACGCCTACGGCTACGGCAATCCCAGCCTTGTGAGTTATGACAACGCTTCGAAGTTCAGGCTCTTTTACACTGCGGGGGATCCGGCTGGGATTGCGGAATATTTTATCGAACTCGACGGGGCCGATCTCGGCGCGCTCTCCGTTTCCGCGGAGCAGGCGGTTACCGTGAGCGGTCTGACGGAGAGCGATCCGTCCGCCGCGCCGACCTTCCGCGACGCTGATTTCGCTCTGGACGGCGACACGCTTATCGCGGTGCGGAACCGCTATCCCGCAGGTGATTTACCCGCCCTGCCCACGGCTGTTCAGGTCGCGGGAATGCCCGTGTCAAATCTGTACACGGTTGCGGCGGGAACGCGGTGGACCGTCATCGCGGCGGAGGTAGCTTCCTTCGATTTATCCGATTATGAAAACGACCGCACGGGATGGCAGCGCATCTACAGCCCGGCGCTGGTGCGCGATATCTACGGCGCGCTATGCGGAGAGAACATAGGTCTGTATCTTACCGTTACGGCGTTCGACGCCGACGGAACGTATCTGCACTATCAGACGATCGTAGAAACGGTTGTGAACTACGGAGGTTTGGAGGCGTTCTTATGAAAAGATTTTTGGGAATTTTACTTGGCTGCCTTATTACGGCGGCCGCATGCGCCGCGACGGGCTGCGAGGAGAAGAAAACGATGAACACACAGATACCGGAAGGTTATGTCGCGGAGGGCTCGTACGCCCAAACGCAGGAAGAAAAGGCGCGCATGTTCGACAAGCAGGACGTAACGTATATTTACAATTACTGTCCTTCTGTGATGCAGGAGGGCGAGAACATAAGGCATATCTACTATTGCGCGAACATTGCCGACCGCGCCGTCATCGACGCGATCGCTTACCGCCGAGGCATACGGGTTGAAGGCGTGTGGTACTGGAGCCCGGAACAGATCGTGCTGACGCCTTCGGAAAAGACGTTCGACTACAAGACTTTCGACTGGGACGGCGTGGATTGGAGCGCTCAGGACTGGGATAAAGACGTGGCATGGGATAACGGCGCCTGGGACAGGCGGCACGTTTGCGATCCGTCCGTTATCAAAGGTGAATTTGCCTACCGCGGGGAGAATTACTCTTATCTGATGGCCTATCTCGGCTGCTATGTCGCCGACAGGGATAACGAGATCGGCCTTGCCGTTTCCAAATCTCCCGCGGGGCCATGGGTGCGCGTCGAATATGCCGCCGATCCCGAAAAAGACGTCAATCACATCGACGGACTGGTCAGCGAGAAAGATCCGTGGACGCGCGGCAACCGCGCCTTTATCGCCTTTGACGCCTCCTTCGAGGAATATTACGATTCCGCCGCGGCGCAGATTGCCGGCGCATGGGGCGTAGGGCAGCCCTCGCTCGTCAGCGTGGATAAGAAGGGGAAAGTTCTCGTTTTTTATACGGCGAACGGCGGTTCCGTCGCGAGAGTCATGTCGGAACGTTGGGATCTGAGCGATCTTTCCGCGCCTGTGCGCGAGTTCCGCGAAGAACTGACTATGCGCGGGATTACCCAGTACGGCAGCAGCGAGGCGAGTTATGCCTGTTCCAATTCCGATCTCGGTTATGATCCCGTTAAAAACAGATTTTATATCGTCGGAGACGCTTTTCCGTTTCCCTCCGACGTTCCGACTTATATCGCGCAGTATTCTTATGTCGGATATATGAATAATATCGGCGGAACTTCCGAGCTGGGGGACAGATTTATCGGGGAGAGCAAGCTTACCGCCCGCTGGAATGAAGTGGACTTTATAGACGAATATATGACGGGATACGCGCGCAACCATAACGCGGGATTGGTCAAGGATGAATACGGCTGGATTCCGTCGTCCGACTCCCTGGAGGTATGCGTAACCGCCTCGACGGCGGGTTCCGGTTTCGGCTATACGTATCGTATTTCGAGGTACACGCTGGATACGCGCGACTGACGGAGGCAACTATGACCGACATTATCATGGATACCGATATGGGCGTAGACAGCGACGACGCCGTTGCGCTTGCGCTACTGATGACGTTGCAGCGGAAGGGGGAGGTCTGCCTCCGTGCGGTTACGGCTTCTTCCGCGCGCGAGGGCGCTTCCGCCTGCGTCAAGGCGATCATGCGATATTACGGAGCGGAGGCCCCCCTCGCGCAAATGAAATTGCCGGGGCTTCCCTGCGATCGCGTCAACAATTACGCGCGCGCCGTAATGAAACGCTACGGTTGTTTCGATACGCGGGAAACGCCCGTTCCTCTTCTTCGGAAAATCATGTCGCAGCGGAAAGGGCTGATTCTTTTGGCAACGGGGCCGCTGACGAATATTGCCGAGCTGCTTAAAAGCCCTCCCGACGATATTTCACCTCTTGACGGAATAAATCTGGTAAAAGCTTCGGTTGCGGGAATGTATTCTATGGCGGGGTGCTTTGACGGCGGCAGTCCCGAATGGAACGTATTGCAGGATATTCCCTCGGCACAGTATGTTGCCCGGCATTGTCCTGTTCCCGCCGTCTTCGTACCGTTCGAGGTCGGTTTCCGCGTGCTTACGGGTTCGCCGTTGCGGAAGGTTCCCGATCATCCCGTTTGGTACGCCATGAAATGTTTTGCGGTCAATGAATTCGGCGTTTCGTTTACAGACGACGACGTCGCGCGGGATTCCTGGGATCCGATTACAGCCCTGCTGGCGGCGGGCAGAGGAAACGACCTTTTTTCCTACGAACGGGGCACGGTGCGGATAGAGGACGACGGTACGTCCGTATTGATGCATGACGAACGGGGAAAACATATGATCGTCCGCCCGAAAGCGGGGCGGGCGGAGGTGCAACGGGCAATTGACGAATTGCTTTTATATTGAAAAACGCCTGCACTTTTCAGTGCAGGCGTTTTTTGTCTTATGCCGAAATCATTCCTCTTCATGCCGTTCTTTATATTGAAGGTTCTGCTGATTGGGCGTGTAGGAAGCGCGGTATTCCGACGGGGTTTTACCGTATTTTTTCTTAAAATCGATACTGAACGCCGCGGCGGAATGATAGCCCACGCCCTGTGCGATGGAGGAAAGCGGAAGCCCGGTCTGCTCTAACTGGCGGGTCGCATGTTCCAGCCTCAGGTTAAGAAGATATCTTTGCGGCGACGTGCCTTTGAATTTGGCAAACAAATGACGGAAATAATCGTAGCTGTAATAGGTGGACTTTGCAAGTTCGTGCAGATCGATTTCCTGATCAAAGTGAGAATTCATAAAGTTGATGGCCATATCGATTTTGGACGAAGCTTTTTCGTTTTCCACCGCAAAGCGCCGCGCAATGTAGATGAGAATTTGTTTTGCAAGCGCGTCTATGCAGGTTTCGTAATACGGCAGGGATTTTCTCAGTTCCTCTTGAATTTTACCGAATAAGTCGGGCAGGAGGCCGTTGGAATCGTCTTCATGAAATCCTGCGGGAATGGTGGGGGCGTCTTTATTGCACATAAGCCCGATCAGGTAATGCGCGCTTACTGTTTCCGCGTATTCGGAATGTTCTGTTCCCGTCGGGATAAATACATAGGAATTGGGAGTATACCGATACTTTGTCCCTTCGATGCAACCGTACCCGGTGCCGCTCGTATAGTAGACGATCTCGCAATACGGATGCGTATGGGTGGGAATGTCGAACGGGATTTTTTCATAGCGCAGGAAACGAGTGTATTTTACGCTGATATTGAAATCTGCCATACCGATATTATATCACTGCGGGATATTCTTGTCAAATTTAACATTGCGCGGCATGTCTAAGGCAAATGCGGCCGGGCGCGGCTGAGGAATAAAAACACCGCAGACGGACTGCGGTGTTTTGCTTTGTCAAAATTTTTCAGTTTCCTGCGTCGGGGACGGTGAAATCGTCGTCGTCCGCGACGTTGTCGTTTTCGTCCTCGGTATAGTCGGCTTCGACGGTTATATGTACAGTCTGCACGCCGTTTTCATAATTCGCCGTATCTTCGGGTACGTATACTATTTTTATCGTATACGCTTTTTCACCCGCCGCCGACAGCACCGTGTCCGCAGGGACGGCGTTGCTCGCGTCGAGCGTAAAGCCTTGCTCGTTCACCACGTCGGCGATTTTCTGGCCGTATTTGGCTGTAACTGTGATTTCTTCGGGGGAAGGCTGCGCTTTTTTTATCGTGAATTCCGCGCTCACGGCGCCGGTATAACCGCCTTTGCCCGTAACGGTAACCTTTGCGGTGCCCGCGTTGACGTTGTTTTCGTACGTTAAAGAATAATCGTCGGCGGAAAGCGTCGTTTCGCCGAGCTTGACCGTCGCGGCAGGTTTCTTTTCCGTACCGTCGTAAACGTATTCGGTCTGCGAAAGGCTTACTTCTGCCGTTTCGATATTTTTCGCTTTGCCGCCGCAGGCGGTCATTCCTGCAACCGCAAACGCAAGCGCGCACGCAAGACATAAAATTTTCAATGCTCTCATCCTGTCTCTTATACACATCTCCGAGCCCACGAGACGCGTAGTA
>ENA-OYXD01001158-OYXD01001158.1-human-gut-metagenome-genome-assembly--contig:-NODE-1158-length-12693-cov-6.301551_pt1 | contig 12693 bp, 8 predicted proteins | sample MGYA00244818_ERZ653412 | MGnify/ENA primary metagenome ERZ653412 (study PRJEB26926, sample SAMN06165146) | human gut metagenome | biome: ENVO:00009003; feature: ENVO:2100002; material: ENVO:00002003...
TATAAGAGACAGAAGCAGAGGCGCACGAGCTGGTCGGCAGGCAGTGTTCCGGCACGTTCCGGCGCGATAGGACCCTCGCCGTTGAGCGCGTTGTTCACGTCAATCACCTTGCCCTCGTGGTGAGCCGACACGCAGATGCCGCCGCCGAGGTGAGCCACTACGAGGTTCATCTCCTCATACTTGCGACCTATGCTGCGCGCATAGCGGCGCGAAGCAGCCTTAGCGTTGAGCGCATGGAATATCGACTCGCGCTTCATGAACGGCAGACCCGTGTAGCGGGCGCGTGTCATGAACTCGTCTACCACAACCGGGTCGGCCATGTAGGCTGGGCAGTGACACATCTGTGCGATGTCGTCGGCAAGGATCGAACCGAGATTGCACACATGCTTGTGCTTGGCGTTGATGAGGTCCTGCTTCATCTGCTCGTTGACGGCGTAGACACCACCGTGCAGCGGTTTCAGCAGACCGCCGCGACCTATCACGGCGTCGAACTCCAGAGGTATTCCAGCCTCCTTGAGCAGCTTCAGCACAAAGTTCTTGCGATACTCATACTGCTCGTTAACGGTAGTGAAATGGTCCAGCTCCTCCTGCGGGTGCAGTCCGTCAGATGTCCATACAGCACGTTCGTCTTCATACACAGCCACCTTCGTTGAGGTGCAGCCGAGGTTTATGACAAATATCTTCTTCATAAATGATGTTTGTTGCTTCTTATTTGTTAATCGCCTTCAGGCAGGCAGTTGCTAAAGAGTAGAATTTAGAGTCGGCAGTGTCGGCGCGCGATGTCACCACGACCGGCGCGCTGGTGCCCACGAGCATGCCCGCAACCGTAGCTCCGCCGAAGAGTGTGAGCGTCTTGTAGAACGTGTTGCCAGCCTCGATGTCGGGGAAGATGAGGCAGTTGGCTTTGCCCACAACCGGCGATGCGATGCCCTTGATGGCTCCGCTCTCTGCGTCGCAAGCCGTCTTTACGTCCATCGGACCGCTCAGGTCCACCTCGCCGTAGGCTCCGTTGGCGGCGTTAGCCTTCAGCTCCTCGTAGCTCAGCGTGAGCGGGAACTTCTCAGACACCTTCTCAGTGCAGTGGATGAGAGCCACGCGCGGACGGTCGCTGCCCGTGATGCTGCGGTAGGTGGCGGTTATGTAGCGCGCCAGAGCATCAAACTGCTCCGTAGTGGGGTAGGGAATGACGGCTGCATCGGTGAAGAAGAGCAAGTGGTTGAGGCTCGGCACGTCAGCCACGGCGATATGTGTCAGCACGCTGCCCTTGATGAGGATGCCCTCCTCCTTGTTGAGCACGGCGCGCAGGAGGTTGTCGGTGTTCAGCGAACCCTTCATAAGCACGTCGGCGCGGCCTTCGCGCACCTCTTTCACGGCATGACGCGCCGCATCGTCGTCGTCTTCGGCTACGATGAGGGTCACCTTGTCGGGATAGTCGGCAGCCAGACGGCGAGCGATGTCAGCCTTAGCTGCGTTAGCCACAAGGATGAAGCGTGCGAACTGCTCCGCAATGCTTCGTTCGATAACTTCTTCTGTGTGAGAGTCGGCAGGAGATGCCACGGCAACCGTCACTACCTGCGCAGCTTGGCGCAGACGTTCGGGTAGGATTTTAAAGTCAACGATAGGTTCCATACTTATTTATAGGGTATTATGTTTAGAGTTGCGCATTTTGTTGCTATCTGTGCAACTTTTGCAAAGTTACAGTAAGTTTGTTATTCTGCAAAGAAAAACGGGAAAATTTATTCTCAATCGCAGGAATGTGGAACTTTAATCAGTGAAATATAGTAACTTTGCAGTCAAATATACCAAGATACAGTCTATGACAACAGCAGAATTTATACAAGAATATCGCGAAAAGGACACCCGTCAGCTCGCCCTTCAGTCGGCACGCTTCCCCGATGTCGACATGCCCTACGCACTCGACCAGATAAAAGGCTGGCAGACAGCGCGCCGCAAGCTCCCCACATGGGCTGCCTGCGACGGCATCGTCTACCCGCCACACCTCTCTATGGAGCAGTGCTCGTCTGAGCCGACGGCGCAGTATAAGCTCAATCTGGCGATGGAGTGGGCGAGTCGAGTTGAGAGTTCAGAGTTGAGAGTTGAGAATTCGGAGGGAGGAGTTGATAATTCTTCTGAGCAGCCTGCAACTCTCAACTCTCAACTCTCAACTCTCAACTGTCATGCGTCCAGCATGACCGACTTGACCGGCGGTTTCGGCGTCGACTTCTCGTTCACCTCCTGCGCTTTCGCCTCAGCCACATACGTAGAGCGCAACGCGCAGCTCTGCAGCATGGTGGAGCACAACCTGCCGTTGCTCGGCATCGACAACGCAAAGGTGGTCTGCGCCGACGCCGTCGACTATCTCTCTACGCTCGATATGCAGACAATGATATTCCTCGACCCTGCGCGCCGCGACCAGCACGGCGCCAAGACCGTCATGCTCGCCGACTGCACGCCCGACGTCGTGCAGCTACTGCCGCAGCTTCTCAAGAAGTCGCGCTTCACGATGCTAAAGCTCTCGCCCATGCTCGACTGGCACAAGGCTGTAGAAGACCTGCAGGGCACGGCGCGCGAGGTGCATATCGTGTCGGTTGGCGGCGAGTGCAAAGAGCTGCTGCTCGTGCTGTCTGAAGAGATGGAAAGCGAGCTGAAGGTGTTCTGCGCAGACCTCGAAGCGGGAGGCTCCAGTCTTTCTGGCGGTTCTAGTAGTTCTAGCTGTTCTAGCTGTTCTAGCCTTTCTAGTGAACCTAGTTTCCCTAGAACGCCTAGTTCTCCTAGCGCTCCTAGTTCCCCTAGCGCTCCTAGCCATGCTTCCCTCTTCGTCTACGCCCCAGGCGCCTCCCGCCCAGCCCCCAACTCAAAATTCAAAACTCAAAACTCAAAATTCTTGCATGAGCCCAATGCCTCAATCATGAAAGCGGGCTGCTTCGACGAGCTTGCGGCAGCCTACGGCGTGTCGCCCGTCAGTCGCAACAGCCACCTCTTCCTCTCTGCTGAGCCCGTCGACGGCTTCCCTGGCAGAAGCTTCAGCATAGAGCGCGTCACAACGCTCAACAAGCGCGAACTGCGCCAGGCGCTGGCAGGCATCGAGAAGGCGAATATCGCCACACGCAACTTCCCGCTCTCGGTAGCCGAACTGCGCAAGCGCCTCAAACTCAAAGACGGCGGTGACGTGTATATATTCGCTACAACCACCGCTGAAGACGAACACCTACTGCTGATTTCTCATAAATATCAATAAATATTTAGCATATTTTCGTCTGTTTGAGCAAATTTCCGTACTTTTGCATCTTTAAGGCTTTATTTATAAAGATGTATCCATCGCCCGAAGTGACAATCGGGCGACGTATATCAAACAAAAAATGAAAGAATAAATCAAGAAAAATGTCAGCAATAGAGATTAAGAAAGTTGAGTCGCGCCGCGACCTTCGCCAGTTCGTTAATTTTCATTACGACCTCTATAAAGGTAATGCTTACGACGTGCCCAACCTCTACTTCGACGAGATGAGGACCTTCAGTAAGGACAAGAATGCAGCCTTCGACTTCTGCGAGGCAGAGTATTTCATGGCGTTTCGCGACGGCAAGATGGTAGGTCGTGTGGCTGCCATCATCAACCACAGCGCCAACAAGAAGTGGGAGCGCGAGTCGGTGCGCTTCGGATGGATCGACTTCGTCGACGACATCGAGGTGTCTACAGCCCTGCTCAAGGCTGTAGAAGACTACGGCAAGCAGAAAGGAATGAAGGAAATCGTTGGTCCGCTCGGATTCACCGACATGGACCCCGAAGGAATGCTCCTCGAAGGCTACGACCAGCTCGGCACTCAGGCTACTGCCTACAACTATCCCTACTATCCTGAGCACATGGACCGCATGGGCGGATGGGAGAAGGACAACGACTACGTAGAGTATAAGCTCTACGTGCCCGAAGAGATGCCAGAGAAGTATGCAACCATCGCGAAGATGATTCAGAAGCGCTACAACCTGCAGGTGAAGAAGTTGAAGCGCAATGAGATATACGGCGAGAACGGATATGGCAAGAAGATATTCAATGTAGTGAACGAGACCTTCAAGGACCTCTACGGCTACTCTAAGCTCACCGACCGACAGATAGAACAGTACGTGAAGATGTATCTGCCCATGGCAGACCTCGACCTCATCACCATCATCGAAGACTGGAACACACCCGACCATAAGGTGGTTGGTGTGGGTATCTCCATACCTTCGCTCGCACACGCCCTGCAGAAGTGCGGCGGAAAGCTCTTCCCCTTCGGCTGGTGGCACATACTGCGTGCGCTGAAGTTCCACAAGACCGACGTCGTAGACCTTCTGCTCGTAGGCATTCTGCCCAAATACCGTCAGAAAGGCGCCAACGCTCTGCTCTTCTACGACCTCATCCCGCGCTACCAGCGCCTCGGCTTCAAGTGGGGAGAGACCCACGTCGAGATGGAGATCAACATGAAGGTTCAGGGACAGTGGCAGTATCTCAACCGCGAGATACACAAGCGCCGCAGATGCTATAAAAAGGATATTTAAATCGGATAGCATCCTTGGTGCTGTCACAATCGCTTAGGATGCTATAAGATATAAAGAAATAAAATGGAAGAAAACATTCAACCCACAGTTCAGTATACCGACGACAACATACGCCACCTCTCCGACATGGAGCATGTGCGTACACGTCCTGGTATGTATATCGGTCGCTTGGGCGACGGTCAGTTGCCCGAGGACGGCATCTATGTGCTTCTGAAGGAGGTAATCGACAACTCTATCGACGAGTTCAAGATGAACGCCGGCAAGCGCATAGAGGTAGACATCGACGACCGCCTGCGTGTGTCGGTGCGCGACTATGGTCGCGGCATTCCGCAGGGCAAGCTCGTAGAGGCTGTCAGCGTGCTCAACACCGGCGGCAAGTACGACTCGAAGGCGTTCAAGAAGAGTGTGGGTCTGAACGGCGTTGGCGTGAAGGCGGTGAACGCCCTCTCGGCACATTTCGAGGTGAAGTCGTACCGCGACGGAAAGGTGCGTGCGCTCAAGTTCGAGCGCGGCAACCTCAAGTCGGACATCACCGAAGACTCTGCTGACGAAAACGGCACGTATATCTTCTTCGAACCCGACCCCACACTGTTCGTAGGCTATTCGTTCCACGACGACTTCGTGGAGACAATGCTGCGCAACTACACATATCTCAACTCAGGTCTTGCGATTATGTACAACGGTCGGCGCATCCTCTCGCGCAACGGCTTGGCAGATCTGCTCACCGACACGATGACTACCGACCCGCTCTACCCCATAATACACGTGAAGGGTGAGGACATCGAGATCGCCTTCACGCATACCAACCAGTATGGCGAGGAGTATCACTCGTTCGTGAACGGACAGCACACCACACAAGGCGGCACCCATCAGAGTGCTTTCAAGGAGCATATCGCGAGAACCATCAAGGAGTTCTTCGGCAAGAACTACGAGTTCACCGACATACGCAACGGACTCGTAGCTGCCGTGGCGCTGAACGTAGAAGAACCTATGTTCGAGAGTCAGACAAAGATTAAGCTCGGTTCGCTTCAGATGGCGCCGGGCGGAGAAAGCATCAACAAGTACGTGGGCGACTTCGTGAAGCTCGAGGTAGACAACTACCTGCACATACACGCCGACGTTGCGGAGGTGATGCAGCAGAAGATAACCGAGAGCGAACGTGAGCGCAAGGCGATGGCTGGTGTCACCAAGCTGGCTCGCGAACGCGCCAAGAAGGCAAACCTCCACAACCGCAAGCTGCGCGACTGCCGCATCCATTACTCCGACGCGAAGAACGACCGCAAGGAAGAGTCTTCTATCTTCATTACCGAGGGCGACTCAGCCAGCGGATCTATCACAAAGAGTCGCGATGTGAACACCCAGGCGGTGTTCTCGCTGCGCGGAAAGCCGCTCAACTCGTACGGCTTGACAAAGAAGGTGGTGTACGAGAACGAAGAGTTCAACCTCCTGCAGGCTGCGCTCGACATTGAGGACGGACTCGATACGCTCAGATATAATAAGGTGATAGTGGCAACCGATGCCGATGTGGACGGTATGCACATACGCCTGCTCATCATCACGTTCTTCCTGCAGTTCTTCCCCGATCTTATCAAGAAGGGACATGTCTATGTGCTGCAGACTCCGCTGTTCCGCGTGCGCAACCGCCGCACCAAGATTAAGAACAAGAAGGTTGTGGCAGACGCTGACGCGCGTCTTACGGGCAAAGAGAAGAAGAGCGACTTCATAACTCGCTACTGCTACAGCGAGGACGAGCGCCAGCAGGCGATACGCGACCTCGGTCCCGACCCTGAGATAACACGATTCAAAGGTCTGGGCGAGATTTCGCCGGAAGAATTTGCCCATTTCATCGGTCCTGAGATGCGACTTGAGCAGGTTACGCTGCACAAGACCGACCAGGTGCAGAAGCTCCTCGAATACTACATGGGCAAGAATACCATGGAGCGACAGAACTTCATCATCGACAACCTTGTTGTGGAGGAAGATTTGCCCGAGGAAGACATGGAATAACAAAACAATCAGATTATGAAACGTACCAATAATCATAAACATAACGCATCGCACTCATTCTCGTTAAAGACGGGAGTGGGTGCGTTGGCTTTTCTTTTGCTGTGCGTAGCTACGTTCGCGCAGCGTGTCAATCCGCTCAAGAAGCTCCAGATAGCAGAGCTCGCCATCAGCAATCTCTATGTCGACTCTGTAGACGACCAGAAGCTCGTAGAGGACGGCATACGCGGCATGCTTGAGAAGCTCGACCCCCACTCGTCGTACACTACGGCGAAGGAGACGAAGTCGCTCAACGAGCCTCTGCAGGGCTCATTCGACGGCATCGGCGTGCAGTTCAACATGATTTCCGACACGCTGCTCATCATCCAACCCGTACGCAAAGGTCCGTCAGAGAAAGTCGGCATCATTGCCGGCGACCGCATCATCACCGTCAACGACACAACCATATCTGGCGTGAAGATGGAGCGTTCGGAGATAATGCGCCGCCTGCGCGGTCCGCGCTCGTCGAAGGTGAAGCTCGGCGTGAAGCGTCGCGGCGTGCCCGACCTGCTCACGTTCACCGTGACGCGTGCGAAGATACCCGTACACACGCTCGACGCCTACTACATGATACGTCCGCACGTGGGCTACGTTCGCATCGGTTCGTTCGGTGCAACCACATACGGCGAGTTCATGACCGCAGTCGACTCGCTGCAGAAAGCCGGCATGCGCGACCTTATCCTCGACCTTCAGGACAACGGCGGCGGCTACTTGCAGTCGGCTGTGCGCATCGTTGAAGAGTTCTTGCAGAAGGGCGACCTCGTAGTGTATACCGAGGGACGCGCCCAGAAGCGCCAGGAGTACAACGCAGGTGGCGGCGGTCGCCTTGAGAAAGGCAAGGTATGCGTGCTCATCAACGAGTATTCGGCGTCGGCAGCCGAGATCGTCACCGGCGCCATCCAAGACCAGGACCGCGGAACCGTGATAGGCCGCCGCTCGTTCGGCAAGGGTTTGGTGCAGCGTCCTATCGAGTTCGACGACGGTTCGATGATACGTCTCACCGTAGCCCACTACTATACGCCCTCGGGCCGCTGCATACAGAAGCCCTACGAGAAGGGCGAGAAGGAAGACTACGCGCAGGATATAGAGAAGCGCTTCAAGCACGGCGAACTCTACTCTGCCGACTCGATACACTTCAACGACTCGCTGCGCTGCTACACTCTGCGCAAGCACCGCACGGTGTATGGCGGCGGAGGCATTATGCCCGACGTGTTCGTGCCGCTCGATACCACACAGTACACAGCGTTCCACCGCCAGCTCGTAGCCCGCTCGCTCGTTATCAACACAACGCTACGATACGTTGAGGACCACCGCGACGAGTTGAAGACAAAGTACGCGAAGTTCGACGACTACATGAAGCGTTTCGAGGTGCCGCAGGCGATGGTCGACACGCTCTTCGCTGAAGCCGAGCGCCAGAAGGTGAAGCCTCGCGACGACGCCGAGCGTAAGCGTACGCTCCCCATGCTGCGTCTGCAACTGAAGGCGCTCATAGCCCGCGACATCTGGGATATGAACGAATACTTCCGCCTGATGAACGAGCAGAACCACATCGTGAGCAAAGCGGTAGAAGTGATTACGGGCAAGTAAAAACGGGTTGGCTTAAAAGCTACTAAAAGTCGTCTTTATTTCTTTCGAAGTGTTGACAGACATTAAATATTAAGGCAAATGGAAAACTTTTGTAATAAAAAAGTTTTCGCATTTGCCTTTTTTGTATATCTTTGCGCCTAACGACAAGGCTTTTAACGGCTTTGCAACAAAACTGTAATAGTAGTAGTCATTGAAACTGCAACATCAGTTGTAATGAAACAGTAACAACATATATAATAATTAGGAGATGAAAAAGTTAATGTTCAAGAGCAGCATTGTGACAATGCTTTGCGTTTTATGTAGTCTTTCAGCCAGTGCGGAAGGAAAGTTCGTATTGTTCAAGTACGGCAATTTCGACACATGGGTGACACGTCAGATTCACGAGTCGGCTGTCATCGGCGGCAATACAAAGACACTCTACGAGATTGGACCAAACAGAGCCCTCAAAGGCAACAACCCATACGTGAACCTCGGCGGATCGCCTTGGGGCACGAGCAACGTGATGGCTAAGGTTTCGGGCATCACGAAGACCAACAATTCGGTGTATCGCGACAACCGCGGATCGGGACATTGCGTCAAAATGACCACCCACATCGAGACCTGCAAGGTGCTTGGTCTTATTAATATTAAGGTGCTCGCCGCCGGCAGCATCTTCCTCGGCGACATGAAGGAGCCTATCACCGGCACGAAGGAAGGCCCGAAGGCGCTTAACTTCGGCATTCCGTTCACTCACCGTCCCAAGGCTCTGCGCTTCGACTACCGTGTGCATGTGCCGGGCAACGCCAACCGCATCCGTCAGACCGGTTTCTCTAAGGTGACCACCGTGCCTGGCAAGGACTACTGCGTGGCTCTTCTGCTTCTGCAGCGTCGCCACGAGGATGCGCATGGCAACATCACCGCGCAGCGCGTGGGCACCGTAGTGGTAAAGTACGGCAAGTCGACCAACGGATGGGTTGAGGACGCCACCTACGAGATTCACTACGGCAACATCACCGGCAAGTCGTTCTACGACGCTTCGATGATGGGTCTGCGTTCTACCGACTACGCTCGCAACTCTAAGGGCAAGAGCGTGCTGGTGAAGGAGACCGGCTGGGCTGATGCCGACGCCACACCGACGCACATCGTGCTGCAGTTCTCGTCGAGCCACGGCGGTGCTTACGTAGGCACCGTGGGCAACACCTTCTGGGTAGACAACGTAGGACTGGTGTATTAAGGTGTTGTGATGTTGAGATGGTGAGGTGTTGAGATATCCTTGTCAACTCTATTATTAATTTAAAAACATGAGGTTATGCGCCCCTTAAAAGCGATTCTTTTCTTACTCTTTACGATAGCTCTGCAGCCCGCTCGGGCTACAGAGCCGTTCTGTTTTGACACTACCGCAGTAGCTGCGGCGCCTGCCGCAGACGTGCCTTTGGCTGCCGACAGCGCGAGCGTGGCAAAGCCGAAGAAGAGCCTCTTCAACCGCTTCCTTGCCTACTTCAACGACGCCAACAAGGAGAAGAAGAACAAGCGTTTCGACTTCAGCGTGATAGGCGGACCCCACTACAGCTCCGACACCAAGTTCGGCATCGGACTCGTGGCTGCCGGTCTCTACCGTTCAGACCCTACCGACTCGCTCTCGGCTCCGAGCAACGTGTCGCTCTTCGGCGATGTCTCTACCGTGGGCTTCTATATGCTCGGCGTGCGCGGCACACATAAGTTCCCGCGCGACACCCACCGCCTCAACTACACGGTCTATTTCTACTCCTTCCCGTGCTACATCTGGGGATGGGGTTACGACATGGGCAATGCGGACGCCAACAAGAGCAAGATGAAGCGCTGGCAGGCGCAGTTCAAAGCCGACTGGCTGATACGCACCGCCGACAACCTCTTCATCGGTCCGACCGTCGACTTCGACTATGTGCGCGGCACTAAGTTCGACCGTGAGGAGCTGCTCGAAGGCGAACGCCCGGAGACGCTCAACTTCGGTGCGGGCGTGACTGCCATCTACGACACGCGCGACAACCTCACGGCGCCGAAACGAGGCATGTACATACAGTTCATGCAGCTGATGCGCCCGAAGTTCATCGGCAACAAGTACAACTCCTACACCACCGACTTCCGCATCGACGGCTACACGCATCTGTGGCGCGGCGCTACGCTCGCTGCCGACTTCCGCACGCAGCTCAACTTCGGCGATGTGGAGTGGTCGATGCTCGCGCAGCTCGGCGACAGCTATTCGATGCGCGGCTACTACCAGGGCCGCTACCGCGACAACCATAAGATGGAGGCGCAGGTGGAGCTGCGACAGCATGTGTGGAAGCGCAACGGCGTGGTGGCGTGGGTAGGCGCCGGCACCATCTTCCCGAAGTTCAGCAAGATTCAATGGAAGCACATATTGCCGAACATGGGCGTGGGCTACCGCTGGGAGTTCAAGAAGAATGTCAACGTGCGACTCGACTACGGCTTCGGTAAGTCGGGACAGCACAGCTTTATATTCAATATCAACGAAGCGTTTTAATATTTAGTTGAGAGTTGAGAATTGAGAGTTGAGAGTTATGATATGTACTACAGCTTGCGCCTTCTTGAGATTCTCAAGGTAATCATAACCCTCAACTCTCAACTCTCAACTCTCAACTCTCAATTCTCAACTCTCAACTTTCAACTTTCAACTAAGAGACCTCTTTATTTAAAGTATATTTATAATGAAAAAAATATTAGGTTTTTTGACCTCTCCCCGTTTCCTCTTCTTCTACATCGTGCTTTCGCTCGCTGTCCCCAACGTGGCGCTCTGCTTCACCGAGCACATGCCCGTGCTGGCTTGCGTAGCCAACGTCGTGCTGCCCGTATCGCTCTACGCGCTGCTCATGACGCTCTCCAAGAAGACGGGACGCCAGGTGTGGTTCCTCTTCCTCCTCGTCTTCTTCGCAGCCTTCCAGATAGTGCTGCTCTACCTCTTTGGTCGCGGCGTGATAGCCGTCGACATGTTCCTCAACCTCGTCACCACCAACCCCGGCGAGGCGATGGAGCTGCTCAACAACCTCGTGCCCGCCGTGGCTACCGTGTTCATCCTCTACCTGCCGCTGCTCGTGCTCGCCGCAATGTCGTGGGCACGCCACCGCACCGAGGACGTAGCGTTCCTCAAGCGTGTGCGCCGCTACTCATGGTGCGGAATGGCTGCTGGCGCCGTGCTTATAGCGCTGTGCTACGCGGCTTATCCTAAGGACAGCGACTTCGACTATCGTGCCGAGGATCATGTCTATCCCGCCAACATCTTCTACAACCTCTACCTCGCCTGCCGCGAGAGCGGACGCGTAGCCGACTACCGCAAGAATGTAGCCTCCTTCCGCTTCAACGCCCGCTCAGCTCACGACGCCGACTCTGCCGAGGTGTACGTGCTCGTCATTGGCGAGACGGCACGCGCCGACAACTTCCAGCTCTACGGCTATGGGCGCGAGACCAATCCGCTGCTCTCAAAGACTGACGGACTCAGCGTGTTCCGCCATGTGCTCTCGCAGTCGAACACCACGCACAAGAGTGTGCCGATGCTGCTCGCAGCGGCTTCTGCCGAGAACCACGCACGTCTGTACCGCGAGAAGAGCCTCATCACGGCGTTCCGCGAGGCAGGCTTCCACACCTCGTTCATCTCCAACCAGCAGCCCAACCACTCGTTCATCGACTTCTTCGGCGATGAGGCAGACGACTTCGTGTTCATCCGCTCGGCTGTTAGCGTCATCACTGGCGACGTGACGGCGCAGACCAGCGACGAGCGTCTGCTGCCTTACGTGAAGAACATCCTCGCCAAGAAGCGCAAGAAGGAACTGATAGTGCTGCATACGTACGGCTCGCACTTCAACTACCGCGACCGCTATCCGCAGAGTCGCGCCAAGTTCCTGCCCGACACGCCGACGGAGGCTGAGCCGAAGAACCGCACGCAGCTCATCAACGCCTACGACAACACCATCTGTCAGACCGACTTCGTGCTGCACAGCATCATCTCCATGCTGCGCGAGAGCGGTGCGCAAGCTGCCATGCTCTACACCTCCGACCACGGCGAGAACATCTTCGACGACTATCGCAAGCGCTTCCTGCACGCTTCGCCCACACCGGCGTCGCACGGCATCCATGTGCCGCTCCTTGTCTGGACCTCGGCTTCCTACCGTGCGGAGTATCCTGCTGTTGTGTCGGCGCTCAACGCCAACCGCGAGAAGGATGTGCAGTCGAGTGCGTCTGTCTTCCCGACGATGCTCTCCATCGCAGGCATCAGTGCGCCGTGCGTCGCCGACGTGATGCCGCTCTCGCTCGCCAACCCTGCCTACCGCTGCGGCGCCCGCCGCTACCTCAACGACCACAACCGCTCCGTAACGCTGAAGCAAGCCGGCTTCTCCGATATCGACTTCGAGCAGCTGAAGAAGTGGGGCGTAGGTCTGTAGAATGCCTCCAAGGGGGTGCACTTGTCTCAAGTGCACCAACCAAGCAAGAGGTACACTTTTTACTACGTTGGTGCACTTCTTGCTCTGGCAAGCGGCAAAGCCGAGCGGAGACAAGTGCACC
>ENA-OYXD01001161-OYXD01001161.1-human-gut-metagenome-genome-assembly--contig:-NODE-1161-length-12660-cov-5.909877_pt1 | contig 12660 bp, 10 predicted proteins | sample MGYA00244818_ERZ653412 | MGnify/ENA primary metagenome ERZ653412 (study PRJEB26926, sample SAMN06165146) | human gut metagenome | biome: ENVO:00009003; feature: ENVO:2100002; material: ENVO:00002003...
CTTGCATGTGTTAAGCACGCCGCCAGCGTTCATCCTGAGCCAGGATCAAACTCTCATGTTAAAAAGTTTTGTCCTGCCAGAATTAAATCTGGCTTTTAATCAGAAACAATGTCCTGATTTACTGTTTTAAGGTTGCTTCTTTATAGAAGCGTTCTTGAATTATTCTCAAAATCTTTCAAGGTTTTTCACTGTTCAGTTATCAATGTTCGTTGTTGTTATTTCCAACAGCTTGTATATTTTATCATATCTTCAAGTCGTTGTCAACAACTTTTTTATTTTTCTTTGTTATCTCTCAAACGCGACAACTCTGATATCTTATCATGTTTGTCATTGTTTGTCAACAACTTTTTTCATCATCATGACCACCAACCATCACTCAGCTTCCTGCCAGTGCCTGTATCAGTGTCCTCGTCACGAGTCAGCTTAGATATAGTATCACGCAGACAACCTAAAGTCAACAAAAACTTTACATTTTATTTGCAAAAATATAAGCACCACAAGATATTGTTCCCTGGGTGCTTACAAACCACAATTCAATCATAAAAACGAAAGCAGAATCGTCAGTATTAAATTATTTTCGTATAGCCATTGCAGAATTTCCGACTGATATACCGCATCAATCACAACACTCCCGGCTTCTGTCGCTGCCCCCATTGCTGCAAACGCAAATACCAGCCATACCAGCAACAGTCCTTTGATCAATCCGGCAATTCCCCCAAGCATATGATTTACTTCTCCTATTATGGGCAGTTTTGCCACCAGATCAATCGCAGTGGCAATCAGATGAAAGGCGATCACCGTAATCAGCATAACAATAACAAATGCAATCGCTTTCATGGCAAGGGATGATGCTTTTGACGCAATCGTATTATACAGTCCGCTTTGTTCCATCCAGCCATCCGCAAGTTTATGTGTGTCCCCTATCTGGTTCCATACGTTTGCCGGCAGTTTCATTCCCAGACCGCTGAGATCTTTCTGCTCCTGCGTGTTTTGTTCTTCTGTACTTTTTTCTTCCCCTGCCACGGCATTTTGCAATTTCTCTTTGCAATTCTTTTCAATTCTGGTATCCAGGCCTGTGTGTTCTGTCATCCAGTCTGCAACATACGGCGTTGCAAACGTAACAAAAAACAGAATCAGTATCCAGGCAGCCATTGAATAAACCACACGCAGGAAACCACGGAAGAATCCCCAGACAATATTTCCGGCAACAAGTAATACAACCAGTATCAATAACCAGTTCATTGTAATCGTACCTCTTCTATTTCTCCGTTTAATACCAATGTATAATTCTGACCATCCGATCCCGACAATACGTTATAAAGCTGCCGGTCAAACGTATAACGGAATTTACGGATGCTGTGTATGGTAAACAATTCACAGTTATAATCATCCCGGACACATATTTCATTATTATCGAGGAGCTCGATTCTGTTGTATGCGATCTCTGTATCATTCTCCATGACCGTTTTACCATTCATGTCATAGACTTTTATGTGCCAGCTGTTTTCTTTTTTGGTATCGCTGTATGAAATACCGACATATTTATTATTATAGAAGACACTCTGTATCTCCCGTTTAAACTTTATCTGTTTTTTCGGCGCAGGTTTTTGTGCTCCGTCAAACCAGATCAGTCCGGCATCGCTGATCGCGAGAAGTTTTCCGGATTCGGTATAAACCAGTTCCGATATCATCGTATTTTTGTAACTGTACGTTCCCACATTGTTGTCGATTTCATTCTGCCCAACCGAACCAAAGTTATAGAAAGTAACCGTGGAACAGGTTTTGCCCTTTGTCACGTCGAGCATATCTACTGCCAGTTTCTGCGCATCCGGAGCCAGCGCAATATCTACAGGAAAACTTCCTTTTTCCTGATAAAATTCACCGCTGGCAAGTTCCTGTCCCTTTTTGTCATAAAGCCGTACATACGAGACATCATCCTCCTTCATCAGCACAGCCACCGTTCCCTGACGGGCAACACATACACGTTCAATCGGTGTTGCCGTTTCGATTTTCTTTACCAGTCCGCGTTCCGACATGATATAAATAAACGTCCCTCCACGATCATAAACTGCAAGATACTGTTCACACACGGAAAGTTCCGGCGCAGTCATTTCATAAGACTGGTTCCAGATCAGCCGGTCATCTGTATCGTGACACACGATTCCGTCATTATCATATTCCAGTATTTTCCCCTGGAACATCTTATATCCCGTTGCCGCACTGTCCTTTCTCTCCGCCGATGCCTGCACCTCAAATCCTGAATATGTGCGAAGTGCAGACCAAAGTTCTACAAAAATCACTGCTGCTACAACAGTAACGATCACAAGTGCCGTTCTGCGGGCTATTTTATGCCTGTGTCTCCTGATTTTTTCTTCCAGTTCCTCCAGGTCTTCCTGACTTGTCTCTACGGTTTTAAATTCCGTTTTTTCAGCCACCGATTTTTCTCCTTTTCGCTTACGTTTCTATCATTATAGCATTGCAATCCCCGTTACGGAAGTAATAATTTCTGTCCAACCCTGATATCATCCGAATCTTCCAGATCATTCGCCTTTTCAAGCTCTTTTAATTTTTTCATTGATCCGTATGCCTGTTTACAGATCCCACTCAGCGTATCCCCCTGCTGTACCACATAATAATTTTGTGTATTTTCTACCGCCACAGGTTTTTCTTTCTCCTCGGCCGGCTGTGTGGAAGGAGCCGCTTCCTCTGCCTTTTTCACCGCTCCCGCCGGAACCTCCTCAATCGGTATCAGCTGCATGGGTTCACTGATGGTTTCCGTACTCTTTGCGCTCTCCGTCTGTTCTTCCACTATATTTTTTTCAGTTCCCACCAGGACTTCTGCCGGTTGTGACACATGGCGGATTTTTTCCCCTATCGTCTCCACGGTCTGCTCCAGACCCGGAATATGAATTCGCTGCTGCCAGATTCCGACCCCGGCCAGAACCAAAAGCAACGCGATTGCGGCAGCCATCGCATACGACGTTGGTTTGCGTTCGCTCTTTGAACTGCTGCATTCTTCTTTTTCGTTCTCTTTTTTGCTCTCCGTCAGAATCTCCGGAAGCATCTGCCGGGTTCCACGTCTCGGCAGTTCAATCGTCACATCCGGGATCCGTATCTCATGCAGTTCCCTTGCATAATAGATATAAAACCCGTTTTTCGGTTGCAGCCGGTTGCCTTTATGCAGATAAAAGTATTCTTCCCCCTCCATACTGTCCATAAGGAAAAGAACCTGATGTGCTCCTCCGAACTGCTCTCTGTGGATAGCTTCCAGTTCTGCTGTCAGGCGTGGTGGATATCCTTTACAATCCAACGCCCATCCGACAATAATGGAATTCTCATAAGATCTCTTAATCTCACGGAATACATCCGACCACGCATGTGTTCCCCATCTCGGCAGATTCTGTGAAAACTCCATATCCCTTACCGGAATGGCAGCCTCTACAAAGGTCATATATACACCCTGCTCGCACTCTGTATGCCCCATAAAGATAAACACTCTCCGCTCCTCATAAGTTTCTTCATGCACCCTGGCATACGCCGCATTTTCTATGTAAATTCGATCCCCCTCTGCCGGTGTTCCGATCTGTCTGATATTTTTCAGGTCACGTCCCGGTCCTTCTGCAATATCTATCATATCCTGCCTCCTTATCCGTTTTTCCAGAATATAGTATCACCACCATCCGGTAGAATTTTGGAAAAACCTGACAGGCATGAAAAAAATCGTACGACACTACCGGACATATTTCCAGACTTCAGGCAAAAAAAGACTGCCATATCCTTCGATACGACAGTCTCCTTTGTACTTGCTGTATTATTTTGCAAAAGCTTTTACTTTTTTGTAAATTCCTTCTGCGTCCAGTTCGTATTTATGAATCAGCTCAACCGCCGGTCCGGATTCTCCAAACCGGTCATTCACGCCGATACGCATCATCTTTGTCGGTGCCTTTTCACACAATACTTCCGCTACCGCGCTTCCAAGTCCACCGATTACGGAATGTTCCTCAACGGTTACGACTTTCTTCGTCTTTGTTGCAGATGCAACAACCAGTTCCTCGTCAATCGGCTTGATGGTATGGATATTGATTACTTCTGCAGAAATTCCATCTTTCTCCAGCATCTTTGCAGCTTCTAAGGACTCTGACACTTCCAGTCCTGTCGCAAAAATGGTTACATCCGTACCTTCTTTTAATACGATTCCTTTTCCGATCTCAAACTTGTAATCCTCTCTGTCATTGATCACCGGCACTGCCAGACGTCCAAACCGAAGATAAACCGGTCCAACATAATCATATGCTGCATGTACTGCTGCGCGTGCTTCCACATCATCCGACGGGTTGATCACTACCATACCAGGGATCTCACGCATCAGAGCCAGATCCTCCAGGCACTGATGAGTAGCACCGTCTTCTCCGACCGAAATTCCTGCATGGGTAGCTCCGATCTTTACATTCAGATGTGGATAGCCAATGGAGTTGCGAACCTGCTCATAGTTACGTCCGGCTGCAAACATTGCAAAAGAACTGATAAACGGAACTTTCCCACAGGTAGATAATCCTGCAGCAATACCTGTCATGTTGCACTCTGCGATACCGCAGTCCCAATGGCGCTCCGGAAATTCTTTCTGGAAAATACAGGTTTTGGTAGCACCTGCCAGATCTGCGTCGAGCACGATGAGATTCTCATGCTCTTTTCCAAGTTCTACCAATGCGTTTCCATAGCTGTCTCTGGTTGCAATTTTCTTTACTTCTGACATAATGCTTCACCTGCTTTCTCAAGATCTTTCATAGCGATTTCGTACTGCTCGTCATTCGGAGCTTTTCCATGCCATCCGGCTTCATTCTCCATAAAGGAAACTCCCTTTCCTTTGATGGTCTTTGCAATAATGGCAGTCGGCTGACCCTTGGTCTTCTTCGCTTCCTCAAATGCTGCACGGATCTGGTCGAAATCATTTCCGTCAATCACGATCGTGTGGAAATTAAATGCCTCAAACTTCTTATCAATCGGATACGGAGAACATACTTTGTCAATCTCCCCATCAATCTGCAGATTATTATTGTCTACAATCACTACCAGATTGTCCAGCTTCCTGTGTCCTGCCCACATAGCAGCCTCCCAGATCTGTCCCTCCTGAATCTCACCATCTCCGGTCAGGGTGTATACACGATAGTCCTTGTGATCAAATTTTCCGGCTGCTGCCATACCTACTGCAGCAGAAACTCCCTGCCCCAAAGATCCACTGGACATATCAACGCCAGGAATATGCTTCATATCCGGATGGCCCTGCAGATACGAACCTGTATGGCGCAGTGTCACAAGATCTTCCTTCGGGAAAAATCCGCGCTCTGCAAGTGTGGAATAATAAGCCGGCGCTACATGTCCTTTGGACAATACAAAACGGTCACGATCCTCCATCTTCGGGTTCTTTGGATCAATATTCATCTCTTCGAAATACAGATATGTAAAAATATCTGCCGAAGACAGCGATCCGCCCGGATGACCGGATTTTGCGCTGTGCACTGCCGTTACAATGCTCTTACGGATTTCATTCGCAAGCTTTTCCAATTCTAAATGATTCATTATTTGTCCTTTCCTCCTTTAAACACAAGAATAGCTATATATTTATAATTCTGTTCTCCCCTGCAATGCACGCAGAAGAGTTACTTCATCGATATATTCCAGATCTCCGCCAACCGGCACTCCGCTGGCAATCCGTGTCACTTTAATCCCTGTCGGTTTGATGAGTTTGCTGATATACATCGCTGTTGTCTCACCTTCCAGACTGGAATTCGTTGCAATAATCACCTCATCCACATCTTTTTCCAGACGCACCATCAGTTCCTTCAGCCGGATATCGTTCGGACCGATTCCAAGCATGGGGGAAATTGCACCATGCAACACATGGTAGACCCCGCTGTATTTTCCGGTTTTTTCATAGGCAACCAGATCGCGGGTATTTTCTACCACCATAATCGTCTTGTGATCTCTGGATGTGTCACTGCAGATCGGACAAATTTCCTGATCTGTCAGGTTATAACAGCACTTGCAGTATTTGACATTTTTCTTTGCAGAAACAATTGCCGATGCCAGTGCATCCACATGATCCTGTGGCATATTCAGAATATGAAATGCCAGCCGCTGTGCGGATTTGGCTCCGATTCCCGGAAGTGCAGACAGTTCTTCAATCAATTTTGCAATCTCATGACTGTAATAATCCATATCAGAACGGAAGTCCTCCACCTAATGCCCCTGTAATCTGTGACATGGACTGCTGGGAAGCTTCGTCAATTTTACGCATCGCCTCATTTGTCGCTGCCATGATCAGATCCTCGAGCATCTCAATATCATCCGGATCCACTACTTCTTCTGCCAGTTTTACCTTTGTCACCTCATGCTTGCCGGAAACCGTCACTTCCACGGCTCCGCCTCCTGCTGCTGCCGTAACTTCCTGTTCCTCTAAATTCTTCTGCGCCTCTTCCATCTGCTTTTGCATCTTCTGCGCCTGTTTCATAATATTCGCCATATTTCCCGGCATACCGCCAGGGAATCCACCTCTTTTTGCCATGTGGGGTCCTCCTGCTTTCTAATTTCAGTTATTTACGAATCTTGTATTATCATACCATTAGAAGTTCTCTTCCTCAATATCAAAATTGATTAATTGCCGCAAATCCGGTACCATATTGGCTGCGCTGCGTCCTCCTTCATTTAAGCGGAGCTGCACTTCTACCTGCTTTGCACACCGCTGCGCAATCATTTCTTTCAAATGGTCAATACACCCTGCCTTATTGTCGCTTAGATAGGAAAAAGCGTTGGCATCGTCAAACACCAGGAGCAGTTCTCCCGCCGATCCAAGCGTCGGCACCGCCTGATTCAAATACTGTCTGGTGATGCCTCCCATCTCCGAAATGACCGACCGCCAGTTGTTCATCACCTGTTTAATGTCCTCCGGAATGGCTTTGGGAAGCTGTGTTTTCTCCGGTGCCTGTGCCGCCGGAGCCTGTGTGCCACCTGCTGCCGGAACTGCTGCACTCTGTGGTGCTGCCGAAACAAATGCCCCGCTTTCTAATTTCTGCTCCATATCATCCATACGCTCATTGAGTGCCGACAGATCTTTTTCCATCTGCGGACGGCAAAGCTTGATAATTGCAATCTCCAGCAGGATGCGCTTCTGTGCCGCATACCGGATCTGGCTGGACAGTTCCGAGAAAATCCGGATATACCGGATCAGTGTTTCCGGCTCCACCATCTGTGCCTCTTCTTTCAGGGCTGCCAGATGATCTGCCGACATATCCAGCACTTCCTCCATGTCATCCGCACTCTGGATGAGCAAAAGATTTCTCATGTACCAGGTAAAATCGTTCACCATCTGTCCCAGTTCCCGTCCCTGATCCACCAAATGATCCACCGTCCGGATGGCACCGGTCACATCTTTTGCCAGCACCTGGCGCAACAGCGCGGAAAACACTTCCGTATCCACTGCGCCGAGCACTTCCAGCACATTTTCATAGGTGAGTTTTTCCCCCAGATGAAAAGCAATACACTGGTCGAGCAGACTCAGCGCATCACGCATCGAACCGTCCCCGGCTTTTGCCACATAACGCAGTGCGCGCTCCTCGACATCCACCTGTTCGGTTCGCATCAGTTCCGCCAGACGATCGGTAATGGTATCAATGGAAATCCGGTGAAAATCATATCTCTGGCAGCGGGACAGAATCGTAATCGGGATCTTGTGTGCTTCCGTTGTCGCAAGAATAAAAATCACATATGCCGGTGGCTCCTCCAGCGTCTTGAGCAGCGCGTTGAATGCGCCTGCCGACAGCATATGCACCTCATCAATAATGTAAACCTTGTATTTTCCCTCTGTCGGGCGGTAAGATACTTCTTCCCGGATCTGCCGGATATTATCCACGCCGTTGTTCGATGCCGCATCAATCTCTATGACATTCATAGAAGTCCCGGCGGCAATGCCCTGACATGCAGGGCATTGTCCACAGGGACTTCCGTCTACCGGGTGTTCACAATTTACTGCTTTTGCAAAAATCTTTGCAACTGTCGTCTTTCCGGTACCCCGGGTACCGCAAAACAAATAAGCATGTCCTATGCGATCGGCTTTGATCTGGTTCTTTAATGTTGTAACAATGTGTTCCTGTCCTTTGACATCTTCGAATTCCTGCGGACGGAACTTACGGTATAAAGCCGTGTAAGACATTTTTCTTCTCCTTTTTGCCGGATATCAGGAAATTTAATCTCCAAAACTGATACCGATCCGTTTTGCCTCCTGAATCATCTGACTGTCCGGATCAACCGTCTTTAACTTGCCTGCCACCTCTCCAAGCGGCACACATTTGGTCTTGTTGTTGATCATGGCGATCATGCAGCCAAATTTTCCATCCATAATTGCTTGGGCAGCGGCAGATCCAAGACGGGTACATAATACTCTGTCGTATGGACACGGACTGCCGCCACGCTGTGTGTGGCCCGGAACCGCAACGCGGACTTCCACACCGCATTTCTCCTGAATCTGATCTGCAATCTCATAAGAAACCGATGGGTACCTGCGGGATGCAACTTTTGCCTTGTACTGCTTCTTGGTAAGCTGTGCATCGTCTTTGGAGATTGCACCTTCTGCAACTGCAAGAATCGTAAATCCTTTTCCGTCTTTTGTACGCTTATGAATCGCATCCACGACCTTATCAATATCATACGGAATCTCCGGGAGCAGAATAATGTCGGCACCGCCTGCCACTCCTGCATACAGGGTAAGCCATCCTACTTTGTGTCCCATCACCTCTACAATAAATACACGGTTGTGGGAAGCAGCCGTTGTATGGATGCAATCGATAGTCTCTGTCGCTATATTAATTGCACTCTGAAAACCGAATGTCACATCTGTTCCGTAAATATCATTGTCAATGGTCTTTGGAAGATGAATGATATTGAGCCCTTCCTCGCGAAGCAGATTGGCTGTCTTCTGTGTACCGTTACCACCTAAGATAACCAGACAGTCGAGTCCGAGCTTACGGTATGTGGACTTCATGGCCTCTACCTTGTCCAGACCGTTTTCATCCGGCACACGCATCTGTTTGAATGGCTGGCGGGAAGATCCGAGAATCGTTCCACCTCTGGTAAGGATTCCGGAAAAATCCGAGGCTGTAAGAATTCTGTACTGTTCATAGATCAGCCCTTTGTACCCATTTTCAAATCCATAAATCTCCAGTTCGTCTACATTCGTAGTAAGTCCTTTTACAACACCACGCATGGCTGCATTTAAAGCCTGGCAGTCTCCGCCGCTGGTAAGCATTCCGATCTTCATCATGCACGTTTCCTCCTGCATATTCTCTTATTGTGTACCAAATGTTTCACATACACATTTGTATTATAGTATAATTTTTGTCCGTTCACAAGATAAGCGACTTGAAAAATGTATGTAAATTCTGTATACTATTAAGGAGCACATCGCATGAGAGTTCCGCTCCGCGGAAGCGATGTACGTAGGAGATATAGCTTACGCTATACCTCAAGGAGCACATCGCATGAAAGTTCCGCTCCGCGGAAGCGATGTACGTAGGAAATTCATCGGAGATGAATTTCAAGGGAGAGTTGTCCGAGAGGTCGAAGGTGCCGCACTCGAAATGCGGTTTGCGTCGAATAGACGCAACGTGGGTTCGAATCCCATGCTCTCCGCTCACTTTTTAAACAAAAACAGCACCGCGGTCTTCATCTGCCCGGTGCTGTTTTTATATGTCAATGACGTCCCCGGTTATTTCCACGCCGATCCGTCATGTCACGCTTTTCGCGGAAATCACGGCTCCGATGCTCACGGGAATCGTTTGCTCTGTTTCCATCCGCACGGCTTCCATGATCCGCATCGCTGTTTTTGCCGGATGACGGTCTCTCTTTTTTGCGGCCGATATATACGTTCCATTTCATATAGGCTTCCTGCGCATTGCGGGATTTGTAGATTACGTTGCGTTCCTCCCCTACAATATCCGTAATGCTGTACCAGCCTTTGTCATACTGGAATTCCGCTGTCTTTCCTTCAAGTTCTTTATTTCCAAGTACAAATTTATGTATTGCCTGCTGTGGCTGCTGCTGTGCCATCCTATCCCTCCTTTTTTCCTAATACATACTCCACGGCCTGTCTCAGTTTTTCGTCTTTTTTCATTTCTTCCGTTCCCTGAAGTGCCTCTGCCTCTTCCCTGGTAAACAATTCCCGCAGTTTTACCTGATGGTTTTCTACCGGAATATAAGATACTCTGGATTTGTCGAATACCGGGCGCAGCACATAGTACGGAATTTTGCGCTCCCTGCGTGATGCGGAGAGCGAAACAATATTTTCTACCTGACAGACTCCCTGTGTTTCACTGTATATGATCTGTTTTTTTTCAAACATTCTGTCACCTCTGAAAAAGATAAAATTATCATATCACAAGAAAAAAGTTTTGACAAATGCCCCAAAACATTTTACGCTTGTCTCAGGGAGGAAATTGTATATGTGGATTCTATTTGCATTTGGGTCAGCTCTGTTCGCCGGACTGACTTCCATACTGGCGAAATGCGGTATCAAAAATACCGATTCCAATGTAGCTACGGCGATCCGTACCATTATTGTACTTATTTTTTCATGGATCATGGTATTTCTGGTCGGGGCACAACACGGCATCGGAAGTGTTTCTGCCAAAACCTGGACATTTCTCATCCTGTCCGGACTTGCCACCGGTGCTTCCTGGCTGTGCTACTTCCGTGCACTGCAGATCGGAGATGTGGATAAGGTGGTCCCGGTCGATAAATCGAGTGCCATCCTCTCCATTCTTCTCGCTTTTTTCTTCCTGCATGAGAGCATCAGCCCACTGAAACTTCTGTGCGTGGTGCTGATCGGCGCGGGAACCTACCTGATGATCACGAAAAAGGAAACCTCTTTTGAGAATTCCGGGAAAAAAGGCTGGAGCTGGTTCTTCTACGCGCTTGGCTCTGCCGTCTTTGCCAGCCTGACTTCTATTCTGGGAAAAGTTGGCATTGAAAACATTGATTCCAATCTGGGAACAGCCATCCGTACCATCATTGTGCTGATCATGGCATGGATTGTCGTGTTTGTCACGAAAAAGCAGGACAGTGTGCGCACGATTGATCACAGGGAACTTGGCTTTATCTGCCTGTCCGGACTTGCCACCGGTGCTTCCTGGCTGTGCTATTACCGTGCGCTGCAGGATGGTCTGGCAAGTGTCGTTGTGCCGATCGATAAGCTGAGTATTCTGGTTACCATTCTGTTTTCTTATCTTGTATTTCATGAGAAACTTGGAAAAAAAGAAGCTGGGGGTCTGGTACTGATTGTGGCGGGAACGCTTGGGATGCTGGTGTAGTATCCCTTGCTATGCCCTTCAGGCGCACCAACCAGACAATATTTACCAGCTCAATCCACAATCAACACGGTCTTACCTTCAAACGCAACTCCATATTCTTTGATCTGACTATCTGTAATCCCTTTCATTTTCAGTTCTTCACTGTATTTTCGTTCCCTGATCTGTGCAATTGCAGACTGCGCGGTCTCTTCGAGACTTTTTTTACCGTAATATTTATACAAAAATCCTAACAGAGATCTTTTTTATGCCAGCTCATACGTGGGTTCCTTCACATTTGCAGTCATCCCCTGTCTTTGCCTTTTTCATATAGTATACCCTATCCTTAAATGAATGAAAAGCAGGCTTTTCAATCATTTATCTCCATCAGTTCCTGAGGTTTGCAACACAACACCTGCGAAAGTTTAATAACATACTCCGCCTGTGCTTTGTTAATGTCTTTCCTCCGTTGTTCATACTGCTGAATCGTCTTGACGGGAATCCCTGTTTCCTCCGCAAGCTGGCTCTGACTGAGTCTGGCTCTTTTCCGTAACAATTTCAGATAACATTCTACCCTGCTCTGCCCCTGACATTCCCACAATTACAAATGGGTTTCCTTTTCCATGGCCTTATATCCGTTTCTGGCATTCCGGTCCCGCAACATCTTTTTCGAATACCACTCGGCAGAAGGGAATAGTAGTAGTATAACCCATCTTATTCGCAAATGAAATAGTTTCCACAAACTTTTAAAAAGCCTTTAGACTTATTATCATCTAAAGGCTTTCGCTGGTACTCCGGCTGCCTTACAATGATCTTCCACATCTCTCACGACTACCGAACCTGCACCAATCACAGTATTCGTTCCAATCGTAATACCCTGTATCACATTTGCACCCATACCAATTTCTGTATTGTCGCCGACTATCACATTTCCTGCTAATGTGACATCCGGACTTAATGTTACATAATTGCCTAACTTTCCGTCATGGCATACTTTGCTTCCGGTATTCATAAAAATAAAACTCCCAAGCGTTACATTGGTTGATATTCTTGCATCCATACTGATAATGCAGCCTTTCCCCATCTGCACATCCTCACAAATTCTTGTATCACCAAGTATTATGTTCGGGAAAATAATATTTTTATTATTTTTCAAAAAATTTTGTACTAATTCTCTAATGACACCAGTGCCATATCCATGAATTATAGTGGCTTGTTTTAGTCCAACAACAACTAAATCATCAATATATTTATCTAAAACTTCTTTAGCTTCTTCGTATCTGTCTCTTATACACATCTCCGAGCCCACGAGACGCGTAGTAATCTC
>ENA-OYXD01001165-OYXD01001165.1-human-gut-metagenome-genome-assembly--contig:-NODE-1165-length-12641-cov-12.915303_pt1 | contig 12641 bp, 13 predicted proteins | sample MGYA00244818_ERZ653412 | MGnify/ENA primary metagenome ERZ653412 (study PRJEB26926, sample SAMN06165146) | human gut metagenome | biome: ENVO:00009003; feature: ENVO:2100002; material: ENVO:00002003...
GCGTCAGATGTGTATAAGAGACAGGATTTGATTTATGAGTGATAATATTTTGATTAAAGAAGATATTTTTAATATGTCTGAAGGTGCAGAAATATCAGGTTTGGTATACATCCAGTCTTATCAGAAGTTACCTCAGAAGAACGGTGGAAGTTACATTGGGGGTAACTTGCAAGCTAAGGGTAGTATTCCTTTTAAGGCTTGGTCAAACAGTTTAGCATATTCTAAGTTGCTCAATAATGAAGCTGAGTACTGCAACAAGGTTTGCAAAATTGAGGGTATGATAAATAAGTATGGCGGTGTAACTTCTCTGATTTTAAGCAGAATTGAGGTGGTTGAGTCTGACCTATCTACATATGATTTTATGGATTCCGTATATGAGGTTGACCAGTGGTTTACTGCTTTACATAATATCCTTAAAAAGAATTGTTCAGACGATGCTGTTGCATTATTTGATGAGATTATAAAACCTGTTGAAGACTCTTTTAAGAATGAGTTTGCAGCCGTAAGTCATCACGATGCTTGTAGAAGTGGTCTGTTGGCTCATACAACAAAAGTAGTAAGGATGGCATCTATGATTAAGCAGTACCCAGAGATACTTAAAAGGGTATCATCTGATTTGTTGTTCATTGGATGTGCCTTACACGATATCGGTAAAGTCTTTGAGTACAATAATGGAGCTATATCAAACTTGGGTAAATCCTTATCTCACCACACATTTGGGGTAATTATTCTGCTCGATAATAAAGAGTTGATTTGTTCTTCAATGGGCGAAAGTTTCTTTTATTCTCTGCTTGCAGTAGTAGAACAGCATCACGGAGAGTATGCAGAACACCCAAGAACTGTTGCATCTTATGTCATCTATCAGCTGGATAACTTAGACTCAAGATTAACGAGTCTTAATTCCTTACTTGCCGAAAGTGATGGAGATGTAGTTCAGTATGACGGGTATAAAATGATTTAAAGGGTGATATAAGTGTCAGACGCAAATATATTAGAGGCATTGGATAGATGTTCAACAGAAGGAGGGTATAAAAGACCCTCTTTGAATGATATACTTATCTTTGGCAGGGTAAGGTGTCTTATTGAGAAGCCAAAGGTATTAGGTACAGGAGTAGAAATAGGTAACGGGTACTTTGCCCTTTTAGATGCTTATGCTTTAAAATGTTTAGGCACTGACTATTTCAGAGATAGTTACTCTTATGATGTTAATGGTACTTATTTCACAAAAGGCAGTATTTTAATATTCGTTGATAGTCCAAAGTGGGTTGGAAAAGATGTTAAGGTTTATGGTAAGAATAGATATCACGGTGTTAACATTAAAAAACAGATTGCTACAAAGGCTGAAGAAGGTATTTCAGCCCTTGTATTTTCTGCTCCAATTTCTCAAGGCAGAAGGAGGGTATATCCTGTTGTTCCTAATATGATGGTAGAGTTAAGGTTAAACGATGGAGATGTGAAGGGTACTGCTTTAGAGGACAATATAAATGCCATTGTAATAGGAAGAAAAATCTTATATTCTGATACTATTGATAGTATAATCCCATATGAAGGGGTAGGGGATTATAAGGTAATTGATGTGGATTCTTTACCTGAAGAAAATACTAAAAGTTCCTCTTCAAAAAATTTCATTAACGAAGATGGTATGGTTGACATAACTAAGATTGATATGAACTTAGTGTATCATTTGGAAGGTCAGGAGAGGTCACCTTACTTCGATGCCTTTAAAGATGATATAGAGGTTCAATCTGAGGCTCGTAATGTGTTTGTGACCAATACTATATTTGATATAAGTGACCTATACAAAGGGTATGTAGACTCACCAAGTGAGCTATTGAAATCTTGGTTTATAGATAGAATAGCAAGTAATCCTGATAAAAAGGTATCTTATACGGGTAATAGAACAAATAGGAAGTACATAGATGCCTTTTTGCAAAATGCAGGTAGTAATATTATACCAAGAGATATGGATGAATCTGTTAAAGATGATTCGGACAGTAGGTCATTAGCCTTGGAAACCCTATCTAAAGAGGTATATGTCGATAGTCACGTATTATACGGTGACTTTGATGGTGCAGGGTACTTGCCTATGATGTCTGATAGCTTTACTTTTGCAGTAAATGTTGTAGGCACTTGTACTGAGATAGGTTTTGATACCTTAGTAAATAGTTTAAATTATTGTAATAGGTACTTAGGTATTGATAGAGGGTTATGGCTTTTTATGCTGTTAAATTGTCCATACTGTCTTGGCTTAATAGGGGTAGGATTGTCGGTAGTAGATTGCGATTTGTTATACACTTCCTTTAGATTATATTTCAGTCAAGGGAATGATGAAAGTTACAATTCTGCTGTAGAGGAAATAAACAAAAAGTACAGGTCTTACTTATTGATGTTAGATACCCTTAACAATGTTACAAAGGATAACAATACCTATATAAAGATATCTGAGTATCGAAACGCAAGGGTATGCTACTCAAGAAAGGCTTTGTCTAACATTAAAAGAGATGGTTTTGTAGGTGGAAGTGAAGTACTTTTTGTACTATCAGAGATGTTAGATGACCCAAATCTGATAGATAAGAGTATTGCCTTAACGAAGGAGCTGTCTGTATCTAAATGGTATGATAAAGTCTATTTTGATGAATTAGCCAAGGCAGGTGTAATAAATGTTTTAGATGATTATTGTGCCTTAGAGCGTAATATAGAAAGAGAGTTTCTTATTTATGAAGTATTTGAGAAGCTTGGTAAAGAGGAAACAGGTATCACTGACGAGGTAATAACCTCTGTTATAGATGTATTCGAGAAAGATAGGGGTTTTAAACTCGAAGCATTGCAGAAAGATGGAATAAAACTTTGTAAATACAGAGCAGGGGTATTAAGTGGTTGTGCAGGTAGTGGTAAAACTACTACAAGTGATTGTATGGCTGAGGTATTAAAAACTTTAGGCAAGGCTCACATCATTTATTGCACTCCTACTGGCAAGGCTTGTAGACGATTAGCTGAAGTAGTTCATAGTACGGTTAAGACTATACATTCTCAGTTCAGTGTAAATTTGGGTGGCTCATCTTATTTACAAGGTGCTTATAAGAAGAAACCTAAGGCTAATATACAGGGTTCTATTTATATACTTGATGAGATGGCTATGTGTAGTACAGAGTTAATGTATCACGTAGCAAGAAATATTACTGATAGAGATATAATTTATTTCTTAGGTGATGTTAAACAGTTACCACCTATTGGAGGAGGTTGCCCTTTCAAGGCATTAATGAAAATACTACCTTGTGTAGAGTTAGGGGTAAGTAAGAGAGCAGCTGAAGGTAGTCTTGTGAATTACAATACTTCTCTGATAAACTTTATGTCTAACGGGGTATGCAGAGAATTAAAGTACGATGACAAGTCTTTCATAGCAAAAAATTGTACTGATGAGAGTATAGTGCCTGTAGTTAGAAATGTATTTTCTAAGTTTATAGATGGTACTATGAATGGAAATAAATACTCTGAAGATGATATACAAGTAATCACTGGGTATCAGTCAGTAGAAAAACTATCCTCTACATCAAGGTTAAACAAACCTATACAAGCTTACTTACGAGGAAATGATAAGCTTTTATTTTATAAAGGAGGTTTCCGTCAAGGCTCAGAAGCTGAACCTTTCTATATGAATGATAGAGTAATCTATGTTAATAGAAATAGCTATGATATATGTAGATATACATATGAGAATGGTGTATTTAGTAAGTTGATTACTTTCGGTTGTGTAAACGGTGAAATGGGTAAGATTGTAGGCTTGCTTAAGTCAACTGATGTAAAGGTTCAAGGTGTAAATCTCTCTACAATTTCTGCAGGAGAAGGTATGTACTCTGAGGTAGAAGATGATGCCTTTAAGAGTATGTTAGAGGCTTATGAAAATATAGAGTCTGATTTGAGAGATGACTCTGTATTCTGTGGAGATGGGAGTGTTTTTATAGTATTAAAGATATATGATACTGACTTAAGGAAAGATGTATATGCTTTGTTAAGGGGTAGGTCACATATCAATGACATAGGTGTATGTGTTACAGGCGGAGATTTAGATAACCTTAATCTTGCTTACGCTTTAACCTGTCATAAGATGCAAGGAAGTCAGAGTCCTGTTGTTATAGCCGTCTTTGAGTCAAGTGGTAGTCCTCATTTTATAAATAGAAATATGATTAATACAATCATAACAAGAAGTCAAGGGGTAGTCTGTTGTGTAGGTTCTGTTTTAGGTGAAGATTCTATGCTTAATAGGGGTAGAAGGGTAGTCAGCAAAACAGGTGGTAAAGACACTCTTTCAATTATGTCAGGTAATACAGACTGGTTGGTGTAACTTTATGAAGTGGTTGGATAATCATAAAGAAAAGAAGGAAAAGAAGAAAGCAAAGTGGTTAGACCCATATGGTATAGATACTATGTCTGATGAAGACTTTTTAGAAAACAGAAAATCATTATTTAGAAAATCGATATTTAGAATAGTTGTAGGAATTGTTATGTTACTTTTGGTAATGATAATTCTCTGTATGTCTTGGGGTAGTATCACAACGGGTAGGTGGTTTATATGATAAATGATTTGCTTACAAAAGAAGAGTATAAAGATTATTGTGATAGGCTCTCAAGGGTATGGCTCTATCTCAGAGTAGTAAGTCATTTAGATGATGCTGTTATACATAAAGTTTGTGATTTAAGAGGATATGACATTAAGGGCAAAATGCCTGATATGTTATACTCTATAGGGTTTGTTTTTGTTGATAAAGATAAGCTTAATCTTGATGTACTTAAAAAACTTGATAAGGGTGATTTAGGCTTATTTACTAAAGAGGATAACTTTCTTTTACAGGGTAGATTCATTTTCCCTGTAAAAGATATGATTGGTAATGTAATAGCTTTAATTGGGTGGTATCCAGATGAAAAAAAGTACATTACTACTCCGAGTAGATTTTTTAAGAAACAGAATATTCTGTTTGGTATGGAGCAGTTAAAAGCTACTGGTTTAGGGAAGAAGTATTTTCTCGTTGAAGGTATTTTTGACTGTATATCAATTAGAAGTTTAGGGTTTAATTGTATGGCAATGATGGGTATTTCCGCTAATGCCTATACTCAGGTGTTGTATTCATTGTTTAGTAAGCTTGTTGCAATACCTGATAATGATACTGAGGGTAGAAAAGTTATAGTGCGTGATGGGTGGAAGTTACCCTCAAATGGAAGTTATGTTAAGTTGAGTGGTAAATTTAAGGATATTGATGATATGCTTAAATATTATGATATGTCAGACACTTTAACTGATATACTGACTGAGTCAGGAGTAGATAGAGTAATAGAGATTATATATTAACAGTATATTTCGTATTTGTTATTTTATAGAATTTTATGGAGGTAATTGAATATGTTAGATAGTAAAATAACTACTGTAACAAATCAGGAAGAAAAAGAAATTGTAAAAGGTATGCGTAAAACGGTAAAGACTTTGTACTCAGAGGGGTATGAAGAAATATTTGCTTTATCAGTTATAGATGATGGGCTGAGTTTTTTAATCCAGGTTTCTGACTTTTCATTGAATGTGGTAAATTTACCTAAGAAATATGAAAAAACTTATAAGGAAGCTGAAAAGCTTATGACTCTTGCTAAATCGGTATGCGGTGATAGGTGTACAGCTGTTAGTACGCTTATCTGTGATGAGGTGGATGAGGATGTGTACTTAGATGGAAATGTATTAAGGGTAATGAACCTCAATATATAAGTAAAAACAGAAGGGTAGGAAAAAGAACTTATGAAAATGAAAGAAGTAAAGGGTAATGATGCCAGGAGAATAATGGAAATCGCCCGAAAATTTGACAATGTTTGTTCAGATTGCTTTGTAGATTTTCCTATGAGGATGGTAATTTGGACAAAACCGAATGATACCAAAAAAATCTTTATGAGGATTTTGGTATCTAATGAGAAAGGTTCACTGGTAACTGCTAATGGATATTATGATGTAGAAGTGGGTGATACTTTTAGTATTAACAGTAAGGAGAAGTATTACTTAGGAAACTTCTTTATAGACGATAATGCTTGGGAAAGAGCTGAAAAGGCTTTTGTAACATTTATCAGTGAAATAACCGAGATGCGTATTAATTTTAACAAGATACTGTTAGACTTAGGTGCATTAAGGTACAGAAAGGTAAAACTTGGGTACTCGGAAAAAGAAGAGGGTAGCTTTGATTTACATATCTGTGCATACGCTGATTCGGTCAAAGATGATTATGCTTTTGCTGATGCAAGCCAACTCGAGAGTAATAAAGATGAGATAGGAATGGCATTAGCCTATTTCTAAGAGGTGCTTATTATGGCAGACACTATGAAAACTTTAGCTGATAACTATATTGTCGGTATAGCTGTAACAGCAGGAATAATCATTTTAATATATGTAGCGGTAAGTATTTTTACTTTGCTAAGGAGAAGAAAATACAAAGGTGATATCTCTTTGTTATGTATGATACCTCTTGTAAATGTAGTTGTATTCTTCTTAGCAAAGAAAGGTACTAAGTCAAAGGTAGAAACCACCCCTGAGGAAGAGGCTTTGGCTGTAGATGACATATTTTAGTACACTGAAGGGTATGTCTTTGTGATGTACCGCTTTGATGTTACTTTTAGGTATGTACTTCTTATGAAGGAGTTGGGTACTTTTTTATAGGAAGTTCAAAATATACTGGTTAAGAAACCAAGAAAACTAAAAAAATCTAAATTAGTAAAGGAGACCACAAATTATGAGAAAACCAGTTCCACTTAAACTTACAGATGATATGCAGGACAGCATATCAGCCCAGCTTAATGTACAGGAGGAAAGAAGAACAGCCCCTAAGTCGCTTGACAAGGACTTCCCTGTTTTTGAAATTCCTGTTAACAAGAAGGTACTTATTTATGTACCGAATCACGTAGTTGAAGGCGAAAAAGGACCAGAGCTCCGTATGGATAAACCGCTTATTCATACTATTCTTGACGGTAAGAGATTCCTCTCATATCGTTGTGTATCAGGTCTTGTAGTTAAAGATGCCGAAGGCAATGAAATTCTTGATGGCTCTTGTCCTCTCTGCGATGGTACAGCTCTTCCATGGGATTTGGCTAATGCAAAGATTAAACAGAAGTGTAAGCAGCTCGGATTAAGCCCTGATGATAAGGAAAATCCGTCAGTTAAGGCTATCCGCTCAGCAGAATTCTCTGATAGAGTAATTAAGGAAGCTAACAGATATTACACATTCCCGATTGCAGTATTTAAGACTGTAAATGATGACGGCAAGACCTTTGAGAAGGATGAGACAGGCAAGCCAATCATTCAGATTGTTTGGTATCATATTTCCGAATCCCAGTACAATGACAAATGGGTTAAGTGTTTTGAGGGTATGGAAGATGAACCTACACATCCAGGTGGACATTTCTTTACTCTGTCTTATGTATATGATACAAAGGGTAAAGATGCTAACAAGAGAGATTCAGCAAGAAACCTCACTGTAATCGCTAAGAATCCTAAGGGTTCAGACAAGATTAAGGCTCATCTTGATAAGCTCACCGAGAACTGGACACCTAAGAAGGCTCGTAAGGTAGTTGTTTCAAATCTTCTTTATTCTCTTGAAGAACTACAGGGTATTGCTGATAGCGTTCTTGAAACTCCAACAGAACTTTACAGCCTGTTGCAGGCATCTGAGGTAGGCGGTAGTGATACTGCTGTGGGAGGCTTTAACCTTAAACCTCAGGCTGAAACCCCTGCTATTGAGGCAGCAAGTACTTCTGTAGCTATGGATGAAACAGACGAAGACGTAGATTTCGGTTAAGATTATACATAATAGCGAGAAGGAGGGTATGGAGTTGGTATTCCATACCCTCTATTATTTTATAGGAGGGGTATATTTTGAATTATAACAAGATTACTTCCGTAGAAGTATTTAATTTTATGGTGTATGAACACGCAATTATACATTTTGATGATTGTAACATTATCAACATTAAAGGCTACAACAGTGGTGGTAAGTCCACTATGCTGAAAGCAATAGCAGTGTGTCTTATGAATATGTACCCTAAGGCTCAGACAAAGTTTATTCGTCACGGAGAAAAGTATTTCAGAATTGTTGTACGCTTTGAGGACGGTATGTCAATAGTTAGAGATAAGTATATAACAGGTCAATCTTTGTATGAAATGTACAGAGATGACAGATGTATATTTACTACCAAAGAGGGTAATAAGCTAACTAAGATTAGTGAAATCCCCCAGGTAATTCAGAAATATCTCGGACTATGTGAAACAAGTACAGGGTATTTGAACTATCAGGTAAGGCAAGACCCTTTGTGGCTTATAGAAACGACGGGTAGCGAGAACTACAACAGCCTTAATGAAATCTTAAAGACTGAGGAGCTATCGAGAGCGAATGCTCTGTTAAATTCCGATAAAAATCAGCTGAACTCTGAAATTACTGGTATTGAGGCATCTCTACAGGAAGTTAACTCTGCTCTCATAGAGTCAAAAGGGTACACAGATGAACTGTTATCTCTGCTTGAAGGTAAAGAATCTGAGTGTAAGTCACTAAGTCGTAAGTACAGAGATGTAAAAGGTTTAATCAAGATACTTTCAGAACTTGAGGGTATTAAAAATATTCCATCTGTATCCGAAATTGAATGTACTCGTTTAGAGGCTATATCCTCTATTCAAGAAAGAGTATCTACCTTAAATAATATGGTAGACCTCCCTGTTGTGGAGAAGTGTAATACAGACAAGATGGTTGATATTTCAAAGCTTACTGATATAGTTAGTAAGCTAAAAACAATGGGTAAATCTTACCCTGAGGTTCTTATTGTAGATGTAGATAAAGTTGCTTGTATTGAGAGAATTTTGTCTATTGTAAAGGAACTTAAAGCTAATCAGACAGTTATGCGTAAATTATCCGCTGAAAATACTAAGGTACGAAAAGAGCTGGATACCCTCGTACATAAGGCTAAAGCATTGGGTATTAAATTTGTACAGTGTGAAAACTGCGGAACATATATAGAAGTAAGTACTGTTGGTTAAGACAGTACTTACTTTGTGATTAAGTTCCCTGATTGGGTATTGTTATTTGTAGTATTTAAGGGGTGATTATTTAAACTTATGAGTAGAATAGAGAGTTGTAGTGTTCACGGGGGTAAGGTGCTTGTTTTTGGGGATTTACATATAAGTAGTTCTTTTAGTGGGCAGCATAAAAATTACCAGTATGAGTGCTATAAAAATATGGATAACATACTATCTATTGTGTCTAAAGAGAAAGCCAGTGCGGTGATATTTCTTGGGGACTTGGTAGGTGTAAACGAAAAGAATATAAAAGATAGGCAGTTCTTGATGCGTACCCAGAACTTCTTAACTCTGTTAAATAAAGCTACAAAGAATAATGTGTATTCGGTAAAAGGCAACCACGATATGGGTGACTTTACTGATTTTGATTTCTTTGAAGGTCTTGGGTACATAAAAAATCCGAAGTACATTGATTACTATGGTAGAAAGCCAGGAAGTTCAACAGATGATGGTTTGGAAATCCGTTTTCACCTTGTAAACTATGGTGACGAGAACAAAGCTTTAACCCTTACAAAAGATAGTGATTGTGCATCTGATGTAGTTCTTGGACACAGTGATTACTATATTGAGGGTATAACGAACTGGTATTCAGCAGGTAAAGGTGTAGACCTTAGTTGCTTAGACAACTTCCAAGGGGTATCATTAGTCTTTAGCGGTCATATACATATTCCAAGCGATGAAATACTGTACACCTCTTTGAGAAACGGTGAGAACATTGGATTGTTTTATTTAGGCAGTCCGTCAAGGGTAGTTGACAGGTATGATGATTGTTGGTACTTAATGTTTGAGTATTCTAAGCCAAGTGACAGTAATGACTGGTCAACCTGCTATGATTCGTTATTTATGGGATTAGACCCTGCTGATGAAGTCTTTTATCCTAAAGAAAATTTTATAGAGGAAGACTCTGAGGAAGCTGATAGGTTAAATAAGTCCAATAAGCTTACAGATATTGTAAAAGAAATTATAGACAGTAGAATTATGACTGGTGATTTAAATAGCCAAATAGATAAGGCTCCAGGGGTATCTTCTGAAGTAAAAGGTATAGCAAAGGATTATCTTAACAAGGCTACTAAAGTAAATAATTAGGAGGTTTTAAAATGGATAAAGCAAACATAAAGAAGGTTAAAAGCCTTAACGAGAGAATTGAAAGCATCCAGACAAAGCGTACAAAAGCCGAGACTCAGAAAGAGATGCTGTTGTCAAGTCTTGATGCTGAAATCAAAAAGTATTCAGAAAACTATGGGGTAGATTTAAAGGGTAAGTCTTTAAAAGAGACTATCTCTCTTATCCTCGCTGAGCAGAGTAAGGTAGTGGCTGATATCAAGTCTGAGTATGAGCTTAAAGAAAAGGTAGTTTCTGCTATTGAGAGTGGTAACATCGCTGAGGCAAACAAACTCTTGGGTATCACCGATGAAGAAGAGGTTGTTGTCGATGAGGAAGAAGTTGAAGAAGAATACTCCTCAGATGATTTTGATGATATAGAAGACGAGGAAACAGATTACTTTGTCGACGAGGAAGAGGATGACTTTGGTGGTGTAGATGACTCCGATTATTCTGATGACGAAGAAGATGAAGAAGACGACTTCTCCTTTGACGAACTCGGTACTGCTGATGAAGAGGAAGACGATGAAAAATCAGTAGAAAACTTGGGCACTAACGCTGATGATATTGTCGAGGAGTTAGATACTGCTGACGATGATGATATTTATGGCGATATGGATATGGATGACTTTGGTTTCGGTGATATTCTGAGTGGTTCGAAGTTAGACATATAAGAGGTCAAGAAAGTGGAAAAGTACGAGATTAGTAAGACACAGAAAAAGGCATATTGGGTAAAATCTTCTTATGAACACAGTTACTATAATTATGATTGTAGTAACTGTGGCTGTAACGATTATCGTCAAATCGGTAAAGACGGTAAATGTAAGATTATGAGGTTTTGCCCAAATTGTGGATTTAAAATGTCAGTAAAGTAAAAGGGGTTGTATTTATATGAAAATAACAGTTGATTTTAACGAGTTCGGGGCAGCTTTGGGGTATGTAAATTCTATTCTGTCCGATAAGTCCGTAGACGAAAAGGTAAAGAATGTTATCTTTTTGGTTAAAGATGATACAGTAACCTTGGTTGGGTACAATCAGATTACTTTTAGCAGAACAGTTCTTGAAAAAGCATATTGTGAAGATGTTCCTGAAGAGGGTTGGGAGTTTCAGATTAAGGCCAATGAGCTTAATAAGATTATGACTGCATACTCCAATCTTTATAAAACTAAGGTTGAAGTTATGGACATTGAGGATAGCGGTGTAAGAACTAAAATCACCGTTCACGAAATTCCTCTTGATGCTGATAAGGATGCTAAGCTCACCCAGGACAGTATTTTCGATGTAGAAAACGCTCCTATTTTGGCAAAGATACTTAAAGATATTAAGACTGAGTTTCCATCTGATTGTAACGGTATTGTTAGTACAGATGTACTTCTGTATCTCAGTTCTTTACTTCCTCTTATGTCGAATGACAATAACAATTCTACGGCAAGTAAAATTAACTTTGCTGATGATTATGTTTTTACCCTTAACAGTAGTTGCAGTGCGTTCTTCCTGAATAAACTGCCTGATGATTTCAAAGGTATTACCTTAGGATATTCCTCAGTAGGTTTCTTAAAGAAGCTCTGTGAGGGTACTGATATGATTTCAGTAGCTAAGGATAAGTTATATCTCTGTATTGAGTCAGGTAATACTCAGTCCTTTATGAGATATAAACCTATTAAGATTAACTATCGCAATTATGTTGAAAGACGCTCAAAGGAAAAGGGTATTTCAGTGGATAGACTGTATATGAAAGATGTACTTAAGCGTATGAACAGCATTGCTGTTGATGGTAAGATGTCAATTAATAGCACTGAGTATCTGACTGTTGCTAATGACCTGTTCCAGCAGGAAGTACCTCTTGAGAAATGCAAGAACGGAACTGAAGGTATTGCCTTTAAGGTTTCAATTCCTGTTCTCAACTCTCTTATATTGGGTAGCGATGATGTATTTTCATCGGATTTGTTTATATACTTTGTAGAAACCACAAGAAGTTATGTACTTTATATACAAGATACTTCAGGTGCTTGGTTTTCGAGTATGCAGGCAAGTAAGATGTAAAAGAGGTTGTGCTATGAGTGCAATTGAAACACCCAATACAGGAGAAGCAAAAAGTCATTTGATGCTCTCTCTTGTGGGAGAGAGATGTAGCAAGCAATATATTTGGAGGTGAATAGGTACAATGTCTTATACAAATGTTGAGTCAAAGAAGACTTTTGATAATTTTGTTAAAGGGTCAAAAAGATTTATTCCAAATACAGTAGTTCTTAAAGATGGTAACTACTTGTACATAGATTTGGGTGGTAATTTACATAGGTTAACTATTGAGGGTGTAAGTTACATAAGGGATAAAAACACTTTTTCTAATTTAGCTTACACCTCCGAAGGGTATATAATTCAAGATTCGGTATTAACTAATTATAATCTGTCTCTTATACACATCTCCGAGCCCACGAGACGCGTAGTAATC
>ENA-OYXD01001179-OYXD01001179.1-human-gut-metagenome-genome-assembly--contig:-NODE-1179-length-12514-cov-4.018300_pt1 | contig 12514 bp, 16 predicted proteins | sample MGYA00244818_ERZ653412 | MGnify/ENA primary metagenome ERZ653412 (study PRJEB26926, sample SAMN06165146) | human gut metagenome | biome: ENVO:00009003; feature: ENVO:2100002; material: ENVO:00002003...
GATGCGCGCGGAGGAGGAGCGGGACGCCGCGGAAGCCGCCCTGGCCGCCCTGGAGACGCCGCCGGAGATTCCGGACTGCCCGGGCTACGCCGCGGGGCTTGCGGCCCTGCAGGACGAGCAGCGCGCGCTGGAGGCCCGCGCGGAGGCGCTCCGGCGGGACCGCGCCGCGGCCGAGGGCGAGTCGCGGTCCCGGATCGCGGCGCTGGATGAGAGGATTCGGGCCTGCGCATCGCTGCTGGCGCAGGCGGAGGCAAACGAGCGGGCGCGGGCGCGCGTGCAGGAGCTGCTGGACCGGCAGAAGGAGATCGCGTCGGAGCTGGAGACCGCGGAGGGCCGCATCGCGCTGTGCGAGGCGTATGTCCGCGCGCTGGCGGCGCTCACCGAGGCGCGCGTGGACGGGCAGTTCCGGCGCATCCGCTGGAAGCTCTTCGAGGAGCAGATCAACGGCGGCCTGGCCGAGGTCTGCGAGGCCACGGTGGACGGCGTGCCCTTTGCGGACCTCAACCGCGCCATGCGCGCCAACGCGGGGCTGGACGCCATCGCCGCGCTCTCGCGCTTCTTTGGAAAGACCGCGCCGGTGTTCGTGGACAACGCCGAGGGCGTGACGGCCCTGGACCGCATCCCCGGCCAGCGGATCCGCCTGGCGATCTCCGCCGCGGATGCGGAACTCAGAGTGGAAACGGAGGATTGACCATGGGACTGATCGTGAAAAAGCTGGAAAAGACCGCGGTGCCGCCCCTTGCGGGGGGAACGTATGCCGGCGTGTGCATCGGCGTGGTGGACCTGGGCGAGCAGTACAACGAGCGCTTCAAGAAGGTGCAGAACACCGTGAGCCTGACCTTTGAGATCGCGGGCGAAACGGTGGAGCGGGGCAACGGCCCGGAGCCGCGCTGGCTCTCCCGCGAGTACACAAAGACCCTGGGCGAGAAGGCGAACCTCACGCGGGACCTGCAAAAGCTGCTGGGCGAGGGGGACCTGGACGGCTTCGACCTGCGCGCGCTGCTGGGCCGCGCCTGCCTGCTCTCCGTGCAGTGCCGGGAGCGGCCGGACGGCGCGCGGTTCAACCGCGTGGAGGGACTCATGGCCCTGCCCAAGGGGATGCCCGCGCCCGTGCCTGCGTCCGAGACCTTCCTCTTCGACATGGACGACCCGGCCACGCACGCGGTACTCCCGACGCTCCCGCAGTTTCTGCGCGAGAAGGTGGAGCGCTCCCCGACCTGGGCGCGGCTGCACGCCGGCGCCGAGGAAATGGACCTGGACGAGGATGAGGGCGATGCGCCCACCGAGGACGATGCGTCCGGCCCGACTCCGCCGGACGTGGACCTGGACATCCCCTTCTGAAGGAGGGCCTATGCTGCTGACACCGTATGCAAGCTCCTCCGCGGGGAACCTGTACGAGGTCTTTGACGGGGAGACGCGCCTGCTGCTCGAGTGCGGGCTCCCGCTGCGCGCCCTGCAGGCGGCGCTGCCCCGGCCGCTTTCGGCCTACGCGGCCTGCCTGCTCACGCACGAGCACAAGGACCACAGCCGCGCCGCCGCGGCGCTGCTGCTGCGCGGGGTGGACCTCTGCTGCACGGCCGGCACGGCGCGGGCGCTGGGTTTCTCGGAAGGAGCCCCGCGCCTGCACCTCGTCCGCGCCGGGGCGCAGATCGCCATCGGCTCCTTACGCGTAAAACCCTTTGCCACGACGCACGACGCGGCGGAGCCCGTGGGCTTCCTCCTCGAGAGCCGCATTACGTGCGAGCGCCTGCTCTTCGCCACGGACACGGCCTATGTGCGCGTGCGCGTGCCGCGCCTTACGGAGATCGCCATCGAGTGCAACCACAGCCTTGCGCAGCTGGAGGCGAGCGGCCTTCCCCGCGTCGTGCGGGAGCGTGCCAAGCGCACGCACATGGCGCTGGAGACGGCCTGCGCGTACCTTGCGGGGCTGGACCTGCGGCGCGTGCGGCGCATCTGGCTGCTGCACCTGTCCGCCGTGCACGGGGACGCCGCGGCCTTTGCCGCCGCCGTGCGGCAGGTGACGGGCGTGGAGACAATCGCCTGTGCGGAAAAGGCCGGCGCGCTGGGCGATGCGCGGAACCATAGACTCAGTCCAAAGGAGGGATGACCATGGCCTGGATCGAGGCGCACGACACGCTGCCGGACCACCCGAAGGTGCTGCGCGCGGCAAAGACGCTCCGCCTGGACTCGGACGCGCTGGTGGGGAAGCTGCTGCGGCTGTGGACCTGGGCGCTGAGCAACCGCGAGGACGGGGTCCTCTCGGACCTGGACGCCGGCGTCCTGCACCGCATCATGAACTACAGCGGCAAGGCGGACAAGCTCCTCACGGCGCTGACCGAGGTGCGCCTGCTCGACGCGCTGCCGGACGGGCGGTACGCCATCCACGACTGGGACGAGCACGTCGCCATGCTCATGGAGCAGCGCGACCGCAAGCGCACACAGGCCCGGGAGCGCCAGCGCCGGAGAAGAGCGGCAGGCGCTGCGCCCGAAGCGCGCGAGGAAGACGCGCCCTGTCACGCACCTGTCACGCGTGACACGAGCGTGACACAACCCCCGTCTGTCACGCGTGACGTCACGCACGATGTCACGCCCTGTCACGCGGTTACCGTACCTAACCGTACCGTACCCTATATAGACGACCCTATAGACGACCCTGCTGTCTCCCCCGCGCGCGTGCGCGCGCGAGAGGCGGCTTGTGGAAAAACTGTGGATAACCTTTTGCAGGCGGAGATCCGGGAGACGATCCGGGAGGGGTTCCGGCAGCGCGTGGGCCGGGAACCGCAGGAGGCCGAGCTTTCCGGGCTGTGCAACCTCTGCGGCCATGGCGGGATGCCGACGAACATGGCGCTGCTGGCCGTGGAGCAGGCGCTGACCTACGGGGCGGCGAGCGTCGCCGGCTATGCCTGCAAGACGCTGATCTCCTGGCAGAACCGATCGCTCCTGACCCCGGAGGCCGTGCGCGCCTGGGAGGCGGAGCGCGCCGGGGAGACCGCCGCCGCGCCCTGAACCGCGCGGCAAAAACCGGAAAAGGAGGACCTGACATGACTGTGATCGCTTTGCAAAAGCGCCTGAAACCCACCGCGCTGCGGCCTTTTCCCACCGCCGAACTGCGCGCCTTGCGCGCCCAGCTTCGCGCTGCCACGGCGCTCCTGGATGATCCGTGCCATTGGTGTGACCCGCTGGAGGCGCGAGGCTGTGCGGGCTGCACCCGCCGCGCGCCGGACTGGCGGAAGGGGGCGGCGAGGTGAGGGACCTGAAGCGCATCTCCGTGCTCTGGCTGAGCACCTGCCAGGAGCGGCCTGCGGGGCTCGTCAAGGCGTTCGACCCGGCGACCAGGAGCTGGACGTACTACGCCGGCATCGGGCGCGGATGGGACGAGGCGGCGGACGTCCGCGAGATCCTCGCCTGGGGCCAGAAGTTCGAGGACCTGAGCGTCCTCCAGGCGTTCCTCGCGGAGACGGAGCCGCCCGCATCCGACGCCTGGTACGAGGACGTCTACGGCTACCCGCAGTGCCCGCACTGCGGCTACGAGTGGGACTCGCCCGCGCCGCCCGGCCGCTTCTGCCCGCACTGCGGCATGCGCCTGGGTCCCCTGCGCGCAGAGGACGGGAAGGAGGAATGCCCATGAAGACCTTTGTGCAGAAGAGCTTTGCGGAGCTGTTTGACGAACGGGGGAACTACATCCCGGACGATCGGTACCGGGAGATCCTGCGCCTGGACGCGCTGCTCGCGGCGCAGGGCGTGCCGCACACCTGCCTGCACCTCCTCGACGGCTGGCAGGTCTGCCTGCCCGGGCCGGGGCCGGCCTGCCGCATGGACGCGATCGAGAACTTCGGCAGCTACGGCGCGGGGGAGGACCGGCTGGAGCTGCTGGACCGGGACGGGGAGAAGGAGCCGGAAGGGTTCCTCACCGCGGAGGAGGCCTGCGCGCGCATGGCGGCGCGCTGGGCGGACATGCAGCGCGCCGGCGCGAAGGAGGGGGAGCCGTGACGCGGGAAGAGGCGTTGATGCTGTCGGCATATACGGGCGTTCTGCTCGTGCCGGACTTTGAAGACGTTCACAGATACTGCGAGGAGCTGATGGGATTCCCCATTCTCACGCACGAATTTGCGGGGGAAAGGCTCCAAAGCGAGATCCGGGAGAAGCTGCGCCCCCGCGTTTGGGCGCTGTGCCAGGCTGCGGCCGACAACCCGTCCGGCGGCCGGGAGCAGGTCCGAGCTACGTGGATTGCTACCAGCGACAACGGCTGCCCACTGTATGTGTGCTCGGCCTGCGGGGCAAGGGATGTCAAAGAGCTGTATGAGTACAACAATCCGCGATTGTTTTGCTACCACTGCGGGCGCCCCATGACGGACGAGGCCGTGCAGTTGTTCCTGAAGCGCATAGAGGCCATGCGCGGCGGAGAAGACATGCCGTGAATCCGCGGGAACGCGGGTTCCGGCGGAGAGACGAGAGGGGAGAGGGGAACATGCTGAAGACGCACTACCGCGACTATGCGACGGAGGCGTACCGGCTGCACGCGCGGCTGGGGAGCGCGGCGGCGTACAAGCGGCGCGTGCTGGCGGAGGCGCTCGCCCGGCGGGCGGAGGCTGGCGGGAGTGTCGGGAGCGCCGGGCCGGGCAGCCCGACGGAGGCCGCGGTGGTGCGGGCGGAGGCGGCGCTTGCCGAAACCGAGGGCACGATCCGGGACCTGGAGGCCGTGGAGCGGGCGATGGAGCGGATCGGGCGCATGCGCGGGGGGACGTGCATCCTGCGCGCGGTGCGGGAGGTCTACGAGGTCGACGCGGACCGGCCGATCGAGCGCGGGGAGATCGCCCGGCGCGTGGACAAGCTGTCGCTGGAGATGCCGGCGGGGCCGCGCAGCATCTACCGGTGGCTGGGCACGGCCCGGCAGGTCTTCGCCGAGGAGCGCGGCCTGCGCACCCGCGAGCCGTGAAGGCGAAAAGAAATTTGCGTTTTCGCAAAAGTTGGCAGTAGTGCACGCAACGTATGTGCTATACTGTGTACAGTCGGAGTTGCGGGGAGCAGGGACAACGACGACCAGGCATGTGAGACACCTCCTGGCGAAGAGGGCAGCCCAAGGTTTTCGGGGCTGTCCTCTTTGCGTCCCCGGACTCTGACGCGGCGGTGCGGACATCCAGGGCCCCACCTTCGGCGCACGGCCGCCGCCTTTCACGACCAGAAAGGCGGGAGGACATGAGACTGATTTGCGGTGATGCGCTGCGGGAGATGCAGCGCATGGACGACGGCGTCTTTGACGCCATCCTCACGGACCCGCCCTATGCGTCCGGGGCGATGACCAAGAGTGGGCGCGAACAGGCGACATCGCGGAAGTACACGGCCGGCAAGGGCCGCTGTCCATACCCGGATTTTGCCGGCGACCAGATGGACCAGAGGAGCTGGGGGCACTTTCTGCGCGACGTGCTTCGCGAGGGACTGCGGGTGTGCAAGCCCGGGGCGGTGTGCGTGCTGACGATCGACTGGCGGCAGCTGCCGGCGCTCACCGACGCCCTGCAGCAGGCCGGGTGGATCTGGCGCGGCACGGCGGTATGGGACAAGGTCAACTCCCGGCCGCAGAAGGGGCGCTTCCGCCAGCAGGCGGAGTTCCTCGTCTGGGGCAGCAAGGGTGCGCTTCCGCTGGACCGACCGGTGCCGGTGCTGCCCGGGGTGTTCGCGGCGGCGGTGGAGGCAAAAGGGAGGCAGCATCAGACGCAAAAGCCCCTGGCGCTGATGCGGGAATTGGTGAAGATCTGCGTGCCGGGCGGGCGCGTGCTGGACCCGTTCGCGGGGAGCGGCACCACACTGGTGGCGGCGCGGGAACAGGGTCTGGACGCCGTGGGAATCGAGGCGGTGCCGGAGATCTACCGGGCCGCCAAGGCGCGGCTGGAACAGTGAGCAAACAGGAGGCGGGCGGCGAACGCCCGGGGTATGTGCCGGCGGAAGACGGGCGCAGGGCGGGGCGCGGCCGGCAAGCATGCGCGCTGGAAGAATCGGGAAAGGAGCGGATGGCGAATGCGTTTGACGCCGAAGCAAGAGGCGTTCATCGACTACTACATCCAGACGGGCAACGCGACGGAAGCCGCGCGCCTGGCCGGCTACAGGGCGAAGCGCGAGAGCACCATGCGCTCCATCGGCGCGGAGAACCTCACAAAACTGGACGCGCAGATCCAGGCGCGGCAAAAGGAGCTGGCTTCCACGCGCATCGCGGACGCGACGGAGGTGCTGGAGTACCTGACGAGCGTCATGCGCCGGGAAAAGACGGAGACGGTGGTCGTCACCCTCTCGGAGGAGCAGACGGACTTTGTGCCCGGCCCGGACGGCAAGCTGCACAAGCGCACCGTCAAGCGCGAGACGCCGAAGACCGTCGAGATCCCGGCGCGCCTTGCGGACGCGAACAAGGCGGCCGAGCTCATCGGCAAGCGCCTGATGCTCTGGACGGAGCGGGCGCAGGTGGGGCTGGAGCTGCCGGTCTTCCTCGGCGAGGACGAGCTTGCCGACTGAGATCCGGCTGCCGGACGTCGTCGGCGGGGGCTACGGCGCGTTTTGGCGCTTCCGCGGGCGCTACCGCGTGGTCAAGGGCAGCCGCGCCTCGAAAAAGTCCAAGACCGCCGCGCTCTGGTTCATCTACAACCTCATGAAGCACCCGGGGGCCAATCTCCTGGTCGTGCGCAAGACCTTCCGCACGCTCAAGGACAGCTGCTTTGCCGAGCTCAAGTGGGCGGTCGCCCGGCTGCAGGTCGCGCCGCTGTGGCGCGCAACGGAATCGCCCATGGAGATGACCTACCTGCCCACCGGGCAGAAGATCTTCTTCCGCGGGCTGGACGATCCGCTGAAAGTCACCTCCATCGCCGCCGAGCGCGGCGCGCTGTGCTGGATGTGGATCGAGGAGGCCTACGAGATCACGCGGGAGGAGGACTTCGACGTGCTGGACGAATCCATCCGCGGCGAGGTGCCGCCGGGGTGCTTTAAGCAGGTCACGCTGACCTTCAACCCCTGGAACGAGCGGCACTGGCTCAAGCGGCGGTTCTTCGACGCGCCGGCAAACCCGGAGATCCTGGCCATGACCACGAACTATCTGTGCAACGAGTGGCTGGACGAGGCGGACAAGCGCGTCTTTGTGGAGATGAAGGCGCGCAACCCCCGGCGATACCGCGTGGCGGGCCTGGGGGACTGGGGCATCGTGGACGGCCTCGTCTACGAGAACTTCCGCGAGATGGACTTCAACGTGCGCGCGGAGGCGTTTCAGCGCCTGCACCCGCGCCTGCACAGCTGCTGCGGCCTGGACTTCGGCTTCACCAACGACCCGACGGCCGCCTTCATCGGCTTTGTGGACACGGACACGCGGCAGATCTTCGTCTGGGACGAGCTGTACGAAAAGGCGCTCTCTAACCGCAGGATCGCCCAGCGCCTGACGGAGATGGGCTACGCCAAGGAGAGCTTCATCGCGGACTGCGCCAGCCCCAAGGACATCGCCGAGCTGCGGAGCGAGTATCGCCTGCGCGTGCGCGAATCGAGCAAGGGCGCGGACAGCGTGCTGCACGGCGTGCAGTGGATTCAAGACTATGAGATCCTCATCCACCCGCGCTGCGTGAATTTCCTGACGGAGATCAGCAACTACACATGGGACACGGACAAGTTCGGGAACAAGATCAACCGGCCGATCGACGGGTTCAACCACCTGATGGACGCCATGCGCTACGGCCTGGAGCCCTGGATTCGTCCGAGCGGGATCAAGATTCTGAAGTGAGAGGGGGGAAGACCATGACGAATATGGCGGCCATGACCGAGACGCAGCGCCTGACGCTGGTGCTGGACCGGGCGCGGGGCATGAACACGGCCGAGATCGTGGAAAGCGAGGTCGACGAGTTCCGCCGCTTTGCGCAGCCGCGCCTCCTGGAGGCCGAGGCCTACTACCGCAACCGGTCAGCCGTGCAGCGCAAGACGGCCCGCTACGAGAGCCGGTCGAACACGAAGATCGAGCACAGCCTCCTGCGCAAGCTCGTGGACCAGAAGGTCAACTACCTCCTGGCCAAGCCCTTCACGATCTCCTCCAAGAGCGCGGCCTACGAAAAGGCATTGAACGGCGTCTTTGACGCCCGGGCGCGCGCGGAGGTCAAGTCCCTGGGCAAGGAGGCGATCAAGAAGGGGATCGGCTGGGTGCAGCTCTACATCGGCGAGGAGGGGACGCTGCGCCTCAAGCGCCTGCCCACGGAGCAGATCCTCCCCGAGTGGGCGGACGACGAGCACACGCGCCTCGACTGCCTGATCCGCGTCTACCCGCAGGTCGCCTACGAGGGCCGGGAGAAGGTGCTGCTGGAGCGGGCGGAGCTGTGGAGCGCGCAGGGCGTGGAACGCTTCGTGCGGCGCATGGGCGGCGGACGCTTTGCCCCGGACGCGGACCTGGGCGCGCGGGAGAGCCACTTCGCCGTGGACGGCGCGCCCTGGAACTGGGATGCGCCGCCCTTCCTCTGGGTGCGATACTGCGAGGAGGAGCTGCCGCTGCTGCACTTCGTCCGGGAGCTTATCGACGACTACAACTGGCAGGTGTCCGTCTCCGCGGACATCCTGCGCGACGCGGCGCAGCTGGTGTACGTGCTGCGCAACTACGGCGGGGAGAGCCTCGAACAGTTCGTGCGGGAGATGCGCGAGAGCCTCGCCGTGCAGGTGGAGGGGGACGGCGGCGTGGATACGCTCCAGGCGCAGCTGGACATGAACGCCGTGAACTCGCTGCTCGACCGGCACCGGCGCGACCTCTACGACCTGGCGCGCAGCGTGGACACGCAGGACCCGAACCTCGGCGACGCCAGCGGCCAGGCGCTCAAGTTCCGGTATGCGGACCTCGACATGGACTGCAACGACCTGGAGGCGGAGTTCCAGGCCATGTTCCTGCGGATGAAGCCGTTCCTGGACGCGTACTTCCGGCTCAAGGGCCTGGGGGACTTCACGAACGAGGAATTCTCCGTGGTGTGCAACCGCGACATCATCGTCAACGAGACGGAGGCCATCTCCAACGCCAGGAACTCCGTCGGGTTGTTGTCGGAGAAGACCATCGTGGCCAACCACCCCTGGGTGGAGGACGCGGAGGCGGAGCTGCGGCAGAAGCAGCGCGAGGAGGCGGAGGCCCGCGAGGAGCTGCCCTTTGTCGCGCAGGGTGCACAGGGCACGCGGGCCGCACAAAACGGCACGCAGCCCTCGCAGGAGCGTGAGGGCGAATGAGCAGCGCAGCGGAATACTGGGCGGAGCGAAACCGGATGGTCATGACGCAGGGCCTGGAGAAGGCCGACGCCGTGGCCCGGGAACTGGAGAAGAGCTACCGCCGGGCGCAGCGCGAGGTGCAGGCCGCGGTGGACAAGATCTGCGCGACCTTTGCCGGGGAGAGCGGCTTAAGCTACGCCGACGCGCAGGAATACCTGACCAAGGGCGAGCGGAAGGAGTGGCGGTTCACGCTGGAGGAGTACGTCGAACGCATCAACGCAAGCGGAGACAAGGACCTCCTGCGGGAGCTGAACGCGCTGTCCGCGCGGAGCCGCATCCGGCGCCTGCAGCAGGTGCAGACGGCGATTGACGTGGCCGCGTCGGAGCTGGCCAGCCGGGGCGAGGCGCTCACCCGCGACCTGCTGGAGGACGCCTACGGCGGGGCCTATGTGCAGGTCGGGGGCGCGCTACAGGCGGGCCTGGGCGTCGGCGGGCGGCTGGAGATGCTGAACCGGACGGAGGTGGCGCAGGCCGCGGCCTATCCCTGGAGCGGGGCGAGCTTCTCCGAGCGGATCTGGAACAACGCGGACAGCCTTGCGCGGGCGCTGCGCCAGGCGGTGACGCAGGGGCTCATCCAGGGCCAGGACGTGCGGCAGATGAGCGCGGCGATCGCCAAGGCCACGGGATCTTCGGCTGCCGACGCCGAGCGCCTGATCCGCACCGAGACGGCGCGCTGCATCGAGGAGGCGACGCGCAAGGGCTACGCGGCCGCGGGCGTCGGGCGATACCAGATCCTCGTGGACGAGGACGAGCGGACCTGCAAGTTCTGCGGGGCCATCGACGAGGAGGCGGTGCACGAGGTGGCCGGGGCCGTGACCGGCGTGAACCTGCCGCCCTTCCACCCGCGCTGCCGCTGCACGACGGTGCCGTACTTCTCGCAGGAGGAGCTCGACCGCTGGGAGGCCCTCGGCGCGGCCGCAAGCGGGGAACCCGCCAAGCAGGAAAACCCAGCCTCGCAGGCGAAAACGATACAAGAGGCGGAGAAATTTGCGCGTACGCAGCTCGGCATTCCCGACGTGTCCTACAAGGGCTGCGACGCGACCACGGCCAACGCCTGGAATGCAGGGCTGGCAGACAACCTGCAGCGCTTCCCCAAGCTGCTGGAGAACTTCGGCTTTGTCGGCGAGGCGCATGAGCGCAACCGCCGTATCAAGCCGGTCGTGGAGCGGTTTTACCAGGCGCAGGCCGAAAAGCTCCGCGCGCTGCACCGCTTTTCGGAATCGGCGATTGAAGCCTGGCGCAAGAAGCAGGTGAATGCCTACATGCGGTCCATCTCCGTGGGAAGGAGCACCTATGCGCAGTCCTTTGCGCCGGAGTCGCCGGCCCTGCGGCCGTTCCGCGGCGTCACGGTGAACCGGGACTTTGGCAAGGACGCGCAGGCCTTTGTTCAGGCCATTGCGCAGGACGTGAAGAACCGCTTCCATCCGGTCGGGTGCGACACGATCCGCTCGATCCTGGACCATGAGATTGGCCATCAGCTGGACGATCTGCTGGGCATATCCAGCCGGCCGGAAATCCAAGCGCTCTACGATACGCGCACGGAGGAGGAGCTGACGCGGGACTTGTCCACCTACGCTTGGAAGAACGACAGCCGCGAGCGCTACGGCGAGATGATCGCAGAGGCCTGGGCAGAATACTGCAACAACCCGCACCCGCGCGAACTTGCGCGCAGGATCGGCGAGACCATTGAGGCGGAATACCGCCGGAAATACGGAGGAACGACGAAATGAGCGAAGAGGAATTTCGGAAACAGCTCCGCGCGCACGGCATCGCGGACGAGGAAATCGAGTCCCTCCTGCGAGAGCACCGGGAGGATGAGCGGGAGTTCGGCATGGAGCTGCCCCTGGAGGCCTACGCAGCGCGGGCGTCCCGCGTCGTCACCTATGGACAGGAGGATGGGCACTGGGTGGAGACGGGGCGGTGAAGGGAAATGCGAGAAATGGACAAGGCATTGCAGACCTATGAAGAGCGATTCGGCGAGCGCTTCCCGACGGAGGCCATGGGGCTTGCCTCCGCGGAGGAGGTCCTGGCGGAAATCCAAAGGTGCCTCGAAGCGGGAGAGGCGGCAAGGCTGGACTACGACCCCACGGCAGACTATTGATAAACCACCAAACGAAAAGCGTCCGAAGCGATTCGGGCGCTTTTTGCATGCCAGGAAGGAGGACGAACATGGACATCCCTCGGTTTGACGTAAACCTCACCACCAACGCGCGCGAGGCGCTGGAGATGGTGGACGCGCTGATCCTGCATCTCAACGAGGCGAACCGGCTCATTCGGGAGCTCTCGGGGCGGGAGGTGCATCTCCGCTTTGCCCCGGGCGAAGACGGGACACAGGCGGATGCAGCATCGCCAGGCGCGCCGCAACCGACGACACGAGAAGATCCAGATACCGGCGGATGTTGAGGAAGTCCACGTCGGTGTAGCGGCGTTGGAAGTGCGTATAGTCGTTGCCGAGGAGGCGAACGACGTCGGCGCAGTTGACGAGCTCCTGCTCGTGGAAGACCTCCACAATGAGGTCGGCGAGCTTGCTCCGGGCCACGGCCTTTTCATCGCGGCCCAACGCTCGGATAGCGTAGTCCTTCAGGAGCACCTCCAGCGCGGCGCGGTAGCCCATCGCGGCCACGTCCCAGGCCTCCAGGTCCTCGGCGGCCTGCGCCTGGCGGTAAAGGTCCACAAAGCGCGGCGAGAGGTCCTGCACGAGCGGGTCCGGCACGTAGAGTGCGGCGGGCGGATACATGTAGACCAGGGTCGCGGCGCGCCGCTTCTTGTCCGCGACATAGCAGGTGAGGAAATGGCGCTTGCAGGCCGTGCAGGCCCAGAGGAGGGAGACAAAGGACAGGGACTTTTCCGCTCCGCCCGAGGAAAAGGGAAGCTGCTTGGCATCCCGGAAAATCGCGTCGGTGGAGATGCCGCAGTGCGGGCAGAGGGTGGGCTTCAGGAAGGTAAAGTTCAGCGCAGGAGTATGGCTGAGGGGCGGAAAGCTGCAGAAGTTCTGCTCCATCATGGGCTGCTGCTTCACGAGATCATCCCTTTCGACGTTTTTTCCAGTATAGCACAAGATGACGCACACAGAGGAGGGCAAGAACGATGAACCGTTGGAATCGCAAATGGCTCGCGCCGGAGGGCGCGGGCGGAGCTGGCGCGCCGGAGGGCGGCGCTGGGAGCCCCACCGGGGCCGGAATTTCTGGTGGAGCTCCCGCGGGCGGAGCCGGCGTCCCGGCACCGCAGCCCGCGCCGGCGCCGCAGCCTGCACCGGAGG
>ENA-OYXD01001186-OYXD01001186.1-human-gut-metagenome-genome-assembly--contig:-NODE-1186-length-12445-cov-5.552058_pt1 | contig 12445 bp, 12 predicted proteins | sample MGYA00244818_ERZ653412 | MGnify/ENA primary metagenome ERZ653412 (study PRJEB26926, sample SAMN06165146) | human gut metagenome | biome: ENVO:00009003; feature: ENVO:2100002; material: ENVO:00002003...
AGATTACTACGCGTCTCGTGGGCTCGGAGATGTGTATAAGAGACAGCTCATCAACTTTACATTATAAAAATACCCTTTTTTGCTCCTTGCGTGTGCTTATCTTGATACGAGAGAAAAACGGCGTCTGAAAGGCTTTAAAAAAGGACGCCGAAAAAACGAAAAAACAGTGCTGAAAATATACTTTTTCAACACTGTTTTTAAGTTGCGGTTGAGGTGAAGATTGCATACGGCGTACTTCGGGTGTGCCCCTGCGGCGTAGCCCCGTATATATACAAGTTTTTGTTTTTTAGCCGTATTTTATTATTCGGATTTTTCGTTCAGCCGCTCTTACGCATTTTGCGTATAACGTCCTTACTGACCTTACCCATCAGACAGCCCTCATCCCAGCAGAGAAAATCGTCGTATAGGAGCAGTTTTTTATCTTCCAGCCCGAACGGGCAGACTATATCCTCGTCCATCACGTCCGAGATGAAGAACTGCGGCAGTCCTTTGGAATAGACTATCTTTTCGCCCGTTTTTTCTATGTACTTTAAGATATACGCCACGGCGTTGCCCAGCTTGCTTTTATCGTCAATCGGCTCGAAGTCCGAACGCCCGAACCGCTCGTTGAAATAGGTGTTCTGGTGCGTAATCTGCCGTTTATGCGTATTGAAGTTGTAATCGTTCTTCTCGAACAGTATCCCCGGCATCGTGCCGTCGGGGATATCGAACAAGCCGTGAAAGTGCAGCCGTTTCTTTTCGGGACTGCGTTCCCATACGCCCACGTACTTCCAGCCGTAGCGCGTGGCACGGTTTTGCAGCGTCGTTTTCAGCCCCTTTCGGAAACTGTTTTCGCTGTGGAGCTGTCCGTCGTAGGTAAACGTCACAAAATAGTTGAAACCCTGCAAATTGACTTTACGCACCATCCGCACGCGGCGAGATATGAGATTACGCTGTTTGCGCTGTAAGTTCGTATCCACATACGCTATTGTTTTAGCTTCGCTCTCAAAATACGGGCGCATAGCGGAGATAATCGTTTTCCGCCGTTTCCATTTCTTTACGGAACGATTTGCCGCATACAGTTCCTCGAACAATTCCTTGCGCGTCGTTTTACGCTCCGTTTTAACGCCCGTATCGTCGTTTTGCGGGACAATATCCGCCGACTCGAAAACTTCATCGGGAATATCCTTTGCAGGCGAAACAGGCGCGTTTTCGTCGTCCGAAAGCGTGCCGTTTTCTTCTGCTTTTTGCGGTTCGTCTATGACCGTTATTTCTTCTTCGGGCGGTTTTTTACGCCGACGGTGCGGGTTGGTCGTGTGCGGTATCGCTATATAATGTCCGCCGTCCGAGTAGATTTTGCATTCGCCGTATGGCATAGTTATCCTCCTTTTTTGACCGTAAAGGAGTACCGACAACTTTATATTTTTACGCAGAACCGTCGGTATCCTTATACAGTCCGTTAATAAAATAGCTGTTCTGCAATTTGAGTTCTTCCACGCTCGCCTTTTCCGTTGTGTATTCCACATAGTCCATAAGCCCGACCTTGCTTTTCTTTGCCATATCGTTGAAATAATCGGAAAAGCAGTCGGTGGAAAAACGGTTGCTGTAAATCTTCGCGTTTGCCAGATAATACTTTTTCTTTTCCGGCTTGCCGTCCATCGTGCCGCGCTCTTTCTCTATTTTGAGGATGGAATACCCGTAACGGTTATATATTCTCGCATTGCGTTTCCAAAGCCACGAAGTAACGCCTTTAAGCAGATAAACGAGCAAGGTGTTATCCCCGCGCCGGAAACGGAAATCGTAGTACAGCCGTATAAAGCGGTTGAACGCCCATTCCGAAAGCATATCCTCAACGGTGTAAAACGGCAGCGCGAGGCGTATATCCCCGGACGAAACTATTTGAATAATTTCGCACAAATCGCGCGCATCCGCGCCCCAGCTTTCGGGGCGTTGCTCGTCGGTAAATACCTTTATAAAGGGGTAATTATCTACCGTGGCAGAGTGCCTGCACATTTTGAGCCAAGAGTTAAACAGGTCGTTTTTCTGGTTGGTTTCATCGCCGCCTTTCTTGACCTCTTTGAGTTCCAGATTATTCCCGCGCTCCTTGCCTATCTCCGTTATCGCCACGACTCCGAACTCGAAACTGCCCGCGTTCGGGTTATTTTCCAATACCTTTTTCCCAAGCCGCAACACGTCGAAATCCAGCACGTGGGAATGACGGGATTTTCGTCTGCTCTCCGAGAAAAAGTCCGTCGCCCATATAGGGAAATTGCCGCCGTCAACGAGTTTGTTATCCGTCCGCACTGAATAATTCGCCACAATCAGACTGCACTCTATAACGTAAATAAAATACGCCTGCGCATAAGTTGAGAGTACGTCGAACAGAGAGGATATTTTCAATGCGTCGTCATAAACCGCGCCGCAGCGTTTGTAATCATACCCGTAGAGCTGTAAGTCGGCGTTTTTATGTTTAAGAAACCTTTGCCGTTTCAGCTTTACCCATTCTTTGACCGTTGCAAGGTTATACACTGTTCCGTGTTCCATACACGACCGTAATTCTTTCTCGAACATAAGCCACGGAAAATACGGGAATTTAAGGTCGGTATTCTGCAAGATAGACAGCGCTTTCTGCCGGAACATTACTTCCTGCGAGAGCGTCATATCCGTTATCATCGTGGTTTTACGTTTTCCCATACTGCCGCAGGTAATGGACACGATAGGCAGTCCGTTTATAACCCCGCAATTCCTTGCCTCATTGTGCCTTAGACGGTTGACAGCAACGCGTTTTCGCCAGCGGTGGAATAAGGGATAGACGGCTAAAACCGACACCCACCACGGGAAGTAGCGGAAGATGAATTGCAGGTCTATGAACAGTTTGCATATCTGTACGTAAAGGTTAGAGAAATCGAAAGATACGGCGAAATAGAAGTAATATGCCAGCGCGCCCAAAACGATGCTCGCCGCGTTTAGATGAAACGCCCAGAGAACCAGCCACAGCACCCAAACATACCGATACTCTTTGAGAAAGGCAATGTACTGCTTTACAAACCGCTTTACGGGCCGGTACGTTACCGACATTATTTTCTTAAACGCTTTAAGCGGCAGGGTGTCCTTGTTATGACTGTTATTGCCTTTTGCGTACAGCCGTTTGACAGCAAAAATAAGGTTAGCGATGCACGGCAGCAGGATAGAAAGTATCTTTGCCGCGTTGCCGAGCATACCCGCAAGCGTTTGTCCCCAAGCCGTGAAATTGTCTTTACCGAACAATAACGCGAAATACTCCGCCGCAGAGCTTTGGAAACCCGCAAAGTCGGACGGGAGCAGAATACCCCATTGTAACACTTTTGAATACTCCGTGGCCGTGGGAACAATGCTATGTTCTATCCCGAAGATACCGCAGAAATAGTACGCCGCGGAACGCCCGAAGTCGCACAGCGTTTCCCAAAACCGCAGATACGCTTGATTGAATACGAATATACCGAGGGCGATAATCGCCAACGAAATAAATACTGTAATCGTAATATTGACCGTTTTACGCACCGACGTTTCCTCCCGTATAGATGAGATAGGATACAACGAGCGCCGCGACGACGAGCGTCAGAACGGCGAATATTCTTTTTAACCGTTTCATAATTCCCTCCGTATAAGAATTGACGGGCGGAAACGCCGTATATCCGTCTCCGCCCGCGTTTGCTTTTGCTACCAATCCGAATAATCTTCCGTATCGCCGCCGAAGAGGATTTGGTTAATGACTTCCTGTTCGCGCAGCCATTCTTCGTCGTGGTCGAGCGCGTACTTTTCCGCCTTACTCAAATCAAACTCGCTTTTCTTGCCCGTCCAGATTTTCGCTTTCAAATCCGTTACGTTGACCTTCTTCGCGTCGCGTTCGATTTTCTTTTGTTCTTTCGCCGTCTGCTTATGGAATTTCTCGAACTCTTTATCCATCCGTTTGCGCGCCTTTTCGCCTTTATGCTTTTCGGACGAGTTTTTTATCGCCTTGCACAATGTCGCTATCCCCTTAAACGGCAGGCATATTATCCATACCAGCCCTTTTATGAGATACGGCAACAGGGGGAATAACAGCAATATCAACAGTACCAGCAATACCGCGGCTATTACCCATTTCCACCAATCGTTGCCTTGCGCCTCTATGCTCGGCGTGTACCCCGAAATATGGTCTATCGGCGAGGATACGGCGGGTATCGCCGTATATACCCCGTCACGGTTAAACGTGAACTCCAAAATATCGAAGTCGAAGAACTGCGTGCCTTGCCGCAATTCGCCTACGCCGTTATGGTGCGTGCCGTATTCGCCGTTATTGATTTCAAATACAACCAAATCTTCCGCCCAATAATCCGTCACCGCATAGCGGAACAAAAACACCTCGCTGTCCGCTTTTACCTTATCGTAATAATCTTTGAGTGTACCCGCGTCGTCCGGGTGTATTTTCAGATGTCCGGCAATATCACTCACCGCAAAGTCCTGTTCCGTCAGCATCTGTATCGGCGGTATATCGCGGTAACTGTCATCCGTCTGTATGCTCCCGAACCCGTAATCCCACAGCTTATCCCACCAAGAGTGCGTATCGTCGTAGCTCCGTATATCCCAATAATCGTCGGGATTGCCTATATCGAACGTGCGTAAATTGTACCCGCGCGTCCGTCCTTCGTCCACGCCGCCGTCGAACAAATCCGCGCTGTATGTATGCCCGTTAAATTCCAGCGTGCCGTTTACATAGCTTTTGTCGTAGTTTTCCAGATACGTCTGCAAGGTTTCCGGCAACAGCACGTACTCGTTCACGTCCATGCCGCCCGTGTAGAATAAGAGGGGCAATAACGTATCGATATCGTTCGAATGCACGGTATTGTTCCAATGCTCTTGCAACTGCGCGTTCCACGACCAATCGTATATAGACAGAGGGTGCATATAGTAATAGTCCGAATTATGCAGCGTCCAGCCGCGCGTGCGGTCATAGTCCGGGGAGATAGGCATCCCGTTCCATTTGCTTAACTCGTCGTAAACGCGCTTGTCGTCTATGACGATTGCGGGGCGGGTTTTATACTCCCACCATTCGGCTTTGATGCGCTGCAACACATACCCGTACTTTTCCAGAACGCTCTTGTCTATGGCAAAGAACACCGAATTTATCTGGTTTTGATGGTGCGCGCCCATAGCCGACGAATTACTCCGCCAATAGGTGCGCTTATCCACGCCGTCCGTCTTTCCCGCCAAATCCAGCCGTACCGTTTCGAGGTTCTGTACCTGACACTGCAAGGTGCTTTCCGCGCTCCCGTCCGGGCCGTAACCTTTCGCATACCCCGTAAACGTATACGTTCCGCCCACAGTGTATTCCGTTGCATTTCTATCGCCTTTGAGCTGTAACTCTATGCCGGAAATATCGTACCTGCGGGCGTTGCTGTTCACGCGCTCGGCTATCGTTTTCCCGTCGCCGCTTACACGGTCTATGACTTTGAATTTATAGAACAAACGGTAGTAGTCCGCATCCGTAGATACGGAGCAGAACTGTAAATCGAACTTCTCATACGCTTCAGGTACGGTGTACCCGTCCGTATCCGTTCCGTAGGATACAGCGAGCTGTACTTTGTTCGCCTTGCTGTCCGTATCGATATCCAAGCCTTGGGGGTTATAGAAATACAGGTACAGTCCGTAGTTATACCGCATATTCGTCCGATAGGAATAGCAGTATTCTGCGACGTTCAATATCTCCGGATGTTTTATCTTGCCCGTGCCGTCGAAAGGGTAGTTCAGGATATTGAAGTTGTCCGCGCCGGTCAAATCGTCCAGCACGTCGGTGGTATCATAGTTCACCCCGTCCGCCGCATAAGCATACGTACGGAGATTACTCCCCGTACACAGCCCCGCGGCAAGAACGAGGATAAAAAGAAAACTTATCCATCGTTTCATTGCCTTGTTCCTCCTTAAAACGCTATCTCCGGCGGGGTTAGGGCTATGGCATAGTTCGCCGTCTTAAAGGTCATTGCCACCGCGCTGTCCGCCATCGTTACCGTGAGCAGAAAATAGTCGTAGTCTTTCAGCGCCTTGTCTAATTGCACGTCGCCGTTGTACCGTAACCGCAATATCTCCGCCATGGCATAGGTATCCGGCACGGTTACGGTAAAACCGCCGCTTTCTTTTGTCACGTCGAACAGGTCGGTGTAATCGTCCTTGGACGCCCACAGATACGGCTGTCCGTCTACGGTAAACGTAAAATCGTTCGCCGGGTTGGGCGTTATCTTGACGGTATAGTTGTCTATCCCGCCTTCCAATGCCGACACCCGAAACGTATACGTATCGCCAAGCATTCGCCCGACGCTCCTGACCTCGGTATTGCCGTAATATTTCTGCCCGTTATATTCGACGTACTTCGTTACGCCTCTTCCCGAGCCGCAAAATACGCGACTGCGCCCAATCCCGCCAAGATAATCAGTACCGCGAGTACCCAAAACAACACGCTTTCTATGACGCTTTTCTTTTTCGTACTCATCGGCTTGCCTTAAAATTCTATCGTAGGTTTATCCACGCTCACGCCGTTCACCGCCGATACGGGTTTAATCTTGATTGTCTCACTCAATCCCGTTGCAGTGGTAACGGTTATATCGAAGTACACGTTTTCCCCGCCCGATTTATAGGCGTTGGTAACTTTGCGGCCGCCGCCCATAATGACCTGCTCCGTGCCGAATGTCTTGGGCGTCTTTCTCGGACAGATAATGAGTTTTCCGTTCGTGATTTCTACATCAAGAAACGTATTAACCCAATCGTTTGCTTGCAGGGTTTTCACGTCGCCCACGGGATAAAACTCCGAGTTGTACGTATCTTTCTGCATATCCTGCACCTGAAAATCTCCGTAACCTTTTATCGTATACGTAAAGTTATAGAATTTATCCCCGACTTGGTTCCATTCGTTGGAAAGGTTCAAATCGAACGTATAATTTCTGACGGGGTTGGTTACGCCGAGATTGTAAGTGCCGCCGCTTTGCGTGACCTCGGACGACGTAATGGTAAATTCCGACGGCTTGCCTGCGAACGTCACCGTACAGGTTGCCACGTATCCGCCTTCTCTGGTCGTCGCTTTCACGTCGATATATTCCTCGAACGGCTGCAAGCACCGTACTTTTGCCGTCAAAGCGCCGTCGGCGGTAGGGGTTACGGTACAGTAATCCGTGACGGTTTTGCCCGTTGCAAACTCCGAATCCGCCACCTGCCATTCTATTGTCCAATCCACAGCCTTGTTTTCCACGTCCTCCGGCATAACCGTTGCGGTGAGCATTACGGTGTTATATTCCGTTTCGCTTACCGCCCGCGTTGCCGACAGCTTTATGCCGGGACTGTTCGCCACGGTTGACACAGCAAGATTGCCCGTATTCTCCGTCGGTTCTTCCGGCTTATCCTTTTTGCCCAAAGATAGGATAAGGGACGCGACCGTACCGAGCATAAGTATAGCGATAAGGATAAATACCACCGCCCATTTTACGGCGTCCGATTTTTTGTGTTCGTATAATTCGTTCATAAATTTTACCTCCATTGATTTAATTTGGAAAACTGCGGCTTACGGGCTTTTCCGTAAGCCGCAGAAACGCTATGGTTTTTTATGCGTTATGCCGTTTTATTCAACAGCATATTGAGCAGAGCCTTATCCGAAACGCGGAAAGGTTTGACCGCGCATTCGTACACCTCGCCCGTCGCGGCGTCCACGGTGCGGATGGCATAAGAATTGCCCTTAACGACTTTCTTCGTTTTTTCGTCCTTAATTTCGTAGGGGACTAAAACGAGTTCCGCTTTCTCCGCGTTCCCGAATACGAGGTCGAGTACGGTGTACCCGCCGATATCCGTATCCGAGTTGGGCGGCGCGATGCCTATTCTTACCTCTCTGCCGCGTATCACGCCCTTGATAAAGTACGAAAAGTAGGTTTTATCGTTCTTCTCATAGGTATCGCGTTCAACGTAAATCTTATTATCCGTTTTCTTTTCCGCCATGATTATGCACTCTCCTTTTTCTTCCACGGCTTACGCGACAGTTTGAGCGCTTCCGCTTTCGTTTTGCCCTCGTCCAGAGCCTTTTTGTACTTGTAAATGCCGGCGTGGTCGCCCTGACATTGCAGATACCCGGAACGCATTCCCGCCTCGAACTCCGTCAGTTCTTTGCCTTCCTTCGGGCCGTAGGTATGGACTTTCGCCTTTCTGTCCGCCGCGTAGCCTTTTGCGCGCTTGGATGGCACCGTCCATCTCCCGTCCCTGTACTTGTTTTCCTTCGGTGCGGCGGGTTCCGCCGTTTCCTTTTTGCTTGCCATTAAATTGCCTCCATTGAAATTTTTTTGCCCGTCACGCCGTTAGCGCAGCTATATAGTTGTAAAACGTAATCCGGACAGCTTTGTTTGAAACACTGCGTTTCCTGCGATGTGCTTACGGTGGCGGCCGCCTTATCTTGCAAGCCCGCAAGAACGTATCGGGGTTTCCTTGCGCTTCCGATTACAACGACATTATAGCGGGTTTTGCGCCTAAAATCTTCAATGTCCGTTTCACCAAAACTTAACTGTATTACGGCGGTTTTTTATTTTATATATGCCTGCCTGCAACTAACTTAAAATAACGGCGCCCCCGAACGGGAGCGCCGTTATTTCATTCTTTATACTCTCTGGCGTACATAGTGGAGGGGAGCCGCCTGCCGTCTATGTTCCTGCGGCGGAAAAACAGGATTTCGTATTCCTTATCCCGTTCGGGCGTACGCTTGTAATAAGTGTCGCGGCTGTACACGACGTTGTTTTCTTCACAGCCGTACTGTATACCGATAATCTGTTTAACTATGTACTTTTTCGTTCGGTACAGGTTGGTCGCGTTTTCTATAAATTCGGGAACTTTATTTTTCATCGCCGTTCTCTCCCTCGTCCTGCAATACGGACTGTAAAAACAACAGCAGCCGCTTGTTCAGCACGTTTATGTGCTGTAAAGTGTACCCAAGCTCGTCGCCCATACCTTCCTGCGTGTAATTTTTGACGTACAGGCAGATATATACGTCGTACAACTGCGGCGGGGCGGTTTTAACAGCCTCGTTGTACTTGCGCACCTTATCTAAAACGGCGTTGGGCGCAATGTTGCCGGAATGTTCGTCGAACATTTCCTTGCGTGAGTAGTAGTACCGGATTTCCTTCAAATCTTCCCGGATTTGGTTGAGCGTCAGCATAGTTATGCCTCCTTGAAATTAAGATAGAGCCATAGCCCTTCACTTAATAGCCACGGGAAGAAGGAAAGTCCACGTTCTATTCCAAAAATTTTTTTAACCGCGCTAAAATACGGGCAAGACGATTATTGATTGCCGTTTTTCCGACACCTTCCCGTTTTGCGATTTCTGATTGCGAAACACCGTTATAATATATTTCTTCCAGCAATTCGCGTTGTGGCCGGGATAGTTGCGCAATCGCTGTATGTAACCTTAAATCCCGCTCATTTTTCTCGATTTCCGCCTGTATATCCACGCGCAGGTCGGGAACGTCGAAACCGTGTTCCATAGACTTGTCCAGCGACTGATGCCGCCGCGTTTCCTTGCGTTCTATGAGCTTGTCATTATGTTCCAACTCCGCGTATTGATCCGCGAACTCGTCCGTAACCTCGACTTCTTCCGTATGCCCGTCTGCGAAACGGTACTTGATTTCCCCCATTCAAAAAGCCCCCTCGGTTGAATTTGAAATATACAAAATTCCAAAATTCACCCGGGAGGGCTGCGTGGTTTTTTATTGCGTTTTTTTTCGCACAGTTTAATAAAGGCGTTCCTCTCTATTAGTTATGAATTTTCTTACTGTTTTAGCCTCATTGCTTTTCCTCTTTCTACACCTTCAACTGAAGGCAGATTTCCCGCTTAAAAATGCGACAATCTTCGTCTTCTTGCCTGTTAAAACTATAAAACCAATTTCAATCTCCTGATAATCTCCGTTATTAAATTATCCTCCTCGTTTTCAGATAAAATTGCTATTACGAATTGCCGATACACCGTCGATTCATGAATTTCAACTTTTTCGGCAATTTCTTTGACAGTCTGATGCGTGCAATCGGATAAGATTGCAAATATTCCTGTTTTGAAAATATCTGCTTAGCATTCACTTGTTTCGTCAGGGTAATAGCATTATATATCTGCCGTTTTGGCAATATTTGCCTGTTCGCTCAAACAAATTTAAAAATAAAAAGGGCGTAAAACTCCAAGGAATTTTACGCCCCTTTTTTGCAAAATTTGCATGATTTTATTTGTTATAACTGATGATATGATTTTTCCCTTTTATTCGGAACGGATACTTTTATTCGAAAGAATATTAAAGGGGGTTATACTTTTTTACTGCTCGAACGTATACACCTGTAACATTGAAAACATCATCCAGCACAACAAAATCTGCATCTTTCCCCTTTTCAATGCTGCCTTTTTTATTCTCTATGTTCATGAGTTTTGCCGGGTTCAACGACATCATTTTACTGACGTCTTTTATGGGAAGTCCTGCATCGCATACGGCAAATCGAAAAACACTGTCCATCGTGGCAATACTCCCAGCAAAGGAGGATCTATCCGGCAGTTTTGCCACTCCGTCATCAATGATTACGCGGTTTTCCGTGCAAATTTCGCCTAAATAGCTCTCCGTTTCATTTGTCCCCGCAGCACGCATGGCATCTGTCACCAAACATATTTTATCTGCCCCCTTTAATCTGTACACCAACCGCAATAATTCTTTTGGTACATGGCATCCGTCAGCGATAAGTTCCACATACAATTCATCTATACCATAACCCGCCTGTGTTACTCCGATATGTACTTTTTGATTTATCTTTTGAAATCCAGAAGTTGCACTGTAAAGATGCGTGACAGATGTAAATCCCGCCAGAACGGCAAGCTCGGCCTGCTCATATGTTGCGGCGGTATGTCCGAGAGAAAACTGTATGCCAAAAGGTGCCAACGTTTCCGCCATTTCCAAAACATTTTCGATTTCCGGAGCGCACGATATCCTGGCAATTGTGTCGCTGTTCTGACGTATCGCCTCTATCGTTTTCTCCGTCGGCGGATAAATTAAATCCCGTCTTTGCGCGCCGCCCATTTTCGGATTGATGAACGGGCCCTCGAGGTGCAGTCCGCCTAAAATATCGCCCGCCCCTTCACATTTGGAAAGCTGTCTGTAATTCAGAATGGTTTTTTCAATTTTATCGAACGCAGCAGACATTGTGGTTGGAAATATTGTAGTAGTCCCATGACATAAATGCGTTTCTGCCGCCAAAAGCATGTCAGAAACTGCGCCGTCCATAAAATCTGCGCCCCCTCCGCCGTGTACGTGAATATCAATGAATCCGGGCAAGAGAAAATTTCCCTTTAAATTTATCATTTCCGCATTTGCGCAACGGGTGACGGCATCGGCAGCAACGATATCTTTTATAATACCGTTTTCGGTATAGACTGCTTTATCAGCAAACAATCCTTCCTTTAAAAGTATTTTTCCGCCATGAAAACATTTCATATCACTTATTATAGATTCTGATTTCTGGGACAGGTGCTTTTAACGCTTCGCGCGCAACATAAAGTGTGGCGTCACCATGCCTTTGAAAAAGTGAACACGGCACACGGCAGTCTTCTTTTCCCGAAAGTACGGGACGTAACGCTCCCGCATTCCAATCTCTTGGCATACACATAATCACCTTTTTTGCCATAAACATTTCTTTCATGCCCACGGTAATACAATATTTCGGAATTGCGTTAAAATTCCCTCCGGCATTCATAAATCCGTTTATGGTACGAGTTTCTCTCGACACCTCCAGTACGCGTGTCTGCCTGTTCAAAAATTCTTCGTTTGTGCATTTTTCATCGCCGTACGGGGGTTCATTAAAAGCATAGTGCCCGTTTATTCCCACACCTCCGAAAACCATATCGGGCGCGCCGTACTTTTCGATAAGTCGCAAAACGTTGTCTGGATTTTCGGGATCGGGGAAATATCTGTTATGCGGCAAAACATTGAGTTCTTCGTCAATCTGAGAATAAAAAATCCTATTCATCCCCCCTCTAAACGACAGCGGATCCTCTATATCGATAAACTTTTTTTCGTCAGTCAAATATTCGTCCATATTACAGAAAATACAGTTTTTAAGGCTGATTCTGTATTTATTGATAAAGTAAGTCAATCTAAAATATGGACCGAGCGGACCGTATGGCACGATCATAAATGTAGTTTTTCCCAAACGATTATTTTTTTCTATGGTCTCTAAAACTTCAATTGCAACTTTCCAGTACATATCCACTTCGTGATCGCATACGTTGAGTTTAATTTTGCTTTTCTTCGTCAATTCTGCAATTGACATTGTATAAATATCTTCCATTTTAGTTATCCTCCTTTTCCGTAAAAACTTAAGGCAATATAAATGCACTTTCGTTTTCGCTATATTTGCTGTCTCTTATACACATCTGACGCTGCCGACGATCGCATAA
>ENA-OYXD01001192-OYXD01001192.1-human-gut-metagenome-genome-assembly--contig:-NODE-1192-length-12417-cov-5.269131_pt1 | contig 12417 bp, 5 predicted proteins | sample MGYA00244818_ERZ653412 | MGnify/ENA primary metagenome ERZ653412 (study PRJEB26926, sample SAMN06165146) | human gut metagenome | biome: ENVO:00009003; feature: ENVO:2100002; material: ENVO:00002003...
GTAAATATCAAAAAAACAAAAGGTTTTCGCTATTATCTGAACTTTGACGGCGTATGTTCTTTTTTCTATCTGTTTATAAACAGAAAGAATGTCGGATACTTCTCCGCCGCGCACCTGCGTTCGGAATTTGACGTTACGGATGTGCTGAAAGATGGCGGCAACGTAATAGAAGTCATTGTAATGAAATGGTCGTTCGCCACTTATTTCGAAGATCAGGACCGTTTCCGCGTGAACGGCATATTCCGCGACGTTTATATTCTTTGTCGGCCTGAAAACTGCGTTTGGGATTACCGCATCTCGAGTACGGTTTCGAAAGATTTGAAGAGCGCCCGGCTGAAGATCCGCTATTTCGGAAACGAGGAAAAACGGGTAAGTCTTATTTATGACGGAGGGACGATCGCAGAGCAAAAGATCATAAACGAGGCGGAATTCTTTATCGATAACGTAGATCTTTGGTCGGCGGAAAATCCCGTGTTGTACGATATAAAAACGGAATGTAACGGCGAGATCATAACGAATCGTTATGCCGTAAGAAAATTGGAACTGACGGACGGTGAAGTTCTGCTGAACGGAAAAAGCCTGAAAATACACGGCGTAAACAGGCATGAAACTATTTTTCCCGCAGGGGAATTTGTGTCCGCGGAAGATACCGAAAGGGATTTGATAGCCATTAAAAAAATCAATGCGAACGCCGTGCGCTGCTGTCATTATCCGAACAGCGCCTTTTTCTATGAATTATGCGATAAACTCGGTCTGTACGTGATAGACGAAGCTGATATAGAAACACACGGCGCGCTGTGGTCGGACGGAAACACCGAATGGTTCAGCTTGAATTGGGATAATTATAAGATATTTTCCGAGGACACGGCTTACGCGCCTATCTTTCGGGATCGTATCAGAGGAATGGTTACGCAGGATTTCAATTTCGGCTGTATATTGTTTTGGTCGCTGGGAAACGAATCGGGCTGGGGTGAAAATTTTGCAAATGAAGCACACTATATACGTAAGATCGATGCGCAAAGACTGATTCATTATGAAAATCTGCACACGAACGGCGGCAGAAGGGCCGATGACGGGGGATCTCTCGATATAATAGGCGAAATGTACTACATGCCTGAAAAGATGAAGTCGTTGTTGGCAGACGTATCCGAAATCCGTCCGTTTCTGCTATGCGAATACTCACACGCGATGGGGAATTCCTGCGGAGATCTGGAGGATTACGAAACGCTGTTTAAATCGGATAAACGTATGATCGGCGGCTGCGTCTGGGAGTTTGCCGATCATGCGGTGAAAGATCCGCTCGGCAGACCGTTATACGGAGGAGAATCAGGAGAATTTCCTCATGACGGCAACTTCTGTGTAGACGGCTTGTTCAATTGCGATAGGACGATCAAAAGTTCGGCTAAACTTTTCAGAAATCTTTACAGTCCCATAAGGACGGAACTGCATGCAGACGCATGGTATATTTCAAACAGGATGTCTTTCAAAAATATCGGAGATGAAATCGAGATCAAGACTGTCGTTTTCAGGGAAGATGGGATTAATGAGCAATCCCTTACGCCGCCCGATGTTCCGCCCTTAGGCACCGCGCCTCTTTCGTTTGACGTAAAAGGCGCTCGCAGCGTGCTGTTCGAATATTACTGCAGGCGATACGGCGAGATGTGCGGTTTCGATCATTTTGTTCTCAGTCCCCGTAAAAGTCTGCTTTCCATGGGGAACAAGACAACTTTTATTCGTTGCGGAGACGATTTTTACGTGCAGTCCGGCGGAAAAACTTACGTTATATCAAGCAAAACAGGCTTACCGCTGAGAATCGCAACGGAGGACAAAGAGCTTTTAAGTGCGCCTGCTCGATGGAATGTTACGCGCGCACTTATCGATAACGACCTTCATTATAAAAACATCGCTTACGATCTGACGAGAGCAAAAACCGAAGTGCGGCGCATGCAACTCAAAGAGCAAGCCTTGGAAGCGGAAGTGCGAATACAACTCGATTCTTTTCGGGATATTGCGGAAATTTTTTTGAGGTATGAAGCGGGAGACGAGGGATTGATGCTTTCTGCGGAAGTGAAGATCGGGGAATGTTACGCCCGACTGCCGCGGTTCGGTATACGGTTTTTTACTGTGCCGTCTTTGGATACGGCGTGTTATTACGGTTTCGGTCCCGACGAAAGCTACGCCGATAAAAAACTTCATACATATAAGGAATATTTTCAGTTCAGGATAAGCGGGACGAAATGTCCGTACTTAAAACCGCAGGAATACGGCGGACACTTCGACTGCGAATATCTTTCCTTGTATGGGGCGGACGGCAATCTGAGTTTTGAAGGCGCGTTTTCATTTTCCGCATTGCCGTATTCGCAGGAACAGCTTTCGGAAAAAAAACACAATTACGACTTAATAAATGAAGATCGAAATACGGTCTGCATCGACTATGCGATGGAGGGAGTTGGTTCCGATTCCTGCGGAACGGTCTTATCGGAAAAATATCGATTTACGGAAAAAAATTTTGTTTTCAGACTAATGATCAAATAAAGGAGAAAAAACATGAAAAAATTTTGTGTGTTTCTGGCTTGTGCGCTTTTGTTCACCGTCGCGGCTTTTTCATTCGGCGCTTGCGAAAGAAAGGGCAGCGGCCTGAATCAGAAAATCGACCCTACGAAAACGCAACTTTACGTCAGCAGTTATAACGGCGGCTACGGCAAGGAATGGCTCGATTCGGCTATAAGACGATTCGAAGCAAAATATGCAAACGAACATTACGAAGAAGGGAAGACAGGCGTCCAGGTTATGGTTATCGACGGTAAAAACGTCGGTACAAGCGTGCTTTCGACCATTTCTTCCTCACCTGCGGAAGTATTCTTCACTGAAGGCGTATATATGAGCGATTTCGTCAGCGGGGGATACGTTGAGGATATAACCGATATCGTAACGGAAAAACTTACGGAATACGGCGAAACAAAGAGCATTGAAGATAAATTCACCTCCGCGCAGAAAGATTATTTCGGCGTAACCGAAAATGGCGAAACACATTATTATATGATTCCGCATTATCAGTCTTTCCGCGGCTTTATTTATGATGTCGACCTGTTTGACGAAGAAAAGCTGTTTATTGCCAAAAACGGCGCTCCGAGCGAAAGCCTTCAGGAGGACGGCAGTTTCGGCGGAACATATAAATTTACAAATCAGTCGGGCGTGAAATCGGCAGGGCCCGACGGCAAATACGGAACGTATGACGACGGTATGCCCGCTACATACGAGGAGTTCTATGCGCTTTGCGACAAGCTGGGGAGCAAAGGGATCGTGCCAATCAGTTATGCGGGATCCGTGCAGGTGTATTACGACGATTTTTTGACCGCGCTTGAAGCCGACGTGGAAGGTTTGACCAATATGATGGCAAATTATAATTTTTCGGGCGAAGTGGACAGTATAATAGACCTTGAAACGCTTTCCGATAACGGTAGAAGCTATGATACGATAACTAAAGAAATGTCCAATAAGGACGGCTATCTTATGGCTCGCGTCGAGGGAAAATACAAGGCGCTTGAATTTACCGAAAGGCTGATCAAAGGCGGTATGTACGGATCGTATTTTAGTTCGTATTGTTTTGACTCGACCAGCAATATAGAAAATCAAAGCAAATTTTTATACGGGCGTTATGGCGGTGAAAAGACAATAGCCATGATCGTCGAGGGAAGTTTCTGGGAAAACGAAGCCGACGGTATATTTAAATCCATGGCGACGAAGTACGGAGATCAGGCAGGGAGATATTCGAGAAGGTTTGCCATAATGCCTTTCCCGAAAGCAGACGAAACGAGGATCGGGGAACGGCTTACGATCGTGGATTCTCTTCTAAGTGCAGGATTTATTAAATCGGGACTTCCTTCCTATAAACGCGAAATAGCTGCGAATTTTTTGCAGTTTGTGAATACGGATGAATCCTTGCGCGAATTCAACGTTCTTACAGGCGCGCCTAAATCGCTTGAATACGACTTGAATCCCGAGGACGAAGGAAAACTCAGCTACTTCGGAAAAAGTGTGATGGAAATGCGTAATGATGAAAATACGGACATCGTTTATCCCGCGTCTTCCAACGCGATCTACCGCTCCAGTCCCGCAAGCTTTTTCAGCGATACGGAATGGAACGCAGTCATCAACGGCGCGACTTATTCGCATCCGCAGAAGATAATGCACGACCGTGGCTTTACGGCGGTGCAGATGTTCCGCGGTATTAGCAACAGGCTTACGCAGAGCGCCTGGACCAACGCTTACGGAAAATTCTTTTAACGGCTGGGAGGAAAAATGCACAATACGGCTAATCTCAATGCGGCGGAAAGAAAGGCTCGCCGTATCGGAAAACTGAAATCGTATATTTTCCCTGCTGTCATGCTGGCTTATCCGATATTGCAGTCTTTGATATTTTATTTTGGAGTCAATATAAACTCCGTGCTATTGGCGTTCAAGGAATACGGTACGGATGGCGGATATCATTGGCTTGGTTTCAAAAATTTTTCCACTGTGTTTTACGATTTCTCTCACGATCCGCAGTTCGGCGCGGGATTCAGAAATTCGGCGATCGCGCTGTTGCTTTCGCTTGTCGTTACAACGCCGCTTTCTACGCTGTTTTCGTTTTTCATTTACAAACGCTACCGTGGGGGAGAATTTTTTAAGGTGATGCTCGTAATGCCGATGATCACTTCCAGCCTTGTCATGGTGTTGCTGTTTACGGGGTTTGTGGATAAGTATCTCCCGACAGCTATGGAAAAATGGTTCGGCATCCATATGAAAAATCTCGTTTCTGACACGACAACGCAACTTTACGTCGTATTGTTTTATTCGGTCTTGGTCGGGTTCGGAACGTCTTCGCTGTTGTATCTCGGCGCGATGAACGGCATTGATCCGAGTATCACGGAAGCCGGCGAAATGGACGGTATAACGGCGTTCAAAGAATATTTTTATATTGTTCTGCCTTCGGTCTATTCTACCTTTTCCACGCTCGTCGTGGTCGCGGTGGCGGGCGTTTTCGCTAATCAGCTGAATCTCTACAGCTTTTTCGGAAGAGGCGCGCAGGCGGAAACCTCTACGATAGGATATTATCTCTATAAAAACACGCAGTCGGCCTCGCTTTCGGAATATCCGCGTCTTGCCGCGATGGGGATTATTCTCACGCTCATCGTTGCGCCCGTAACCCTGCTTGTAAAATACTTGATCGAAAAATTCGGTCCGACGGTCGAATGAGGAGAGAAAAATGGAATCGTTGAAAAGAAGAATGTTCCGTAAAGAAAAAGAAACGAAGAAACGTTCACGTTACACTCTCATGGCGGGTATATTGCTTGCCGCGCTGATCGTCTATTCTCTCTGCTTGCTCTTGCCGCTGTGCTACGGGCTGATGTTCTCGCTCAAAACAAACGACGATTATACCAACCATCCGATAGGTTTTCCGAATCCTTTGTATTTTCAGAACTATATAAAGGCTTTCGAGGGTTTTTTCGTAACGATCTATAACAGCAACCGCGTTTACGATGTGTTTTTGGAAAGAATGTTTCTGAATTCCACTCTGTATGCATTGGGTTGTTCGTTCATGAGCGCGGCCGTTCCTTGTATCGCTGCATATGTTGTGGCTAATTATAAATATAAGATTTGCAAAGCTATATACGGTTTCGTCATAGTGTCTATGATTCTGCCGATCGTCGGTTCGCTGCCCAGCGAACTGCAGCTTGCAAAGACGCTCGGACTGTACGACAATTTCCTTGGACTCTGGATCATGAGCGGACATATCAGGAGCATGTATTTTCTGGTTCTTCTCGCCACTTTCAAGTCGTTTCCGAAAGACTATGCCGAGGCCGCTAAAATTGACGGCGGCGGGCCTTTCACTGTGTTTTTCCGCATCATGCTGCCATTGGCGAGAAATGTGTTTTTCACCATAATGCTCATCAAATTCATTGAATTCTGGAACGACTATCAAACCCCGCTCGTCTATATGCCGTCCAATCCCACGCTCTCTTACGGCTTGTATCTGTTCAGATACAATACAAACACGGAATACGCGACGATGCCTATGACGCTTACCGGCTGTATGATGGTTTTCATACCTATACTGATCATTTTTTTATGTTTCCGCAACAGGATTATAGGCAATTTGACTATCGGAGGAATAAAAGGATAGGAGGAAATTATGAGTAAGATCATGAAGAAAACAATGTTGGCGGTACTCGGACTGCTGCTGGGCGCCTGTATCGCCTTACCTGTGATTTTTACCCTTGCCGCGGAAAGCGACGGCGTAAAAAATCTTCCCGTAGGACTGGAAGAGGGGATAACGAACGAATTACCGCTGAATTCCGAACTTGATTTCAGCGGGACCTATATTGCCAAAGAGGGAAAAAAGCTGGATACGTCCTGCGAGGTCGCACGGCCTGACGGCAGTGTTTCCGCTACGAAGCTGCTGACGCTCGACGATATGGGCATATATCGGGTTACGCTCTACGGCTATACCGACGGCGGCGCATACAGTGAATACGTATACGAAATTTACGCATATAAAAATTCTTTTTCTTTCAGTGACAGCCGCTCGTCTTCGGCGTATGGGGAACATAAAAACGAACCGGGCTTGTCGGGCGAGGTAATAACGCTTTATGAAGGAGCTACCGCTACCTACAACAAAGTGATAGATTTGTCCGGATATACGTCGGCGGATACTGTTTTTGAATGGATACCTGTCGCCTCGACGGTTGGTGCGGGCGACTTCGACTACATTGAGTTTACCTTTACCGACCTTTACGACGAGAGCAATTACTTCAAGATATCGGGAAATTATCACCATACCTATCGGGAAACGTATTTCAAGGCGGCTGCCAAGGATCAGGTTCTTTCGGGTTGGTACGCCGCCGGCGGATGGGTTCATATCGGCAACGAATGGGGGGCGAACGCGGGGGTGAGTTTTTACAACACGCCGAGATACGCGTCAAAACCTTCGGACGACACGATGAAGCTTCATTATGACGACGCGGTGAAATCGGTGGGCGTAGGGGATACTTTCGTCATAGATTTTGACAATGCGCAGTATTTTTCCAACCTCTGGTCGGGATTCACTAACGGAAAATGTATTCTTAGCGTCGAATGCGGACAATATGTTTCCGAAAAACCCGCTCAGTTTATGTTTACCGAGATCTGCGGCGAAAAGATGGAAGGGAATCCCGTTCGCGACGGCGAAGAACCGGAGATTACGGTTGACTGCGGCGAATACACGGTGGATTCTATGCCGAATGCTCGTGTAGGTTACGCATATCCTGTTCCCGAGGCGACCGCACAGGACACATATAACGGAACGCTTGACGTCAGCGTTACGGTCTGGCTGAATTACGGCAACAGCGCAGCATCCCAAATAGGCGTGGAAAACGGGAAATTCACGCCTACGCGCACGGCAATCTATACGCTGGAATATATGTGCGTGGACTATTCGGGAAACAAAGCTGTACTAACCGTTCCCGTTGCTGCGCGCGCAGACATCAATGATATAGAGATCAAAATCAAAGAGGATGCTCCCGCCGAGTGGAAGATCGGCGAAAAGTTTGTTCCGCGGGGATATGAGATTACGGGCGGCACGGGCAATTATGTTCTGGAACGCTTTATCGAATCGCCCGACGGAGAACGGTTGCCTTATGACGAAAAAGATGGGTTTATCCCTTTGAAAGAAGGCGTGTATACCGTCGTATACGCGGTATCCGATTATATCGGCTGTACGGGCAGTGGAAAATATGAATTCTCCGTTGGCGCGGCGGGCGCTCCCGTATTTTACGATGAGGCAGAACTTCCCGCGTATTTCATTGCCGGCGCACGCTATACGCTTCCAGAACTGAAAGCGTACGATTACCTCGGCGGCGAGGCGAAAGAGGCAGAAGTTCGCATACGCGTTGTCGATCGGAACGGCGTTGCGGTGCTTGAGGACAATATTTACACGCCCGCAGTCGCTGAAAGCGGCGATACGGTAACTCTCGTTTACTTTGCCGTAAACGCACAGGGCGAAGGCCTTTCTTCGGAATATGTGATACCTGTCGTCGAGGTCGGAACGCCGGAGGATTTGGACACTGCTGCGTATTTCAGCGGCACGGCCAAAGCTGAATTGAGGGACGGCGGTAAAAGATTCGTTATCTCAGCCGTGAACGATGGCGATTACGCGCAATATATTTTACCGGTAATTAGCAACGGCTTCACTTTGGAAATGAAAACTTACGGGGCGCATGATACCGTCGAAGGATTCACGCTGGAGTTGACGGACTTCGCCGCGCCATCCGTAAAGATTACGGCAAGACTGATCAAGCAGAAAACGGGTGCGCGGCTCTTTGTGAACGGCGCGGAATATGAAGTAAACGAATCCGTTGCGAGCGGGGCGTTCTCTTTCGGATACAACGAGCTGAAAAAACAACTTCGTTTCGGCGACCGCAGTTATACCGTGCAGGGATTTGACGGTTTTTCGAGCGGCAAGATATACGTGAAGATCGTTTTCAACGGCGTTACAGGCGAATATCCGATGGAAATCGTCAATATGAACACACAAATTTTCAACACAACGATCGATGAGATCAAACCTAAGATTTCCGTACTCGGCGAATACGCAGGGATCAAGGAAAAAGGCTCCGTTGCGACCGTATATAAGGCGGTTGCCTGCGATATGTTCGATCCCGATGTAACCGCTTACGTTTCCGTTACCGATCCAAGCGGCAACGTCATGATGTCGGTGGACGGCGTCCGCCTTGATAAAGTCGATATCGGCAGAGATTACGATATTCTTCTCGATGAGTTCGGTTATTACAGGGTGAGTTATTATGCGGAGGACTGGTATTCCAATATCGAGCGGAATTTTATCTATCAGTTTATAGTGGAGGATACTACTCCGCCCGAAATCGACGTTTCATTGAAAGACGTAAAGGCAAAAGCGGGCAAGAGCGTTAAACTTCCCGCCGCAAGTCTTTCCGACAATTATACCGCTACGGAAAGTTTGAAACTTTCCGTGTTTGTGGTCAATGGAAACGGCTATATCGAGAGGGTGAAACCACAGAACGGAGCATACGTTTATACGCCGGAGGATGCCGGCGAGTATGTGATCCGCTACTACTGTACCGACGAAAAGGGAAATGCGGCTCTCGCCGAAGTACGGCTGATTGTTTCTTAAGAGGTGTGTGATGAAAACTTTTCTGATAAAAATATTAACGGTGCTGCTGGCTGCCGTATTGCTATGTTCGTTTACCGCATGCGGAAAGAAAAAAGAAACCGGCGATGAAACTAAATTTACGAATTACGATTTCGTTGCGGACGGTAAAAGCGATTATAAGATAGTCTATCCTGCGGGAACTGCTTTCGACGGGCCGCTTTACCGTGGTGTGCGCGATCTGAAAAAATATATCGAAGAAGCTACAGGCGTATCCTTGGAAATCACGGAAGATAGCGACCTGAGCTATTCTGCCGAAGCCTGCTATCTATCCTTGGGCGATACCGTTTTGCTTGAAGAGAGCGGCGTAGAAATCGATAAATCTGCGCTCGGACCGAGCGGCCTGCGGCTGAAAACCGCAGGCAAAAGCGTTTTTATGGCGGGCGCTTCGGAATACGGGACTCTCTATGCGGCATATGAATTTCTCGCACGTACGTTCCATTTCGAACCCTATGCGGAAGACGAAATTGCCTTGGACAGAAACGTTGCGTCGATCAAACTGCCCGATCTCGATATTACCGACGTGCCCACTTTCGATTACAGAATAGCGAAATACGGCATTGTAACAGGCGATCTCGTTTATCTCTACCGTGCGAACTGGGAAGGACAGATCATTGCCGCCGTCAACGGAAAAACGTTCCATAACAGTTTTGCCGTGCTTCCGCCCGCAACCTATAAAGCCGAACATGGAGATTGGTATTCGGAAAACGGTATTCAGATATGCTATCTCGCGCACGGTAATGAAACGGAATATGCGTCTATGGTAGAAACTGCGTCGCAGGTGCTTTACGAAACGCTTCTCGCCAACAAGAATGCAAACGGTATAAGTTTCATGCATGAAGACGATGACGCATGGTGCGGTTGCTCCGCTTGTTCGGCCAGCAAGAAAAAATACGGCGCGGACAGTGCTACCGCCATTATCTTTTTGAACGATCTTGCTGAAGCGACCAACAAAAAACTGAAAGCGGCGGGAGATACCAGGAATATAACTTACTGGATGTTCGCTTATCTTGCGACGACGAACGCGCCCGTTCAGAAAAATGCTGACGGAAAATATGTTGCGACAGACGAAGCCGTCGATATGCGAAAAAACAAAATAGGAGTCGTGTATGCCCCAATTTTGATGGACTATACGAAATCAATGGCGCATGTGAACAACACGAGTTACGCCGACATCGTGCAACAATGGGGCGCGCTTACGGACGACGTGTTTTTCTGGGGATATGATACAGTATTTTCCAATTACTTCGCTTTCCAGAATACTTTCGGTACCATCCAGACTAATTTAAAGATTATGGCGGAAAATAATGTGAATACCGTTATGTTACAGGGGCAGTACGATACGAGAAATTCTTCGTGTTTCAATAATTTCAAGGCGTATATGACCGCCAAACTCGAATGGAACGTAAACGATGATTACAACGAACTCTTCAATAACTTTTTCGACAACTATTTCAAAGACGCGTCTGAAACGATGAAAAAGTTGTTCAAGTATCATACCACGCACTTTTCATGGTTTGCGGACGAATATAATGTTTTCTGCCAAGGCGCGAACGATACTGTGCAGGAAGATTACTATCCCAAAGGGACGCTCAATACCTGGATGGGCTTGATAGATCAGGCTTATAAAGATATAGATGGAATGAAAAATTCCGATCCCGTTGCTTATGCGAAAGTATACGACCGAATTACGTTGGAATCGCTCGCGTACCGTTACATGCTGATCAGCCTTTACGGTTCTAATTATCTTGACAGCGAACTCGAACAAATGAAACTTTCATTCAGAAGCGATTGCGGTATGTTGGGAGTAACGAATTATAAAGAACACAGCACGATAGACGGTTTATGGGCAAGCTGGGATTTGGCGTAAAATCGAAAAACTTGACCGCGAAAACGCGGAGGTTGAATAATTTAAAAGGAGGAAAACAATGAAAAGAAAGATCGGATTATCGCTTTTGCTCGCGGTAGTGATGCTGTCGGCCTGCATGTTGTTTGCATGCGGCGCAAAAGTGAAAATCGAAGTCGATTCGGAACTGACGATGACCGTTTACGAAACGAAAGTTCTCGAACCGAAAGTAAGCGGCTATGAGGGGGAACTCGCGTATTCTTCCTCTGATCCGACAGTTGTCGGCGCGCAAGGCGCAACGCTCACCGCATATAAGGCCGGAACGGCCGTTATTACCGTATCTGCCGGAGATAAAGCGAGCGCCGAGATCAACGTTACCGTAAACGAATCTTCGGTTTCGCCCGTGATATCCGTTCCTACGCAGGACGTCCGCATCGTCGTGGGCACGACGTACGCCTTTAAGCCTGTCGTGAAACTGGGCGAAAATACGGTGGACGGAAAGATCGGCGCTGTGGTTGAAGATGAAGAAACGGCGTCTTATGCCGACGGAGTGATCACAGCGAAAAAGATAGGCGAAACTCAGATAACTTTCAGCGGCAAATACTTGAATACCAATCTTCGCCCTATTACCGTCAGCGTAACTGTTATCGACGATCTTATCGTTACGCCGAATAAAAGCGAAGTATCGCTCTATACTTATGCACCGGCGGGCAGCACGGACTATCCCGTAGAAGATACGGTTACCGTAACCGTGGAAGAAAAGGGGATTCTCGTTGAAAATCCGCAGATCGAGTGGTCGATTGACAAAAATGATGTCGCTGTGGTGGAAAACGGTAAAATAACCGCGGTTGGCGCGGGTACGGCGACAGTTACGGCAGTTTATAAAGACGTAACGCTGACCGTAGCCGTTACCGTAACCAAGACGATACTTCCCGCAGATAAGGGAATCACGGAGTACGATTTAAATGCCGACGAGTCCGATGCGGAATGGCTGGAATTCGAATTCAATGCGGAAGATATTGCGCTTTCCGAGATATCGGCTGTCAATGATGTAACTGACGGCGCCGCAAAATCTGCGGAATTTAAAACCGAAAGCGGAAAATTACTGCTGAAAAAGAATACTTTGCAGGACGGCGAACGCAAGATCGTTCTTGAAAACGACGAATTCGGCGTGGAATACGAAGTTCTTTTCGCGACGAAGATAATCTACGATAAAGCTGATATGATCGAGGTAATGGCTCTCGCTACCGAGGGGTATGAAGAATATCTCGAAATCAGTCCTAAACCCGCCGCAGGCGCGCCTAAATTTTATACCGGCGCGGACGGCTACTTTATTCTCGCTGCCGATATCGACGTGGAAGGAGAT
>ENA-OYXD01001212-OYXD01001212.1-human-gut-metagenome-genome-assembly--contig:-NODE-1212-length-12312-cov-4.894672_pt1 | contig 12312 bp, 10 predicted proteins | sample MGYA00244818_ERZ653412 | MGnify/ENA primary metagenome ERZ653412 (study PRJEB26926, sample SAMN06165146) | human gut metagenome | biome: ENVO:00009003; feature: ENVO:2100002; material: ENVO:00002003...
TACGAGATTACTACGCGTCTCGTGGGCTCGGAGATGTGTATAAGAGACAGCGACGAGGGCGATAAATTCCCCGTTCGTAGGTTTTTCGGCGCCGATATAAGCCCTCACGCCCAAAATATTGTTTATGCTCTCGATGCGCCCTCTGTTCCAGGCGACTTCTATCGCGTGGCGGATCGCCCTTTCCACTTTGCTGGCGCTGGTGGAATATCTTTCGCCGATCATGGGATAGAGTTTTTTGGTGATGTTGTTGATGATGTCGGGGTTGTCCACGGCCATCTTAACGCCTTCCCGCAGATAAGCATACCCTTTGATGTGAGGAGGTATACCTACGTTTATAAAAATATTGCTTATCTTTTCGTCGAGCGTGTTGCGCCTGACGCCCTCGCCGTAAACGCGCGCCTTCTGCGCCGCCCTGGTTTCGTCGAGGTCGCGTATGCGCTCGATAAGCACTTCATAAGCGTAAGGTTTCGCGATAAAAAACGCCGCGCCTTTGGAAAGAGCTTTTGCGACGATGTCTTCGCGGACGAACGCGCTCACGAGTATGACCTTTGTTTCCAGCCCCGAAGATCTCAGTTTGTCGAGAATACAGAACCCGTCGAAGCCGGCGAGCAGCAGTTCGGAAACGACGAAATCGGGTTTCTTTTCTTCGATCAGCTTATATCCGCCGATTCCGTCTGTCGCGATGCCGACGACTTCCAGATCGGAAGTTGCGGCAATGATTTTTTGCAGTTCCATGTTCCTCTTTTCGTTATCCTGAATGATAACGATGGATTTCTTCTCCAATGAAACTATCCTCCTTAAAATTTATTTGATTATTCTTTCGCGAAATAACCGTATTCTATTTTACACCATTTTACCGAAAAATAAAAGCATTTTTGAACAATATTTGTCGAAATTTCTTGCTTTTTTCTACTTTTTTTGCCTTAAAGATCAAAAGGAAACGAACTTTGGCGCATAAACCGTTTAATATGTTAAATTATATCCTTTTTTGGCGTTTTGTATACCGGAAAAATAAATAGTCAAAAACTGACGTTTTTTAAAATTCTTGTCGAATTTTATACTTGCCGTTAAGGCGATTTAACGTCAAAAAAACTGCGGCGCAAAGTTGACCGATTGCGCCGCAGTGTAAAGCCGCGGGATTTACACCCGCCGCCGTATTTTTTTTCGAGCATTATTTTTGTTTTAATTTACTAATCATTATATATTCCCGCCCGCGCCCGACGGACCGCGGAGGAAACAAAAAGGGCGCTTGTGCAAGCGCCCGATCTATGCCTTGTGTTTTAAGCCTCGTTGAGTTCGTCGATGGCCTTCTGCACTTCCTGTAAAGCCCACATTCCGTTTTTAAGGAGATTTCCCTTATCCGCGGAGGTGTACTCGAGTTCTTCCATTCTGGCGTTTACGCTGTCGATAATCGCCTGTAACTCGTCCTTGTTCTCAGCGGTAACGGCAACGTGATCCACGCCCGTCGGTCCGCCGTATACGAGCAATTCGTTCAGTTCCTTGCTGACGTCCAAATAGTTTTCGTACTTTTCGAGTATCTTAAGCTCGTCCTTGGAAATTTCTTTCTTCAGCTTGTCGCTCAGGCCGTTATACGCCGCGCGCGTTTCCGCGATCTGTTCTTCCTGCTCGAACTTCTTTTCCTCGGCGTCGTAAGTGATCTGCGTTACGTCCGTGGAAAGCGCGCTGATCTTAGAAGAAACCACCGTTACCTTATCGGCGTCTTTCATCTCGCCGAGGAAATAGGTGTTTTTGATATACCAGAGGTCGTCCTCTTCGTCGTCGTCCGTATCCTCCGCGACGACGGTGCCGTCGAGCGCCGCGTAATTCACGTAGCTCAGCCCGTCCGTCTGCGCGTCGAGATAGAACACGTAGCCGCCCGCCGCAACGGGCGCGAACCAGTCGGTAACGACCGCGCCTTCGGAAACCCTGATCTGTTCGGCTTCCGCGTCGGAAACGTCCACTTTCGCAAGTTCGCTCGAAGAACTGATGTAATAAAGATCGTTCCCGTTGAGGAACAGCAGTTTGCTCACGCCGACTTTTGCGACCGTTTCTTTGTTTTTAAGGGCTTTTCCCTCGCTGTCGGAATATTTCACCACGTAATCGCCGTCCACCGCATACGCCGTTCTAAGGTCGGTGAAAAGGGTGGTATCGGCTATTTTATCGGTATTGTCTTCGTATTTGACGGCGTTTTCCGTCTTGGACGACATCAAGTCGCTCACTTTCGCGCCGTAGGTTTCCACCTTTTCGCTGTCGAGCGTCGTCGTCTTGGTAAAGAATACATATTCGCCCGTCGCAAGCGTTACCGCATAGGTGGAATCGGGCCCGCGCTGGCCGACTTCGGCGTTTTCTTTGCCCTTGCCGCTTGCGATCTCCGTGCCCTTGTTCGACGCGTCGTCGTTCGAAGGCATATAGCCGTAAAGCACGTTGTAGGTTTCGCTCTGGTTGGTGCTTTCGTTCTTGGGAACGACGGTATACAGCACGGCCGCGCCCGAAAGCGCTTCGTTCGCGACGAACTTGACCGCGGAAACTTCGTCTTCAATGACTTTTTCGGTCTTGGACGAAACGTTGTAATCTATAAGTTCGGTGTCCTCGCTGTTATAGTAGACGAAATGCACGCTCTCGCCGACCTGTACAAATCTGTAATTCGTGGCGTTGCCCTTGACGGTGGTATAGGTGGTGTGCGTTTTTCCGTCGAGCGTGGAAGAACATACGTCCAGATAGTCGGTCGCCGCGGCGCCGCTGGTGTTCTTTTTCACGGACGGCGTGGCATAGTAAACCTTGTCGCCGTAGATATATACGCCCGCGGTAAGATCCCCCGCCGCAAAGAGCTTGGGAACGACCGTCTGCGCTTCCGCGCCGCCGTCGGCAAGCTTGGACTTTTCCGCAACCATCAGCGATCCTTTGACGGGCGTGCCGAGCTTGTTGTTTTCGGTATACGTTTCCTCGCCGTTGATAAAGTAAACGTAATTTTCCGTTTCCGCGACGAATCCGCCGTTTCTGACGGGCGCGCCGGGGCTTGTCAGCGTTACGTTCGACTTCCACGCGCCGCCGCACGCGACCGCGCTTACCGCCAGAGCCGCCGTTACCGCCGCCACCGCTATTGTTTTGAGCAATTTTTTCACCATGTTGATCTTACTCCTGTCAAGCATATCGAAAAATCACCGCGGAACGGCATATTTCCCCCGCCGCGCCGCATATAATTTTAATGCTTATAATGATTTACGCTAATCTATTATATATTAAATTTCCGCACTTTGCAATAAAATTGCGGCAAGTTTTTAAAATTACTGTCGATTTCGGCAGGAAAGAAAAGGCATTTGGGGCATAAGGGCAGGTATTTCAATGGAAAATTTTTCGATCATGAAGATTTTATCGATGCTGGGCGGCGGCGCGGGCGGCTCGCCCGAAACCTCCGCCGAAACGAAGGAAAGCCGAAACGAAGCGCCCCCGCAGACGGAAACGGCGCAGGCCGAAAAGGGCGGCGCGGGAAACGATCTTCTCGGCAATATCGGCTCCGCGCTTTCGCAGGGCGGACTAGGCTCTCTTTTGAACCTTTTCGGCGGCAAGAACGCCCCGCCGCAGAAAGAACAGGCCCCGCCGCAGGCGCCCGAACGGATAAAGATCGACGCCAACCCGCTGATCTCCGCCATGAAGTCGCACGACGATTTCATCAAGCGCGTGAACAAAAAGAAATAACGCAAAAAACGGAAAGGCAAACGCCTTTCCGTTTTGTATTTTTTCCGTAAAATTATCTCTTCGAGAACTGCGGAGCGCGGCGGGCTTTTTTCAAGCCGTACTTCTTTCTTTCCTTCATTCTCGAATCCCTCGTGAGGAAACCTTCCTTTTTGACGATGGGACGGAGTTCGGGTTCCGCAACGATAAGAGCGCGCGCGAGGCCGTGACGGATCGCGCCCGCCTGACCGGTGAAACCGCCGCCGAACACGTTGACGTACACGTCGTACTTCGACAGGTTATCCGTTACCGCCAAAGGCTGGCGGACGATGTATTTGAGCGTTTCCAGCCCGAAATATTCGTCGATGGTCTTGCCGTTGATGACGACTGCGCCCGTGCCGCCCGGAATGAGACGCACACGCGCGACGGCCTTCTTTCTTCTGCCTGTTCCCCAATACTGAATTTTTTTCTTACTCGCTGTTTTAGCCATTGTCGTCTACCTCTTATATAAGTTTCAAAGGTTCGGGTTTCTGCGCCGCGTTGTTGTGTTCGGGCCCCTTGTAAACCTTTAATTTTTTGAGCATAGCTCTGCCCAGACTGTTTTTCGGCAGCATTCCCTTGACCGCTTCGTAAACAGCCAGATCGGATTTGTTTTCCATCAGTTTCTTATACGTGATCGTTTTCAGGCCGCCGATATGTCCCGTATGGTAACGGTACAGCTTGTCTTCCAGCTTTTTGCCCGTAAGAACGACTTTATCGCAGTTTACAACGATAACAAAATCACCCGTGTCGACGTTCGGCGTGAAAGTAGGCTTGTTCTTCCCGCGAAGAATTGCTGCTACCCTCGAAGCGAGCCTGCCGAGAGGCATCCCTTCCGCATCGACCACATACCACTTTCTCTCAACCGTTTCAGCATGCGCCATGTAGGTTTTCATCGTAAATTTCTCCTTGTTTATATCTATTTCGCAAAAAGTTTGTTTTTACACACGATAAAAATTTCGGGGGGCTAATCCTACTTTTGACAAACTTTTCGTTATAAACGCTTAATTATTTTATAATTTTATCGCGTTATTGTCAAGCAAAATTTACTTTTTTCCTTTAAAATTATGGAAATAGTCTTTTTTTTCGGGCGGAACACTATATGTTGTGTAACGCGCCGCCGTATTCCACCGAAAGAAGGCACAATCCCTTTGCGGGCATGGTCTTACCCTCCGCGCGTTTTCCGCCTTCCACGATTTTTTTCACGTCCTCAACGCTCAGCTTTCCCTCGCCCGCCGCCGCCAGCGTGCCCGCGACGATGCGGACCATATTGTATAAAAACCCGTTGCCGCACGCCGTAACGGTGATGAAATCCCCCCGCCGCTCCACTTCGAGCGAATAGAGGGTGCGCACCGTGTCCTTTACCGAAGAATTCGCCGCGCAGAAACATTTGAAGTCCTTTTCCCCCACGAGCGCCGCGGCCGCGGCGCGCATCTTTTCCGTATCGAGCGGAAGCGTACGCACGGCGTAGCGCTCGTACAGCGGGCGCTCGACGGCGGAAACGTAAAAGGTATAGCGGTAGGTTTTGCGCTTTGCCGAAAAGCGGGCGTTGAAACCGTCGGGCGCGCGGCCGCTTTTGAGAACGCGGATATCTTTGGGCAAAAGCCCGTTGAGCGCCGGGGCGTAATTTTCGGGAGGGATATTTTCCTTTCCGACCGAAAAGGAGGCCGTCTGCCCCGCCGCGTGCACGCCGCTGTCCGTTCTGCCGCTGCCAGTAACCGAAATCTTTTCGCCCGTCAATTTAAAAAGCGCGCGCTGCAGTTCCTCCTGCACGCTCGCGCCGTTGGGCTGGATCTGCCAGCCGCAGTAATCGGTGCCGTCGTATTCGATAACGAGATATACGTTCATACCGCCACCCCCAGCACGCCGTTTAAGAGCACCACGCCCGCAATGAGACCGCCCGTGAGCACAAAACCTATCAGATCGCGGTACGTGAGCCGCATTTTCTTGTATTTCGTTCTGCCTTTCGCGCCCGAATAACAGCGGGCGTCCATGGCGTCGCCCAGCTCGTCCGCGCGGCGGAAAGAGCTGATAAGCAGGGGGATCAAAATGGGCACGAGCGCCTTGATGCGCTTGAATATATTTCCGCTTTCAAAATCGGCGCCGCGCGCTTTCTGCGCGCTGATGATCCTGTCCGTTTCGTCCATCAGCGTAGGGATAAAGCGCAGGGCTATGCTCATGATGAGCGCGAATTCGTGCACGGGGAATTTTATCCATTTGAGGGGGGTGAGCAGGCTCTCTATGCCGTCCGCGATCTCCACGGGCGTGGTCGTGAGCGTCAGCAGCGCGGTGCCCATGACGACGAGCACGATGCGCAGCGTGATAAAACCCGCCCGCAGCAGGCCGACGTTCGTTATCTCTATGATCCACCATTTCGCGAGCACGGTCCCCTCTTTATTGAACAAGATCTGCAATACCGAGGAAAATATCACGAAAAATATGATGGCTTTGATGCTGCGCAGCACCTTCATGAAAGGCACGCGCGCGACGAGCGTGGTGAGCAGTATGAAAGCGAACGCGGCGGCAAAGCCGAGAAAGTGAAACTCCCGCACCAAAAACACCGCCACGATATAGGCGACGGAAAGCACGATTTTCACGCGCGGATCCATCTTGTGCACGAAGGAATCCGCAGGATAATACTGGCCGAAGGTAACGTCTTTCATGCGCGTTCCCTCCATTTTTCAAGCACTTTCCGCGTGAAGTCGTTCACGGTGAAATCGGTATCGACGGGGGTGCCGTTTTTCCTGAGAACGTCTGCGAGATACCCTGTAACGGGCACGTCCAGCCCCAGCTCCGCGAGCGCGGACGCGTCGCGGAAAAGTTCCTTCGGCTCCGCCACGCGGAACACCCTGCCGTGGTCGAACACGGCGACGCGCGTGCAATGTTCCGCCACATTGTCCATATCGTGCGAAACGATAACCACGGTTCTGACGAAACTCGCGTGCAGGGCGTGCAGCAGGGCGAAAAATTCCTTTTTGCCCTTGGGATCGAGCCCCGCCACGGGCTCGTCCAGCACCAGGATCTCGGGCTTCGTTACGATAACGCCCGCGATGGCCGCGCGCCGTTTCTGTCCCCCCGAAAGGTCGAAAGGCGATTTATCCTTTACTTCCTCATAGTCGAGGCCGACCGTTTCCAGCGCCTCTTTCACGCGGAATTTCACCTCTTCTTCTTTCAGTCCTGGAAAAAAGTTTCTCAACCCGAAAGCGACGTCAGCCTCCACAGTATCGGCGAAAAGCTGGTATTCGGGATACTGAAAGACCATGCCGATCTTTGCGCGGAGTTTTTTGAAATCGCACTTTTTATCGAGCAGGTCGAATTCTCCCACGCGCAGTTTTCCGCTGCCCTTATCGGCTTTGATGAGTCCGTTCAGATGCTGCACGAAGGTCGATTTTCCGCTGCCCGTGTGCCCGATTATGCCGAAAAATTCCCCCTCGTCTATCGTGAGGGAAACGTCTTTCAGCGCCGCCACGGCGAATTTCGACTTCGGCGAATATACGTGGCTCAGTTTTTCGGCAACGATCTGCATAATTCTTCACCCAGCTGTTCTTTGAAATATACTTTTTTCACGTCCATGCCGCCCGCGCGCAGCTTGTCCGCGATAAAAACGGGCACGGGTACGTCCAGTTCGTATCTCCGCAGCTCTTCCTCGCGCGAGAAGATCTCTTCGGGCGTGCCCTGCATGACGATCTGCCCGTCGCTCAGCACGATCACCCTGTCGGCGCGGCAGACCTCGTCCATATAATGCGTGATGGTGAGCACCGTCATGCCGTTTTCGCGGTTGAGCCGTTCCACCACCTCGGTAACTTCCTTTCTGCCGCGCGGGTCGAGCATGGCGGTGGACTCGTCCAGAATGAGCATTTCCGGCCTGATCGCCAGCACCCCCGCGATGGCCACGCGCTGTTTCTGTCCCCCCGAAAGGCGAGAGGGCGTGGACTTTCTGTATTCCTCCATGCCGACGGCTTTCAGGGCGAAATCTATGCGTTCGCCGATCTCCTTTCTCGGCACGCCGATGTTTTCGGGGCCGAAAGCCACGTCGTCCTCCACGATGGAGGCGACCAGCTGGTTATCCGGATTTTGGAACACCACGCCCACGCGCTTTCTGATCTCGAAAAGCTTTTGCTTGTCGGCGGTGGAAAACCCGTCCACGAGCACTTCCCCCTCGGTGGGGAGCAGAAGCCCGTTCATGAGCCGCGCGAGCGTGCTTTTGCCGCTCCCGTTATGCCCGATGACCGATACGTACTCGCCCTTTTCAATCGAAAGTTCTATGCCGCCGAGCGCGTCCTTTTTGGTCTGCGGATAGCGGAATTTAACGTTTTTCACTTCAATGAAACTCATAAGCAATATTTTACCATATCCCCGCGAAATACACAATGATTTTTTTGCGCATGGGGAAAAAAAGCGCCCCGCGGCGGCACGGCGGCGCCGACCGAGGGTGTTCCCCGTCCGCGCCGCCCGACGCGCGGACGGGGAAAGGGGCGAGGTCAAGGCCGCTCCCCTTACGGCGGCGCCGTTCGGTTGCTTTCCTTCGGGCGGTTTCCTTTTTCGCCTCCCGCACGCGGGAGGACGGACGGGAGGAGGATTGACACGCGCCCTGCCGTAAGCAGAGAATAATTTTTACGCAAATTTTTGATTTCTATTGACTATTTTTGCTTTTAAATATATAATATATGTGCTTTTACACGTTATACAGGGTTAAAGTTACAAATTTATTTTTTGGAGGCTATATTATGAGCAAGAAAATGACCATCGACGGAAATACCGCGGCGAGCCACGTAGCTTACGCGTTTTCCGAAGTGGCGGCTATTTATCCGATCACGCCTTCTTCGCCTATGGCGGAAGTCGCGGACGAATGGTCGGCGGCAGGCAGAGTCAACATGTTCGGGCAGAAACTCCGCCTTGCGGAAATGCAGTCCGAAGCGGGCGCGGCGGGCGCCGTTCACGGTTCGCTCTGCGCGGGCGCGCTCACGACGACATACACCGCGAGCCAGGGACTTCTTCTGATGATCCCCAACATGTACAAGATCTCGGGCGAACTTCTCCCCACGGTCTTCCACGTCAGTGCGAGAGCTCTCGCCGCGCACGCGCTCAATATTTTCGGCGACCATTCCGACGTGATGGCCTGCCGCCAGACGGGTTTTGCGATGCTCGCCAGCAATTCCGTGCAGGAAGTCATGGACCTCGCCCTCGTCGCTCACCTTTCCACGCTTAAATCGAAAGTGCCTTTCCTGCATTTCTTCGACGGGTTCAGAACGAGCCACGAAGTGAGCAAGATAGACGCCATAGACTACGACGAAATGAAATCGCTCGTGGACATGAAGGACATCGAAGATTTCAGGAGCCGCGCGCTCAACCCCGAACACCCCATCCAGAAGGGAACGGCGCAGAACGCGGACATCTATTTCCAGAACCGCGAAACGGCCAACAAATATTATGAAGCCACCCCCGCCATCGTGCAGGATATGATGGACAAGGTCGCTGCGCTCACGGGCAGGAAATATCACCTGTTCGACTACGTAGGCGCGCCCGACGCGGAAAACGTCGCCGTCATTATGGGCAGCGGCGCGGAGGCCATCGAAGAAACCATTAACAAGATGAACAAGGAAGGCCACAAGGTCGGCGTTCTGAAAGTAAGGCTGTACCGCCCGTTCGCCGTGGACGCGTTCGTCGCGGCCCTTCCGAAGTCGGTGAAAAAGATCGCCGTGCTCGACAGGACGAAGGAACCCGGCTCGCTGGGCGAACCGCTTTATCTCGACGTGTGCTCCGCTCTGCTCGAAAAGGGCATGACGAATATCAAGGTCGTGGGCGGCAGATACGGCCTCGGTTCCAAGGAGTTCAACCCCTCGATGGTGTACGCGGTCTACAAGAACCTCGAACAGAAAGAACCGAAAAACCACTTCACGGTCGGTATTTACGACGATATCACAAACACTTCGCTCGATTTTTCGGAGCAGTACAATGCCGCGCCCGCGGGTACGATCAGCTGTAAGTTCTACGGCCTCGGCTCGGACGGCACGGTCGGCGCGAACAAAAACTCGATCAAAATTATCGGCGATCACACCGATATGTACGCGCAGGGCTATTTCTTCTACGATTCCAAAAAGAGCGGCGGCATCACCGTTTCCCACCTGAGATTCGGCAAGACGCCCATTCAGTCCTCCTACCTCATTGACGCGGCGGACTTCATCGCCTGCCACAATCCCTCGTACGTTACCCGTTACGACATGGTTTCCGACCTGAAAGAAGGGGGCAAGTTCCTTCTGAACGCGGCGTGGACGACGGTAGAGGAACTCGATAAAAATCTGCCCGCAAAGGTAAAGAACGCGCTCGCCAAAAAGCACGCGGAACTTTATGTGATAGACGCTATCTCCATCGCGGGCAAACTCGGCCTCGGCGGCAGGACGAACACCATTCTGCAGTCGGCGTTCTTCCTCATCAACGAGGACATCATGCCCTATGCGGACGCGCGCGACTTCATGAAGAAGATGGCGTATAAGTCCTTTGCGAAAAAGGGCGACGCCATCGTGCAAATGAACTACGCGGCGATCGATTCCGCGGAAGCCAACCTGGTGAAGATCGATTATCCCGCTTCCTGGGCGACGGCCGAAGACGGCGCTCCCATGATGGAAGTGCACGGCGACGACTACTATAAGAACACCGTTCACCCCATTCTCGTGCTCGAAGGCGACAAACTCCCCTCTTCGCAGTTCAACGCGGACGGCTCCGTTCCCACGGGCACCACGCAGTACGAAAAACGCGGCGTGGCGGTTAAAATCCCCAAATGGTACGCGGATAAGTGCATACAATGCAACCAGTGCTCGTTCGTATGCCCGCACGCCGCGATCAGACCGGCGGTCAACGCCGTCGGGGCGGACAAGCCCGCTTCTTACAGCGTGAAAGCGATGACCGGGCTGCCCGGCTACGAGTTCAGAATGCAGGTATCCCCGCTCGACTGTATGGGCTGCGGCGTCTGCGCGAACATCTGTCCTTCCAAGGAAAAGGCGCTCGAAATGGTGCCCTTCGCTTCGCTCGTCGAAGAGGAAAACGTCAACTACAATTACAGCAAACAGCTGCCCGAAGTCGATCTTTCCAAATTCAAGAAAGAAACGGTCAAGGGCTCGCAGTTCTGCCAGCCGCTGTTCGAATTCTCGGGCGCATGCGCCGGCTGCGGCGAAACGCCTTACGTCAAGGTCATCACCCAGCTGTTCGGCGACCGCATGGTCGTCGCCAACGCGACGGGCTGTTCCTCCATTTACGGCGGTTCGGCTCCGACCTGCCCCTATACCAAGAACAAAGCCGGCCACGGTCCCGCATGGGCGAACAGCCTGTTCGAGGACAACGCGGAATTCGGCTACGGCATGAACCTCGCCTACGCGCAGAGACGCGCCAAGGTGGAAGATAAGATAAACGCCCTCATCGAAAAGTGCCCCGACTGGACGGAACTCAAAGAGGCGGGCGAAAACTGGATCGCCAACAAAAAGGACGCCGAGGGCAGCAAGGCGGCGAGCGCGAAGCTCGTGGAAGTGCTTTCCAAGTGCGCGGGCTGCGGCTGCGAGGCGGACGCCATGGTCGAAGACCTGCTCAAAGATAAGGATTGCTTTGTGAAAAAATCCGTGTGGATCTTCGGCGGCGACGGCTGGGCTTACGACATCGGCTACGGCGGTCTCGACCACGTGATCGCGCAGGGCGAGGACGTCAATATTCTGGTGCTCGACACCGAAGTTTATTCCAACACGGGCGGCCAGGCGAGCAAGTCCACCCCGACGGGTTCTATCGCGAAATTCGCCGCGGCGGGCAAGAGAGTAAAGAAAAAGGATCTCGGCATGATGGCGATGAGCTACGGCTACGTATACGTGGCGCAGGTCGCTATGGGTTCGGACAAGAACCAGCTGCTCAAAGCGCTCGTCGAGGCGGAAAAATACGACGGGCCTTCCCTCATCATCGCTTACGCTCCCTGCATCAACCACGGCATCAACATGACGAAGTCGCAGGAAGAAGAAAAGAAAGCGGTGGATTGCGGTTACTGGCAGCTTTACAGATACAACCCCGAACTCGCGCTCGAAGGCAAGAATCCGTTCTCGCTCGACAGCAAGGAGCCGACGGGAGATTATCAGGCGTTCATCACGGGCGAAACGCGTTACGCCGCTCTGATGAAGGCGCAGCCCGCTCTCGCCGCGGAACTCTTCAAAAAGACCGAGGCGGACAGCAGGGAACGTTTGGAAAATTACAAGAAACTCGCGAACAAAGAATAAAAAAAAGCGAAAGCGCCCCCGCGGTAATCCGCGGGGGATTTTTTTATGCTTGACATTCCCTTTCAATACGTTATATAATGAAGAAAAAGATTTGTATGAGGGGGAAAATTTATGAAAAGATTAATCTGCATCGTCAATGCCGTTTTGGCGTTCGTCTTGTTTTTGGCCACGTTCGGTTATGTCTTTTTTTTGTACGGAAGGACTTATTATATGAACGGCAGCGATTTAGGCATTTGGATTTTTTTAGCCGTATTGCAGATTCCGCTGTTTTTTCTTTCCGTGTATCTTATTCACAATAAGCATCGCAGCAACTGTCTCTTATACACATCTCCGAGCCCACGAGACGCGTAGT
>ENA-OYXD01001216-OYXD01001216.1-human-gut-metagenome-genome-assembly--contig:-NODE-1216-length-12276-cov-4.690696_pt1 | contig 12276 bp, 15 predicted proteins | sample MGYA00244818_ERZ653412 | MGnify/ENA primary metagenome ERZ653412 (study PRJEB26926, sample SAMN06165146) | human gut metagenome | biome: ENVO:00009003; feature: ENVO:2100002; material: ENVO:00002003...
GCATAGTGCACAAGCAGTTGGGACGTATGTTGGAAAAACAGGTCGGAACGGACGTCAAAAAGACCGTTTCCGCATTGAAGCGGTTCCGCCTGAAAGCCGAAGGCGCGCTGGGGTTCGATACGGCGCAGGTAACGGCCGGAGGCGTGAATACGGCGGAAGTGGACGAAAACACCATGGAGAGCCGCCTGGCGAAAGGCCTTTATTTCGCGGGCGAGGCGCTGGACGTGGACGGCGACTGCGGCGGCTACAATCTGCATTGGGCGTTCGCCTCGGCGTCGGCCGCGGCGGAGGCGATCGCGGCGGAGGCGTCCTTATGAAGGGGCTGATCGCGGTTAACGGGTATTTTGAAAACGCCTCCACGCTCGCGCAGGAGCGCGAACTGAAAGCCGAACTCGGCGCGCGCGGCGCGGCGTGCGACGTCATAAAGACCAACGCCCTCGGCATAGGCGTGCGGGGCGGCGAGGCGTATGCGGACGCGGACGGTTACGATTTCTGCGTTTTTCTCGACAAGGACGTTACTGCGGCGCGCCTGTTGGAAACGACGGGACTGCGGCTTTTCAATACCGCGGAGGCAGTCAGGCTTTGCGACGACAAGATGCTTACCTTCGCCGCGCTCTGCGGCAAAGGGATAAATATGCCCGAAACGATATCTTCGCCGCTGATGTACTGCGAAAACGACGATCCCGCCTTTTTGGACGGCGTGGAGCGGCGGCTGGGATATCCCGTGGTGGTGAAAAAGGTATACGGCTCCATGGGACGGGGCGTGTTCCTGGCAAAAAACAGGGCAGAACTGGACGCGCTTTTCGTCAGGCTGCGCATGGAACCGCATCTGTATCAGAAGTTTACGGGCAGAGGCGGGGAGGATTACCGCGTGATCGTCATAGGCGGCAGGGCGGTCGCCGCCATGAAACGGGTGAACGAAAACGATTTTCGTTCAAATATAGAATTGGGCGGCGAGGGAACCGCCGTCGGATTTACGGAGGATCTGCGTTCCGTCGCGGAGCGCGCCGCCGCGTCGCTCGGGCTCGATTACGCGGGCGTGGATATCCTCGAAGAGAACGGAAAACTTTTTTTGTGCGAGGTCAATTCCAACGCCTTTTTCAGCGGCATAGAGCGGGCGACGGGCAAAAACGTGGCCGCGATCTACGCTGAACATATCGTAAAAAATATTCGCAAATAAGATACGAACTTTTGTTGTTAAATGAAAAAAAATATGCTATAATAACATAAAAGGGCTTTTTTACGCGCCTTTGCGCGTTCCGGCCGTGCGGCGCGTTCCGCATTTCAGCATACGGAAATGTTTCCGTTTTTTCAGCGAAGGGCAAGCTTCGCTCCGATTAGGCGCAGTCGCGCGGATTTCGTTTTTTATTCCTTACAATATTCGGCGTATTATCCGTTCGGCGGGCGTTTTTTACCGTACCGTAATGTTTTTTTAAATTATAGCAGGAGCCAAATTATGAGAAGGATCAGGATTTTTGAAAGAAAGGAACTGAGCGTAATGCATCTATCTGTATTGCGCGAGATCGGCCGCGAACTCGGCGTAAAAATGCCCACGGCCATCGCCAAGGACAAGCTCGTGGACACGATCATGAAGATCCAGCGCGGCGAGCTCGATCCCGTTACGCCGTCCAAGCGCGGCGCGCCGCCGAAAATCAAAATAGACCTTTCGGAATTTTACGAAACGGTGTCCGACGGCGTTTACGAGGACAAGAACATGTACAGGCTGCGCGGCAAGGAGCGCCTTCCCTGGGCGGTGGCGGACAACACCGTGAAAAATCCCGACGGCACTTTCACCGTAGAGGGCGTTTTGGAAACGCATTATTCGGGATACGGGTTCCTGCGCGTCAACAATTACGAAAATTCGGCGGGGGACGTCTACGTTTCCAACCAGAATATCAGAAAATACAATCTGCGCCGCGGCGATAAGGTGCAGGCGCTCGCAAAAGCGGTGCGGGACGGCGATTCTGCCGCCTTGCAGGATGTTCTTTCCATCAACGACCTGCCTGCCTCCGCTTTCGCCGAGCGCGCCAACTTCGACGATCTCGTCCCCTATTATCCCACGGTGCGCATGCGTCTCGAACGGCCGTCTGCGGATAACGATCTCGCCGTACGCTGTATGGATCTTTTCACCCCGCTCGGGTTCGGGCAGAGGGGGCTGATCGTCGCTCCGCCGAAAACGGGCAAGACCACTCTGCTCAAAATGATCGCGCAGTCCATCGAGTTCAATTATCCCGAAGTCAAACTCATCGTTCTGCTGATCGACGAGCGCCCGGAAGAAGTTACCGACATCAAGCGCAGCGTCGCCGCCGAGGTGGTTTATTCCACTTTCGACGAAAACAACCAGCACCATATCCGCGCCGCCGAACTCGTGGTCAGCCGCGCGAAGAGGCTGGTCGAAGTCGGCAAGAACGTAGTTATTTTGATGGATTCCATTACCCGTCTCGCGCGGGCGTACAACAACGCCACCGAAGGTTCGGGCAAAACGCTTTCGGGCGGGCTCGATCCGCTGGCGCTCGAAGGACCGAAGAAGTTCTTCGGCGCGGCGCGCAACATCGAGGGCGACGACAAGGGATCGCTGACCATTCTTTCCACGGCGCTTATCGATACGGGCAGCCGCATGGACGACGTCATCTACGAAGAATTCAAGGGCACGGGCAACATGGAGATACACCTTTCGCGCGCGCTCAGCGAAAAGCGCGTGTTCCCCGCCATAGATCTCTACCGTTCGGGCACGAGGAAGGAAGAGCTTTTGCTCGATAAAAAGGAACTCGACGTGGTGTTCAAGCTGCGCAAGATCCTGTCCGAGAGGAGCGATTCGCTCGAAAGCCTGCTCGAAATGATGAAAAAGACCAAGGACAACGCCGACTTCATCAAGAAAGCGGAAAGCTGGATCGGTCTTTACGAAAAAAATTAAACTATGGCGAAAACGGTAACGACGTACGTTTGCACCGAATGCGGCACCGTCAGCCCGAAATGGCTGGGCAGATGTCCGAACTGCGGCGCGTGGAACACCTTTGCGGAAGAGATACAGGTTCCCGAATCCGCGGCGAAAACGCCCGTGCGGAGTTTTGTCCGCCCGCAGCCGCTCAGCGCGGTGCGCGAGGAAAAGTTCAGGCGGATTAAAACGGGCGTCGGCGAGTTCGACCGCGTGCTGGGCGGGGGCATCGTGCCCGCGTCCATGGTGCTGCTCGGCGGGGATCCCGGCATAGGCAAGTCCACGCTGCTCACCGAGGTGGCGGGCGTATTGTCGAGAGAACATAAAGTATTATACATATCGGCGGAAGAAAGCGCCTCGCAGCTTAAAATGCGCTGCAACCGCCTGGGCGTGCAGTCGGATACCCTGCTCGTGATGAACGAAACGGTGCTCGAAAACATAGAAGCCTGCGCGGACGGCGTGGAATTTCTCATCGTCGATTCCATTCAGGCCGTGTATTTGGACGCGCTTTCCTCTTCGGCGGGCAGCGTGGGGCAGGTGCGCGAGTGCGCGTCGCGGCTCATGCGCCTCGCCAAAGCGAAAAATATAACGGTGTTCCTCGTTGGACACGTAACCAAGGAGGGCGCCATCGCCGGCCCGAAAGTGCTCGAACACATCATGGACACCGTGCTTTATTTCGAGGGCGACGCCGAAAACAATTACCGCATCCTGCGGGCGGTGAAAAACCGCTTCGGTTCGGTCAACGAGGTAGGAGTGTTCGAAATGCGGGAGGAAGGACTGGTCGGCGTAAAGGATTACGCGGGCATCTTCGTTTCCGAAGGCCGCGGGGAAAACGCGGGCAGCGTGGTAACGCCTTTCGTTTCGGGCAACCGCTGCGTACCCGTGGAAATCCAGGGATTGGTGGCGAAAACGGTGTTCGGAATGCCCCGCCGCATGAGTTTGGGCATCGACTACAACAAACTCGTTCTCATGCTGGCCGTACTCGAAAAAAAGGGCGGCCTGCCCTTCTATTCGCAGGACGTGTATCTGAACGCCATGGGCGGCATAAAGCTCGGCGAACCGTCGGTCGATCTCGCGGTGCTCCTGGCGCTCGCGGGCGCCTATACGGGCATACCGCTGGACGCGGGCACGGCGGTCTTCGGCGAAGTGGGACTGACGGGCGAGGTGCGCGGCGTGTCGCATGCGGAAATGCGGGTGCGCGAATGCGTAAACGCGGGATTTACTTCGGTCATTCTGCCGAAAAGCAATTTAAAATCGGCGGAGGCGTTCCGCGGCAGGATCAAGATGATCCCCGTGAGCTACGTTTTTCAGGCCGTGCGCGAACTTACCAAAAAGAACGCGCGGGAAAAAGAGGGCGGAGAGCCTGACCGGACATAAAAAACGACGGCGCGGTAACCCCCGCGCCGTTTTCATCTTTTCTTTCGTTCCCTTTTGCCGCTGTTGAAATCGGAGGAAAAAAGCGTTTCGTCCAGCGCCTCTCCCGCAGGAGTGCGCACGAAAAGCCCGATCAGCATCACCGACTTTTCCACCGCCTCTTCGAACAAGCGGTACACGCTCTTTTCTTCGCCGCCGTTTTTAAGCGTTTCAAACCGCGCGTCGGGATTTTCCCGCAGGAACATATAGGAAAAGAAGTGTCTGAGGCGCAGTTTTTTCTCTATGCCGTAAATCCGTTTCCTCCGCGTGCCCTCCGTGTCGAACAGATAGGACTGCTGGCGGGGGAAACGCGCGAGCGCGCTTTTTACCGCCTTCTTTTCCAGACCGAACCCGCAGGACTTTTTCACCGCGTAGTCGAGCAGGGCGAATATGGCGTCTCCGTCTTCTTCGCTCGGCGGCGCCTGCGGTCCCGTATCGTCTTTCCCGCCGTAACGGCGCAGCAAAAAGGCGTCGGCGTCCCGCTCTATGAGAAAATGCACCTTGTCCTTTTTGCGCGGCTTTTCGAGCGAGGCGAGCGTTTCGTATTCCGTCGCGTATACGTAGGGATGGAATACGGTGTCCACGGCGTAATGGGTGATATAGCCGAGGATATAGGAATAATCGCCCGTATTTTCTGCGTATTCCCTGGCCGCGGAAAAAAACGCGTATACGTTTCTGCGGTGCAGAAGCTTGCCGAGGTTGAAACCTTTCTTCCTGAGCGGGCGGTATATGAAAAAACAGTCGCCGCCCTGCGCCCCCGCGTAATAGCGGAGGGGAGCTGTTATCTTTTCTTTCAAGTCCTCGCCGAGAGCGGAAAAAACGGCCTTTGCGGCGAGTTTGTGCGTGATGTATGCTGCCATACTTACATTATACTACATTCCGCGCGAAAAACACACGCGAAAAGCGAAATTTTTCCGCTTTTCGCACACAACATGTCGGGTACGGTTTTTCCGTACGCACAAAATCCCGAAAATCAGGGAAAAACCGTAAAAATTTGCGTAAAAAACGCCAAAAAAGCTTGACATAAGATTTTTTAAATGTTAGACTTGTAAAGCACTCCGAAAGATAGCAGGGGTGTTAATTTTTTGATATCGGAAGGTAAGTACCATGGCTGCAAAAGGAGCGAGAAATAAAATCACGTTGGCTTGCACGGAATGTAAAAACAGAAATTACGATACGTTCAAGAATAAGAAAAACGATCCCGACAGGATAGAACTCAACAAATACTGCCCGCACTGCAAAAAGCACACGGCGCATAAGGAAACGAAGTAATTCCGGCGGCCGCGCCGCAACTTTTTTTGTGCCGAATTGAAAATACGGTAAGGTAAGGAGTAAAAATGGCAAAGAAGGAAACAAGCGCGGCGGCAGCGGAATCCGTCGCCGTCGAAAACAATAAACCCGAAAAGAAAGCGAAGCCCGTAAACAAGAAACCGAACATCTTCAAGCGGTTCGGCAGAAAGTGCAAGGAAGTTTTTTCCGAACTGAAAAAGGTTTCCTGGCCCTCTTTCGGCAAAGTGGTCAAGCATACGGGTATCGTTCTTGCGGTCGTTCTGATTTTCTTGATCGTGCTCACGCTGATCGATTTCGGCCTGTCCACGCTTTTGAAACTCTTGGTCAAATAAGAGGTAATCGTCATGGCTGAAGAACAGGCTAAGTGGTATGTCATCCATACGTATTCGGGCTACGAAGCGATGGTCAAGGACAGCCTCGAAAAGCTGATTGAAAACAATAACCTGCAGGAAAACATCGTCGAAATCCAAATCCCCACGGAGGAAACGCTGGAAGAAAAGGCGAACGGAAAGAAAAAACTCGTGGAGCGCAAAAAGTTCCCCTGTTACGTCTTTCTGAAAATGATTTATTCCAACGACATCTGGTATCTCGTAACCAACACGCGGGGGGTAACGGGGTTCGTCGGTCCGCAGGGCAGACCCCTTCCGCTTACGGAAGAGGAGATCGCCCGCCTCGGCATAGAGAAGGTCGCGGTCAACGTCGACTACGTGGTCGGGGACACCGTCCGCGTCGTATCAGGCCCGCTGGAATCGTTCACGGGCGTCATTACCGAACTCAACGCGCCCGCGCAGAAAGCGAAGGTGAACGTTACGATGTTCGGCCGGGTAACCGAAGTGGAACTCGATTTCGTGCAGATCAAAAAGACCGTGATCGAGCCCGAAGAGGCGGCGGAAGAATAAGCATATAAGCGGAACGGCGTTCCGCTTGAATAAGTGGGAGTCGCGCAAATTTTTCGAGGCGCGACGACGGCACCACGCATATGGAGGAAATTAAAATGGCTAAGAAAGTTACAGCGGTTGTTAAATTGCAGCTTCCGGCGGGCAAGGCAACTCCGGGCCCCCCGGTAGGTTCCACGCTCGGACCTCACGGCATCAATATACCGGGCTTCACGAAGGAATTCAACGCCAAGACGCAGGACCAGGCGGGACTCATCATTCCCGTGGTCATGACGATCTATCAGGACCGTTCTTTCACGTTCGTGCTCAAAACGCCCCCCGCACCCGTTCTCATCAAGAAAGCGTGCGGCATAGAGAGCGGCAGCGCGAAGCCGAATAAGGACAAGGTCGCGAAGATCACCAAAGCGCAGGTAGAAGAGATCGCCAAGCAGAAAATGGCCGATCTCAACGCAAACACGCTCGAAGCGGCGGCGAGCATGATCGCAGGCACCGCGAGAAGCATGGGCGTTCTCGTCGTAGACTGAGCCTATTAAGAGAGTGGGAGAGAGAAACTCGTTCGTACCACAAGGAGGATAATCAATGAAACACGGTAAACAATATATAGAAAGCGCAAAGACCATCGACAAGACCAAGCTTTACGAAGCCGGCGAAGGCATCGAGGCGGTGCTCGCCACGGCGAAAGCGAAGTTCGACGAAACGGTGGAACTGCACGTAAGACTGGGCGTAGATCCCAAACAGGCCGATCAGCAGGTCAGAGGCGTGCTCGTTTTGCCCAACGGAACGGGCAAGACCGTAAGGGTGCTCGTTCTGGCGAAGGGCGAAAAGGCCGACCAGGCGAAAGCCGCCGGCGCGGACTATGTCGGCGCGGAAGAGCTGGTGCAGAAGATCCAGACGGAAAACTGGTTCGATTTCGACGTCATCATCACCACTCCCGACATGATGGGCGTGGTCGGGCGCATCGGTAAGATCTTAGGACCGAAAGGCCTCATGCCGAACCCGAAATCGGGCACGGTTACCATGGACGTGGTCAAGGCGATCAACGACACCAAAGCCGGTAAAGTGGAATACAGGCTGGACAAGACCGCCATCATTCACTGCCCCATCGGCAAAAAGAGCTTCGGCAAGGAAAAGCTCCTCGAAAACTACGAGGCGCTGATCGACGCCATCATCAAGGCGAAACCCGCCGCCGCCAAGGGACAGTACGTCAAGAGCGTTACGCTCGCCAGCACCATGGGCCCCGGCGTAAAGATCGCGGCGAAGAACTAATTTTTGTTTATTTGCGCAAAACGTTTGACATTCGGCGTTTTGTAAGCTAAAATAAAACGGTAAAATCAAATAACCGAAGACAGCAGGTCTTTCTAAATGCCGCAAGGCAGCCTGCCGAGGTGCGATTTCAACGGGATTTTTTAAGCCCTTATATCGTCTTCGGCGGTATAAGGGCTTTTCGTTTTCGGAAAAAAGAAAAGGAGGTAAAGACATGTCGGCTAATATTGAGGCTAAAAAGCAGGTAGTCGAAGAGATCAGCGAAAAGATCAAATCGTCCAAGTCGGTCGTGCTCGTGCACTACGCGGGCCTGTCCGTCGCGGAAGACACCGCTTTGAGACATGAGTTCAGAAAACAGGACGTCGAGTACAAAGTTTACAAAAACACGCTGGTCAGAAAGGCTTTCGACGGACTGAACGTAAAGGATTTCGACGCAGACCTGAACGGTCCGACGGCGGTCGCCTTCGCGAAAGACGAAACCACGGCTTGCAAGATCCTGGTAGACGCGGCGAAGAAGTACACCGATAAGATTTCCATGAAGAGCGGTTACGTGGACGGCGCTTACGTCGACGTAAAAGGTTTGAGCGCGCTCGCGGCAATCCCGTCCAAGACGGAACTGTATTCCATGCTCGCAGGCACGCTGTCCGGCTTCGTAAGGAGCCTTGCCGTAGCGCTGAAAGCGGTTGCGGATAAAAAAGCGGAATAATAACGCAAAAAAACAATAAAAAATTCGGAGGATAACAAAAATGGCGGATATCGCAAAAATGATTGAAGAAATCAAAACCATGACGGTTGTGGAACTTAACGATCTCGTAAAGGCGATCGAAGAAGAATTCGGCGTGAGCGCTGCGGCTCCTGTGGCCGTGGTCGGCGGCGCCGCTCCCGCTGCGGCTGAAGCTGCGGAAGAAAAGACGGAATTCAAAGTAACGCTGAAGAACGCGGGCGGCAACAAGATCGCAGCGATCAAGGCTGTTAGAGAATTTACGGGCCTCGGCCTCGTGGAAGCGAAGGGCCTCGTAGAGAAGCTCGGCGTTATCAAAGAAAACGCGACCAAGGAAGAGGCGGACAAAATCGTCGCCGCTTTCAAAGAAATCGGCGCGGAAGTCGTTGCGGAATAATTTTCGTAAATATAAAAACGCGGGGCAGTCGCTCCGCGTTTTTCGTTCGGCAAAAGCGCGGCAGGGGGAACGCGTTCCGCCCGACGGGGCGGAAATGTCCTTAATTTACAAACTTCGCGAAAAAGAAACCGCAAACGATTTGACAAAACGGCTTTTTATTAGTAAAATATATAAATAAGGCGGCTTTCGGCCGTTTTAATAAAGCAAAATATTTTCCGCGTACCGCGGACGGAGAGAATCAATGAAAAAAATCATCATCGGCATTTTGACCTTTGCGATGCTGTTTACCACCCTCGCCATGGCGACGGGGTGCAGCAAGATCGTGAAACTGCGGCTGGAAGTCGTCGTGTACAACACCGAAACGGAAACGACAGAATCCAAAACCGTTTCTTTCGATATGTACGAAGGGCTCGCTCCCAAAGCGGTCGCGGCGGTCAGTAAGGCGGTTGCGGACGGCAACTATACCGACTGCGTTTTGTACGAACAGAGCAAGTCGAGCGGGGCGAGCACCAGCTCCCAGCTGATGTTCGGCGGCCTTAAGAAAAGCGGCGATACGTTCGTGCGCGTCGAGCAGACGGCAGTTCCCGACGCCGACTTTGAAAAGAACGGCACCACGGGCAGCAACCTCACGAACTCGACGGGGTATCTCGGCTTGTGGAGAACGTGGAAGTCCACCGAGAGTTTTTCCAACAACGGTTTTAAGAACAGCACCACGCAGATCTATATGCCCAAGAGCGAAATCAGTTCGTATAACGGTTGTTTCTGCGTATTCGCGAAATATTCCACGGAGGACGATCTCGAAGTGATCAACGACATGATCGCGCTCTTTGCGGACGACGAACATTATACGGAATACACCTGTTATTTCGAGGCCGACCGCGACGGCAGGCTGAAAAAAGACGAAAACGGCGAACCCGTATGGCGCATGGTAACGACCGAGGAATTCGAGGAAGTAACGAACGCCTACGCGAGCGCGGACGATCCCGACAACAAGACTTCGCCGAAGATCGACACGCAGTACGACGAATACACGGTGAAGATCGTGGATTCCGCTAAACTCGAAATCAAAAGCATCAAAGTAAAATAAAGAAAAAAGGCGCGCAGCGAAAACTGCGCGCCTTTATCTTTGGGGCCTCGGCGGAGGCCTTTTTTAGTCGTTTCGCTTGAAACGGGATACGATCATGAGAAAACGCAGGAAATAGAGAAGGGAAACGAGCAGGCTCGCGAAATACGTCATGGCGGCCGCGGAAAGCACCTTGCTCACGTCCTTAACTTCGTCTTTTTCCAGCACGCCTGTTTCGAGCAGCATTTTCTTCGCCCTGCGCGAGGCGTTGAGTTCCACGGGAATGGTTATGAGGGCGAACACCGTCGCCAGCGAATAGCAGATGATGCCGAGCGATATGAATGCCGAACCGACTTCGGGCGTCGCCGCTACGATCCATTCGAGCAGCACGCCGATGAGTACGAGGGGAATCGCCATTCTCGTGCCGAAGTTGACCACGGGCACGATCACCGAGCGCAGTTTCAGCGGAATATAATTGTTTTCGTGCTGAACGGCATGCCCTACTTCGTGCGCGGCAACGCCCAGCGCCGCCACGCTGGAAGAATTGTATGTCGCTTCGGAAAGGGAAAGCACGCCCGTTTTCGGGTTGTAGTTGTCGGTCAGCTTACCCTGCACGGGCTGAACGGTAACCGCGCAGCCGTTTTTTTCGAGCAGCATTCTCGAAAGATCGCTCGCCGTCCAGCCCGAACGGGCGGATACCTGCGAATATTTCGAAAAAGCGGAGGAAACGCGCACCTGCGCCCAGATGGCGAAAATAATGCCGGGGAGTATGATGATATAACTCCACCAGTAACTGTACAAATAAAAAAACATGAGTTTTTCTTTCGCTCCTTGTGTTTATAATTTCTAATATTGTAGCATAACGGCGGATTTTATACAAGATAATTTTAACCTTTGCGCCGTTAAATAATCGTTAAATTGTCTATACGGCCGGAAATTACCTCGCATTGCAGCGTCCGCGCGCGGTAAACGCCCTCCGTTTCGCGGTACAGCAGGCGGGGGCGGACGTCGCCCTCCCGCCGCGGCGGCGGGAACACGCCCGTGAAGTTGCCGAAGTATCCGCCGAGCGCGGCGGCGTTCTTGCGCATATTATCCGAAAGATAGCGCGCGGGATCTTCGCCCGCGAGCAGGGCCTCCGCGAGGGCATAGGGAAGAATGACGTCGGGGATTTCGCGGTCGCGCCCCTTGGAAACGGCGGTTTCCGCGGGGACGAATTTTGCGCCCGAAAGCGTCCAGTATACCCGCGTTTCGTGCGCAAAACAGTCGCGGCGGCGGCATACCGTATAAAAGCCGTTTTCAAAGCCGAACGAATCCGCCTGCCCGTCGAAAACGATTTCCGCGCGTTCTCCCGCCAGCAGGCATACGAGGCGGCCGTCCTCGGCGCGCGCGTAGATAAAATCGCGGTTAAAGGCGAAAAATTCCCCCGCGTCCGCAATGCGCGCTTCAAAGGCGATCAGCTTGTAATCGCCTTTCGTTTCCACGGAAAGCTTATAGACGCCGTCCGCATAGGCGGTAACGAGCGCGCCCGCCAGCCTTTTCTGAAAGAGCAGTTCGTAAGGCAAAGGACTGCGCGGCTTTTTCAGCTTGAGAAAGCCGCCGTTTTCCATGCGCACCTTTACGGCATTTTCGTCCGCGGCGCGGAAAAACGCCTCGCTCGGAGAAAAACAGCGGGCGGGGGAAAGGTCGAGGGGCATGATTTCCAGAACGGAATTCCCGTCCGCGCTCAGTTCGCAGTATTTCGCGTTTTTTGCAAGCTCCTTTCCGTCGCGTTTCAGGGCGAACGGAAATTCTGCCAGAATATAGATATTCATAAATTATTTAAATGTATGTATAAACTTTGCGCTTTATGTCAATTATTCCGGTAACGAAAGGAAAGGAGTTTTCAACATGGATAAAATTTACGGTTTCAAACAGAAGGACGTCGAAAAGCTGATCAAGTACCTCGACGGAAAGCAGGGCGGTTCGCTCAGCAAAGCCTTTGAAGAATTCGCCGCGGCCACGGGCAAGAGCAAGGGCACGGTGCGCAATATGTATTACGCGGTTGCCAAAAAGAGCAGGGAGGATAAGTCCTTTGCCGAAAAATATTTCGGAGGTACGCCGATCACCGTGCAGAAGATTTCGGAATTCAAGGACGAAGAGGAACGCGAACTCGTAAAGAAGATACTGCTCGGCAAAAAGGAGGGCAAGTCCGCGCGGAAGATCATAGGCGAGCTTTCCGACGGCGACGAAAAGACGGCGCTCCGCTATCACTGTCTCTTATACACATCTCCGAGCCCACGAGACGCGTAGTAATCTCGT
>ENA-OYXD01001223-OYXD01001223.1-human-gut-metagenome-genome-assembly--contig:-NODE-1223-length-12218-cov-14.682151_pt1 | contig 12218 bp, 8 predicted proteins | sample MGYA00244818_ERZ653412 | MGnify/ENA primary metagenome ERZ653412 (study PRJEB26926, sample SAMN06165146) | human gut metagenome | biome: ENVO:00009003; feature: ENVO:2100002; material: ENVO:00002003...
CGACCACGAAGCGGTTGTCGGTGAACTCCAATCCCTCTTTGAGTATCCTTTCGCTGACCACCTTTATCGGGAAGCCGTAAAGCTCTCCGACCTGTGTGTAAAGCCCGCCCGTAGTGGTGCTCTTGGCTATCTCCTGCAAACGCTTACCGAGAACCTTCTCGTCGGCGGAATCCACTCCGTCCACCTTTATCATATTAAGGCGGTTGCCTTCCTTGTCGATCTGCACCACCGAAAGAAAGCGGTTCCAGTCCTCCGTCATGGCATCAATGAAAGCCGTGTTGTTGCGCAGCTCACTTATCTTCGACTCCAGCTTGAACTCCGAATCACGTCTGCCCTTGTTGAACGACTTGCGTTCTCCTTCGAGAGATGCGATACGCTTTTCAAGTTTAGCCTTGTCCAGCAGGTCGGTGTTGCCGGAGAGCAACGCCATATACTCCGAAAAGTTCATGCCCGATTTCTCGTCCATTGCCCCCTCGTCGATGGTACGCGCCCCCATAGCACCGCTTTTGAGCTGGCTGATGAAAGTCTGCTTGCAGTGCAGGAGGTTGAACTTGTAGCTGTCCAGTGACTTCTCCACCGCGTAGATGATTACATCCACGTTGTTCCCGGCGAAATGTTTGGCAATCTCATTACCTGCCCTAACTCCGCGTCCGTCACGCTGTTGCAAGTCGGACGGTCGCCACGGCGTATCGAGATGATGGATAGCCACACACCGTTTCTGGGCGTTCACACCCGTTCCGAGCATAGAGGTAGAGCCGAACAGCACACGCACCGTCCCGGCGTTCATGGCGTCTATCACCGCCTTCCGCGCCTTGTCGGTCTTGCACTCCTGAATGAAGCGCACCTCGCTTGGCGGTATACCGTAGTCCTCCGTCAGTTTGCGCTTGATTTCCGAATAGACGTTCCACCCGTCGCCCGGCTGGTATGTCCCCAAATCAGAGAAAACGAACTGCGTGCCTTTCTGGGCGTCGTATTTTTGATAATACTCCGCGATCATCTTGGCACAGTGACTCGCTTTGTTGTCGGGATGATCTTCGTAATTCGGGTCTATCATGCGCATGTCGAGTGCCATTTTCCGGGCATAGTCCGTGGCGATGAGCATCTTCGCCTTTTCTTCCGTTTCCGAAAGCGGCAGCCTGCCCAACAAGGTGGCATCGCCCGTCTTGGCGAACTGCATCAGTTTCTGTATGAAGTCCTCCTGTTCCGGCGTGGGCGGTATATGGTGCAGTATCTCGTTCTTGGCAGGACGGTCAACGCCCACATCCTCCGCCGTGCGGTAGTCCGTGATTTCATTATAGAAGGCGGCAAGCTCCGGCACTTTGATGAAGTAGCGGAAACGCTCTTTCTGCACCACGTTATTCGTCACGTTGAACTCGAAGTCGGTGGTCTTCTTGGCAAAAATTGCCGCCCACGCATCGAAACAACGGATGTCCTGCCGCTCCAGCTCCTTCGGACGCAGGTACTTGAACAGGAGGTACAGCTCCGTCAGCGAGTTGCTGATGGTCGTGCCGGAGAGGAAGGTGGCTCCCAAGTCCCTGCCCGTGCGCTCCTGTATGGTGCGGATGGCGAAAAGCATATTGAGAGCCTTCTGGCTTCCCTCCGAGTTTCCCAAGCCCGCCACACGGTCGTGGCGCGTGTTGAACGTTAGGTTCTTGAACTGGTGGCTCTCGTCGATGAAGATGTGGTCGATGCCCATCTGCTTGAAGTCCACCACATCGTCAGTGCGCGATTGGATGGCGTGTTCCACCTTCTCCAGCTTCGCCACAAGGTTGAACTTGCGCTTCTCCAGCCCTTTCAGCATCGCCCGCGACACGTTCTTTCCCTGCTGCCGCAACACTTCGAGGTTTTCCTCCACCGTGTCAAGCTCTGCTTGCAGGATGCGCTGCTGCAATTCCGGCGACTGCGGTATCTTGCCGAACTGGTCGTGCGACATGATGACGCAATCGTAGTCGTTGTTCTTTATATTATTGAAGAAGCGCACACGGTTGGCGGTCGAAAAGTCCTTCTCCGAAGCGTACAGAATACGTGCGTTGGGATATGCCGCCTGATAGGTGGCTGCAATCTCCGCAACGTTGGCTTTCAGCCCGATAATCATCGGCTTGTGTGCCAAATTCAGACGCTTCATCTCATGCGCGGCGATGCACATTATCAGCGTCTTACCGGTTCCCACCTCGTGGTCGCAAATTCCGCCGCCGTTCTGTTTCAACATCCAGACGCAATCCATCTGTGAGGGATAGACGCTCTTGATACCCCGGCTTGCCAGCCCTTTCAGGTTGAGGTCGGGAAAGGTCTGATGGGAGCCGTCGTAGCGCGGGCGCACGAAACAGTTGAACTTGCGGTTATACATCGTCACAAGCCGCTCCTTGAACTGCGGCGACTGCTCTTCGAGCCATTCGGAGAAGCCGTTTCGTATCTCGTCAATCTTGGCGTTGGCGAGTTGTATTCCCTCGCTGTCGCGCATCTTGATGTCGTTGCCATGCTCGTCCTTGCCGATGGACTTCATCATGTCAGGGCAGGTGTTGTGCAGGGCGTGTTTTAGGAGGTGCATACCGTCATAGTTCCGGTAATACCCCTTCACCAGAAACTCGTCCGTGATTTTCATGGTGCGGTAGCCGCACGCCACCGAAAACTCGTCCATGCTTGCGGAATAGGCGATTTTCACCTCCGTGTCGAACAGCCGGCTCATGTAGGCGGCATAGACACCCGTCGGAATCCAGCGTTCCCCGAAATTGAAATCAAGGTCTTCAAAAGCGATGCGCGGCGGTTCGGCATCTTTCAGAGCCTCCAACGCCTGCTTCACCTCCGGCATACGTTCACTTTCGGGGTTTTCGCCCATCCAAGCCTCTATGCGTTCCGCTTTCTCTATCACGTTTCCGGCAATAAAGCGGTCCTTAATCTCGTAACCGGTTACGAGCGGATTGTAATAGATGCGCCCTTGCAGGGCTGTGAGCAAATCCTCCGCCGTACTGTCGGTTATCTCCCGCATATAGTCGAGATCGACAGTGCCGAACTTGTTGAGCGACGCGGACAGTGCTTCTTCGGGTGAGCCGACGTTGGCATGGCTCTCCACGGAGAAGGAAACGGGACGCTCGAAGATGTCCGCCTTGACAAACTTCCCGTTCTCCGCCCGTTCCAGCGAAAGGATGTCACGCCCGCCCGCGTCCATCATCACTAACTTCACGTTCTGCTTGGCGTTGAGGTTGCCGTAGCGCATGACAAACTCATCGTAACAGGTGTTTAGATGCTCTCGCCACGGGACATTTGCTTCATGCAGGTTCGATTCATAGCGGTACAGCCGCTCGTAGGCGTCACGGAGTAAAACATACTGTAACGCCTTCTCCTTCTGGTAGCCTTTCAGGTCGAGCGGCTGGAATGTCGCCCCGTATGGCGTGATGTCCTTCAGGTAGCCGATGTTATGACGCCCCCTGTCAGCCACCAGCGACCCTTCGCGCAGGTGCATCTCCGGCGTGCGGTGGTAGGCACGCGGCGAAAGGTCCACGACTTCTTCCTTCGGCTTCTCCGCTTCGATGTCGGGGAAAAGGGAGGTCGCCACCGCTTCCGGTGGGGTATCTGTAACGGCAGGTGCGGTGACTGCTTCCGGCTGTGTTTCCTCCTGCCGTGGTTGCTCACGGGGAGTGTCCGGCACGGCTTTCACTTCCATCTTTTCCGCCGCCGCTTGTTTCTCGTTATGCTGCCTTGCCAGTTCCCGAAGTTCCTTCCTGCGTTCCGGCGTCAAATCCATCATCATCTCGTAGAAGCCGTTGATGGGAGGATTGGTATCCCAGTCCAACGTGGCATAGATGTCGTCCGGGTCGGCAGGCTTGGCGGTGTTCTCCGTTTTAGCCTCCTTGTTCTCTGTTACAGTCTTAGGGGTGGTAGCCGTCGGCACAGCCGTAACATTTTGTGTGACATGCACCTGTGGCTTGGGTAGAACGCGCCTTGCCGAGCTTTCCTTTTTCGCCTCCTTTTTCTTTTTGGCGGTTTTCGGTTGTTGGCTGACTTCTTCCGTCATCCCCCAGAGATCGAGCAAGGATAGCTGCACACCGTCAGAATATTTCGGACGTGGCTCTATCTCCGGCTTTTCCTCTGTGGGTTGCGGTTTCTCCGTCGGAGTTTCCACCGCCTGCATCGAAGATGTTGTTTCCATCTTTATGGCAGTACGCTCCACCTCCTTTTGAACGGTAACTTTTTCTTCCGTTCCCGACTGCCGGATTGAACCCGAATACAGACGCATGGCGAGCCTGTAATGGAAATCCTCGTCGAGCATACGGTGCAAATCCCCGGCGATGCCTGCTGCCTTGCCCTCGTGCAGATAGACCATAGCGGGCTTCCCGTATGGGTCGGTGTCAAGTTTCGCCGTCGTATGCACGATGCGTTCCGGGTGGTGGATGAAATAGGCGTTGTCGGTCAGGTCGGTTTTCGTGTCCGTCTGTATTACGGTCATCAGCCGCTCGTCCTGCGACATTTCCTTCTTGCTGAGGTTCTTTTGCAGGACAATCAGGTCACTGCCCACTTCTGTCCCCGCGTTGTCCGTGAACAGGTTGTTGGGCAGGCGTATCGCGGATACCAGATCAGCCTTACTGAACAGCTCGTTACGCACGGAGGTCTTGGTGCTGTTCAATACCCCTTGCGAGGTGATGAACGCCACGATACCGCCGTCACGCACGGCATCCAGTCCTTTGAGAAAGAAATAGTTGTGGATGGCTTTCTGGGCGGAGCGTCTGCCGAATGAGTCGCTCCGCTGAAACTCAGGGTCGAACACGGCTATGTCTCCGAACGGAATGTTGGACACCGCCAAGTCGAAATAATTGTTGAACGGTCTTTCGATTTTCTCAAAACCGCAGGTGCGCGTTTTCTTGCCGGGATAGAGATGCCTCAGGATTGTACCCGTGAGCAGATCCTTCTCGAAAGCCATCACATCCGCATTGGGGTTGTGCCGCAGCATGGAATCCACGAACACGCCAACCCCCGCCGACGGTTCGAGCATACGGGCGGGGCGGACGCTGTAATCTGCCAGCACGTCCGCGATGGTGTCGGTTATCTCTTTGGGGGTGTAGAAAGCGGTCAGCACGGACGCTTTCAGCGAATCCACAAACCGCTTGTACTCTGTTTCGTCCTTGCTGTTCTCACGGATAAGCCTGTGCAACTCCACTGTCGGGGCGAACAGTTCGAGGTCGGATTTCGCCCACCGGACGGCATCCGTCAGTTCCTTTGCAGGGTTGAGGATACATTTCAGACCGCCGAAACCGCAGTACCTTTGAAGTATGGCACGCTCTTCGGTTGTCGCTGTCCTGTTTTCCCTGTCAAGGATGAATGCCGTCCGTATCGCCTCGATGTTGTCCCGCAGTTTCTGTTTGCGGTTAAACGCCATATTCCCCGATGTAAAGGACGGTTGCCCCCGTCAGCTCCGTGTAGAGCAGGTCGTAATCGGAAGACAGGGCGAAGTTGTCGTCCGAAAGGTCATAGACGGAGAACACGTTGCCGACAAGCGGCATGAGTTTCAGAATAAAGGCTTCTTGTTTCTCTTCCGGCACTTCGTCGAAAAACTCGCTCTCCACGACTTCACGGAGAATGGCGTACCGGGAATAGCGCAGCCCGCGCAGCAGCGTGTCCATCGCCTGCTCTTGCGCGCCATCGGCGGGATAGCCTTCGAGCCGCGCCTTTTCATACGTTTCGGCGGCACGGTCGGCCCGTTCCCGTATGAAAGCGGTGTCAGTCGCCTGTTCAAACTTGTTCGTGCGGAGGTAGTCCAGCAGGTACAGACCGTAATAGGAAAAGTCGGTCTGACCCTCGTTTTTCTTCTTGTTGTTCATTACTTTGGAGTTTAGTGGATTGATATTTAACGGGATAATTGATTGGAAAAAGGAAGAAAAAGGCACTCGGTATCCCTCCGAGTGCCACCACTAAATCCAAAGTATGAGTGTAATCCGGTATCGAAGAACAATTCATTACTCTGAACAAGTGGCAAAGTTAGTGCAAATCGAAGACAATACGAAAAAAACTTGTTTGTTTCTATTGTTGAGATGCAGCCTAACTTATCAAAAGTTAGTGATTATTTCCTTTTTTTCGGATAGGAAGACTTGCATTTCTTTTCCGGGAACACGAACGTCGTGTTATATTCCCCGTCAAAGGCGACTATGGCATCGAAGTTCTTGCCCTGCTTGCTCTTGAAGCCTTTGAGCGGCTTGGTGTGCCCGTCGGTGAGCAGGTCTTTGATTTCGTCGTCGGACAGGGTGCGTCCCGCTTTCTGCCGGAACACGGGCAGTCCGCACTCCGTGTTGTCGCAACGTACCACCTTGCCGTAGAACCGCATCCTGCCCGTGCCGCACTTGGGACACGCGCAGCCGGAATCACGGCTGCCGAAGAGCTTGTCGCACGAGAGCAGTTCGGAGGTGATTTCCCGTGTGTACGCCTCTATCTCCTTGCGGAAGGTGTCGGCGGACAGTTCCCCGCGCTCGATGCGTGCCAGTTCCTTCTCCCATTCGCCCGTCATGGCTACATCGGCGATGCGCATCGTCTTGACGACGGAGTTGAGGGCAAGCCCCTTTTCGGTAGGCACGAGCGACTTCTTGCAGCGTTCCATGTAACCGCGCTTGAAGAGTGTTTCGATGATGGAGGCGCGTGTGGCGGGAGTGCCGATGCCGCAGTCCTTCATCGCCTGCCGCAGTGCGTCGTCCTCGATTTCCTTGCCAGCCGTTTCCATCGCCGACAACAGGGTGGCTTCGGTATGCAGCGGCTTGGGTTTGGTTTTTCCCTCAGTGATGGACGAGCCTTTCAGTGTCAGCGTGTCGCCTTCCTGCCAGCCGGGGATGGTGGTTTCATCCTTGTTTTCCTCGCCATAGACGGCACGCCATCCGGCTTGCCTGATGACACTGCCTTTCACGGCGAACTCCACTCCGGCACATTCCGCCGTGACGTTGGTCACGTCCTTGACGCATTTTCCGGAGAATGCCTCAACCATGCGTCCGGCAACCATGTGATAGATGATACCGTCTTCTTTGGAGAGGAAGAGCGGTTTCTCTCCCGTGACGAGCAGGGCATGATGATCCGTCACCTTGCCACCGTCCACGCTGCGGCGTGTCGGCACGGCTTTCGCCTTTACCTTGCCTTCCCATTCGGGCAGTGTGCCGATGAAGGCGAGCAGCTTGGGGATTTCGGCGAACACGTCTTCGGGGATGTAGCGGCTTCCCGTTCTCGGATAGGTTATCAGCTTCTTCTCGTAGAGCTTCTGCGCGATTTCAAGCGTCTGTTCAGCCGTGAAGCCGTGCTTGGAGTTGGCTTCCTTCTGGAGCGTGGTCAGGTCGTACAGGAGCGGTGTTTCCTCCGTCTTCTCCTTGCGTTCGGCTTTCGTGACGGTGGCGAAGCCTGCCGCCTTTACCTTATTGTACAGTTCCATCGCCGGCTCTTTCTCCTTCCATTTCTCGGAGGATGAGAATTTCACGACCTCGCCGTCGCAACCGTCCGTTGCGATATGGAGCTGCCAGAAGGCTTCGGGCGTGAAGCGGCGGTTCTCCCAGTAGCGTTCACACACCATCGCCAATGTGGGTGTCTGCACCCGTCCCACGGAGTATGTGCCGTGTCCGGCGGCGATGGATAACGCCTGAGTGCCGTTGATGCCCACGAGCCAGTCGGATTCACTCCGCGCTTTGGCGGCGAGATAGAGGTTGTCGTACTTGCTGCCATCTTCGAGGTTGCGCAGCCCCTCGCGGATAGCCTTGTCGGTGAGCGAGCTTATCCACAGGCGCACAAACGGGGTGGTACAGCCAATGTAGGAGTAGAGGTATCGGAAAATCAGCTCTCCCTCGCGCCCGGCATCGGTCGCCACGATAATCTGTTCGCATATACTGAAAAGTCTTTTGATGACTTTTATCTGCGACACCACACCGCTGTCGGGTTTGTAGCCCTTCTCCGTCCTGACCTGACGGGGGACGAGCGTGAAGGTGTCGGGGATAATCGGGAGGTTGTCACGGACGAATCCGCGCACGCCGTAGCCGTCGGGCATGGCAGGCTGGACGAGGTGTCCGAATGCCCATGTCACGAAATAGCCGTATCCCTCGAAATATCCTTCCTCTCTCTTTGTCGCGCCCACGATGCGGGCGATCTCGCGTGCCACGGAGGGCTTCTCTGCAATGATTGTCTTCATCTTTTCTTTCTTTTTTCAGTTGATACTCTGGATTTTTTTGGATTTAGTGGCGGACACGGATTTACATCTTCATGCCCTTGTTGTTTTTCTTCGGCTTGTCCTGCTGCCGTTGCTGGTTCTCGTTCTTCGGGGCGGTCTGTCCCTTCTGCAACGGCTCTTTCAGTTCCTTTGTCGCCTCGTTGGTCTTGCCCTCGTTGTTCACCGCCACCTGTGTGCGGCTCTCGTTGGACGGGGCTACCTGCTGCGCGTTGTCGGGGTTCGTGTCGTAGCGGTACGGGCGACCTTTCTCCGGGTTGAACTTGAGGTACATGGTGGCGTGGAAGCCCTGCTTGTCGGTCACGTTCTCCAGCTTGATGGTCTTGCCCGCCACATAGTCGGCTTTCTGCTGTTCGGTGAAGTTCACTCCGCTCCATTTGCTGATGGGGCGGATACTGCCGTCCTCGTTTGTCCATGTGTTGCGGCGTTGCTCCTTCTGGGTGTTGGCGGCGTTTCCACTGTCATGCGTCTGGCTCTGCGAGGTGTCGCTCTTGGCTTCCTGCGTCTGTGCGGTACGGGGCGACTTGCCCGTTCCCGGCACGAACTCCACGCCGCGCTGTTCCACGTTCACTTGCAGGGTGGTGACGAACTTCCTGCCGTCGTTGCGCTCGATGAGCTTGTCGCGCACGGGCAGTCCGGCGCGGAGCATGTCCTGCTCCTGTTTGGTGATTTCCGTCTTGCCGATGCGCTCCGGGATGCGCACCCTGTTTGCCGGGATGTCCGTGATTTCATTCGTCTTGCGGTCGATGCTGATGTAGGAGGGGATGATTTCGCCCGTTTCCCTGTCCACGACGTCCACGACCCTGCCGAGGTTGCCCGTTTCGCGGAGGTTCTTCCGGTCATCGTCGGAGAATTTGTGTTCCTTGTACTCGTCCAACTTCTGCTCCTTGCGGATGAAGTGCGGCACAAGGCTGATGTTTCCCTCTCCGTCTTTCTTGAAGGAGAGGCGGGCGTCCAGCTCGAATGATTCGCCGCCGAAGGTCGGCTTGACCTTCACCAAGTCGGATTTGCCGTAGTTGAGCATCTTCTGAAGGTCGCCGGACTTTTCGAGGTCATCGCGCTTCACGCCCCATTTCGTTTCCAACTCCTGCCAGTTGATTCTGCTATCGTCGATGGGTTGGTAGCCCCGTTTGCCCTGCGTCTGCTGCGGGTTTTCCTGTTGTTCTTTCTGTTGTTCCATGTTTTCCTGTTTTTGAGGTTCTTGTTTCTCTGTCTGTTGTGCAGTCTGTTCTTCCTGCACCTGCTGTTGATAAGGGAAGGTGTCAATCTTGTGCGGTGCAAGAATGTGTTTGTTCTGGTACGGATGCTGAAGCAGGTCTTTCATCACGCCCAGCATGGAATCCACTTGGTCTGCCGCGATGCGGTAGAAACCGAAGCGGCTGGGTTCCTTGCACTGCCGGAAGAAGTTGGTGAAGAAGTTGTCCAGCGCGTCGCCGTGTCGGTCGAGTTGCAGGAAACTCTGCGCGTTCTCCGCTTTAGCGGGGATGCGCTTGGGTGTGCCGTCCGCATTCAGCCCGGCTACCACGCTGATCTCGCCCGTCTTCTCGTCACGGACAACCAGCACGTCCTTTTCGTCTTTTTTCTTTGCCATCTGAAAAAGTTTTTAATTTGTTATTTATGAAAGAAATTATGGATACGAGCCTTGTAGAAGGCTATATCTTCATTTTTGAACTCCTTGACATGGTTGGAAAGGAAGGTCAGCACGTCTTCCTCGCTGTAATAGGTCTTCTTCCCAAGTGTCTTGTAGGGCAATGCGCCGATGCTGCGGTAGCGTTGAAGCGTGCGCTTGCTTATCTGGAGCAGCATACACAAGTCCTGATTGTCGAAAAGGCGGACGCTTTCCGAGAGTGTGGGCTGTTGCCCCTCCGCTTTCATGGACAGCAGCAGTTCGTCCTGACGGTCGAGCCGTTCCATCAGCTTCTGCATCCATCCCTCAAAGTTGTTTCGTGTGAGCAGTTCCATGACCTATGTCCTCCTTCCTTTTGGTTTGCCGCCCGTGCGCAGCGTGTGGTTGTGGAACAGGGTGTCTATTGTCCCTTCCTCGTTCCTTACTGTGTTGTCCTCCAATAGCCGCAGTATCTCGGAAAGGCGGTAGCGGCAGCTTCCGCGTACCACCACATACTCGATACGGTGGTCGGTGCGCATACGCTGCATGGTGCGCTTGCTCACGTTGAGCATCTTCGCCGCCTGTGCCGTGTCAAGCAGCTTGTCTTCGGTTTCCCGCTTCCGTTTCTTCTCGTCCCTTGCCTCGCGGATGTACCCTGCGATGTTCGCAATCTGCGCCATCATCTCCTTGTAGGCGGAACTTTCCATTGTTATCACTTTCATGTTCAGTCCTTTCTTTTTGTTTCTGCGACAAAATACGGCAATAAACAAAAGGGGCTTTAACAACTCACTACATGACTCACGCAAGATTTTTACGGAAGATGGCTCCGTTACCCGGTCAAACGGCGCAACAAGCAGCCTTTCAGCGGAAAACGATACGCCTTGTATGCCGTGTCGTTACCTTTGCGGCAAATTCTAAATGACATGAATATGGAAATAGTATCTATCGAGAAACAGACTTTCGACGGGATGATGGCACAGATGGGTGCATTCGTGGAGAAAGTCTCCGCCTTGCAGCGCAAGGGCGATGAAAGGCGGCTTGCAAAATGGCTGACCGGGGAAGAGGTCTGCCGACAGTTGAGAATCAGTCCCCGCACGCTGGCGAAGTTGCGCGACCGTGGCTTTATCGGCTACTCGCAGATCGGCTACCGCTTTTATTACAAGCCGGAGGACGTGAAAAGGGTCATTCCGTTGGTCGGCACGATTTACCCCGCAGACCGTTAATCGAGTATTCACCTTAAAATCCGATGCAGAATGAACGAGGAGAACAATGTAATCACGATGGACACGGAAGACGTGACCATGCTGTTGCAGAACGTGCAGAAAAACTCGAAATGGCTTTCCGCCTTTCTGGAAAGTTACAGCCCGCCTTTGGACGGGGAGCGTTACCTGACGGACAAGGAGGTGTCCGAACTGCTCCGTGTGAGCCGACGAACCTTGCAGGAATACAGGAACAACCGCGTGCTTCCCTTTATCCTTTTGGGCGGTAAGGTGCTTTACCCGGAATCGGGTCTGCGTGAGGTGCTGGAAACGAACTACCGCAGACCAATCAGATAGGGCGATATGAAAAAAGGAAACGGGCGACACCATTTTGAAGTGCCGCCCGTTTTCCTTTGTCCTATTTTTCTTTATATGTATTCAACTGTACCCGATGTTCCCGTTTGGGAAGAACATGACGTATGCCTGCCGCTTCTCTTGGGAGAGAGCCTTGCCTACCAGCCATGTGCGGAACAGGTGGGCGTTGTAGGTGTTCAGCCGGAAAGCGACGGGGATGATGATTTCAAGCGTGTACACATCGGCGTGCAGACCGTTTTCAAGCTGCATATAGTGGCACACCTCGTAGTCGTTCAGCACGTCCAACTTGCGGACGGCTTTGATGGCGGCATTCACTGCCGGAACTCCCGCATGGAACAGTCCGGCGATTTCGGTGGCGGTCATCCACACGTCGTTACCGGTTACGCTGACCGACTTTTCATCTATGATGATTATGTCACGTTTCATGGCTTTTCTTTTTAGATGGTGCAACCTGCAAATTCCTCGACACTGTTCAACCTTGCGGCAAGGTTCTCCATGTCCTGATTGAGCTTCTCTTTGGTGATCTTCGCGTAAATTTGCGTCGTCTTTATGCTCTTGTGTCCGAGCATGGAACTGACGGTTTCAATGGGTACGCCGTTGGAGAGGAATACCGTCGTGGCTGCCGTATGACGGCTTTGGTGCCAAGTGATATGCTTGGTTATGCCACATCTTTTAGCCACGGCACGGATACCGCCAAGGCATGTGTTATAATGCGGTACGGGGAATATCCTGCCGTCTTCACACAGCCCGCGATACTTGTCGATGATTCGCTTGGCGATGTCAAGCAGGCGGATGTTTGACACCACGCCCGTTTTCTGGCGGTTGATGTTTATCCACTCGTGTTCGTCGAAGTAGGTGC
>ENA-OYXD01001247-OYXD01001247.1-human-gut-metagenome-genome-assembly--contig:-NODE-1247-length-12080-cov-13.132973_pt1 | contig 12080 bp, 11 predicted proteins | sample MGYA00244818_ERZ653412 | MGnify/ENA primary metagenome ERZ653412 (study PRJEB26926, sample SAMN06165146) | human gut metagenome | biome: ENVO:00009003; feature: ENVO:2100002; material: ENVO:00002003...
CGAGATTACTACGCGTCTCGTGGGCTCGGAGATGTGTATAAGAGACAGTTGTTACATACCCCATATTACTTCGATACTTTGTAACACCTACTGTAACTCCAGTTCCATTAGTACCTACCATATCAGTATGCCAACCGAGAAGTAAATGATTTATGGTATTTGTTAAAAGAATTCTAACATAATCAAAACCCTCTGTCGGATGTAGTAGATAATATACCCAATCCTTTATAGCGTTTAACTCAGCATCTATACTGTTTAAACCATCAAAAATAATAGGAGAGTTATTCATATCAGGTAAGCCTTCTGTATTCATTCTGTACCCAAGTCTACCTATTGTATCTTTTTTAGAGGAACTATCGTACAAACCTGCCCAACAGTAAGTTACATATAGAGTACATAATGCTTGCTCGGAGGCTGTGTAAGGTACATCTAATTTACCCTCAGATACATCTTCATATAAACTTCCAAAACTATCTTTTCCAAATTTTACAGAACTTCCTTCATCTACAATATTACCATTATCATTAATAAAGGATGCTACGTTAAAAGCATTAAACTCTTTATCAGAACCATCTGAATTTTGGTACGCACCCAAATTATCTATAAAAACCACATTTGTCAATAAAGTTAAATCATCTGTATGCTGTACACCTACATAATGGTTTGAATTATTAGCATTGCTTCTTGGAGCTGGGTAATTTACATGCTTGGTTGAATTCCACCATCTTTGAAATAATGTTGAAGAAGTGATAAAATCTTCTCCTTCCTCTTTCATAAGTCTATAAAAATCTGCCAAACTTCCATCAACATCTGTATTTGTAGAACCTGCAAAACATCTGGCAAAGATGTACCCTTTTTCATCCCACAATACCCCGTTGGATTCCATATTCTCAAAACTTTTATTCAATACTTCAAAATTTAGTCTATATTTCTTATTTGAAGAAGATTTTATTAAAACATTTTTGCCACTATTAACATCTGTTATTCCAGCCTGAGACATACAAATTGCATTAGCAATATTAAATTTAGAACCTGCACTTCCATTATCATTACCATCGGAATCAACAGGTTGCCACACATAAGGATTTATACAAGCAGGTACAACAACTACTTTATGATTAGCACCAAATCTTACTATATCACCAAAGCAATCTATTTTCATCTTTGCTCGCATCATTGTCATCTCGTAAGCTTCCTCAGAAGTTATTTCTCCACTTTTAGCTTTCTCATTTAAATCACTGGTGCTTACATCATCTGTCATAAAATCAAAGAAACTTGTACCATACCCTTTATCTAATCTACCTGTTGCCTCCAATGATTTGAAGAAAGCCAACTGAGATGAAGTGTAATGAGAAGTACCAACTACATTTGTATCTATATAGGGAAACATATTTCCTTCAGAATCGTATTTTTGCTTTGTATAAGCATCAGCAACTATCTTTAATGAACCACTACTATCTTTGTACCCAAAATACAATTTATCATATGCCCCACAACGCAATTTATATAAATGCACAACATACTGTTTACTTCCATCTGGAACGTCCCCAAAAGAAGATGCATTGGAAAACATATCATCTACGAATTTATCTAATTTTTCTTTTGGAAATTTTTCACCTTCAAAACCATTTATTCCAGTATAGCAATCATTAGCACCTGTATATTTCCCTGACACTGGATGACCTTCTGAATCTATATTTGACAAATCATCTAAAACACCATCAAAAAAGTAATCAGTTCTACCACTCATTATAGTAAAAAAGTTATAATAATTACATTCAAAAGTACTTGGCATTTGGTAATATTCCCCATCTTTTGGTTGCATATAAACCTGTAAGTCCTGTAAAGAACTTCTTGTATACCCAAAGATAGTTTCAACTATAGAGGTTGCTAAATCTTCTGAAAATGCAAACTTCTGCTGGAGAGTTTCTACCATACCTTTCTTTGTAATCTCTGTTAGATCTCCGCCATTTGTACCTATTTCAGTACCAAAAGGTACATAGAAATTAGACAGATACACACCAAGAAACCTTAATTGGTCTTCTGTCATATCACTGACATTACCATCAGTAACCTGACCGTCTTTAGCTAATTGAATAAATTTTGATATTCTATCATTCGAGTCAGCATAAGCTGTTAAGGGTGTCAAAGCTATTCCAACAAAAATAGCTAAAATTAATATACAGCTTATAACCCCTTTAGATATTCTTTTCAACTTTATCAACCCCCGTTACGCTATATTGGATGCTGCATCTATAAAGAAAGCTATAATATCATAAATCTGCCCACTGATTAAATACCCAATACAAATAGACATTATTATCAGCATAAATACCCTTCTTTTCATATAGATAGCTAATACACTCTTATACTCGGTATCCTTCTCCGCATCTTTTAAAGCAGTGTATGCCTCTCTGCTTACACCAAATGGTCTCTTATCATCCTCTCCTCGTTCAAGGACAGCCTGCATACCTGGAAGTACCAAATAGCATATATCAAATACAATAGATAACCCTGAGAACATAAAGACTGCTACACAAAGAACACCTAAAATAGTTCCTATTACCCCACTGAATGGGTCAAACCATTTCTTTGCTTCAAGAAAGTCTGCATTAGCATCTGACTGTAAATACTTCATAGCATTAGTAACAGGAGTGTCTTGACCTGCAATAAAGTTATATACTTTATTCTTAGTCTTAGCACTTAGATTTGTTTTAGATACCGCTGAAAGAGCAGTTTCCATAAACTTTTCTTTCTCATCTGAATCTAAAGAACTGTAATTCCTATTACTAAACTTTAACAACCCTGAATTTCCTGAAGAGGAATATGATAGTATCACTTTACTCCCAGTCATATGTACAGAGTTATTCGCCTGAGAGCATATACTCGCTACACTTGCACTATTACCCTCTATACTTACAGAAGAGTCTACACTAACATCCTCATCAGCATATGCTATATTACCCGTGAATGTTATAAAACACCCTAACAACACAGATAATATTACAAATATACTGACACACTTCTTCTTTAATGCCTGCATATCATAACCTCCTAACATAATTTAATACCCTACTTAAAATAGTGATATCAAAGACTTATAAAAATAATTCTTAAAAACAGCCAAAAAAGTACCTATTCATTAAAAAAAGAAGGTTCATCAATACTGATGAACCCTCCACAACTGCCTATTGCTAAGGGGCTCAGCAATAACTCTGAACCCCTCTGAAATTTTATTTTAATTAGAAACCTATGAAACCTGATACAAGGTCGAGAATGTAGCCAACTAAAGTATAAATCGAGCCACTTACTAAGTATAACAGACAAATACCTAAAAGGACTAACATAGGAATTCTTCTCTTTAAGTATACACCAAGAGCCTGTTTCTTACTACCACCTGCATCACTTGACTCTTCAGCCACCTTTACAGCATACAGAGCATCATCTGAGAACAACTTAGAAGAACCTGTACGGCTACCTCTACCACCTCCTGGCTCTGCACTGACACCTTCTTGCGATACCATCATTCTAACAGGCGGAATTACAATGTAGAAGATATCAGCTACCATTACAATACCGAGTAATCCCATACCAACTACGGCGATTACACCCATAATAGTACCTATGATACCTGAAAATGGAGCATAAATCTGATTAGCTGTTACAAAGTCAGGTTTTGTATTCTCTAAGATTACATTTAAGAACTTAGAGCCTGCTCCTTTCTTTGTCTGAAGTTCTTTCCACCAGTTCTGAACTGTATCTTCAGATACATTCTGCTGAGTATCTTCAGCTTCATATGACTTATCTGCGATATCTTTTACAAGCTCAGTCTGAGCGGAACTTGTAAGCTTGTTAAACTCATTCTCATCTAAGTCATAACCATCAGTAGCAGAACCATCAAAAAGGTCACTACCCTTAGTGTATCCGCCACCTTCAACGGCATATTCCTGCTGACTTAATTGCGATTGAACATAAACGGTCAATTCTCTCTTCGCCTGAGCATCCTGAGAACTGTCAACAGCAAACACACTTGTTACACTCAGCATAAAAACAAGCACTACCGCACATAAAATACTTACAACCCTACCATGACTTCTCTTTTTAATCATAGTATATACCTCCTTTTTAAAAATACCACACAATCCCTACAAAGGATTAAAACTAATCCTATACGGACTCATTGTGTAAATTACATATATACTTAAGAAAATTATAATTACCCACATTATACTTCTGATTAATCGCTCCCAACTTCCACCTGTAGCAAAAAATTTAGACTTAGGAACTAACCTAAATGATACCTTCTTTCGCCTAATTATAGATGGTACAATGAACCAAATACCCTCAGGAGTTAGGGAGTCTAATATTAAATGACTAATTAAACCTAAAGTAAAACCAAGCATAATCAACTTAAATATTATACTACTTGCACCAACTATAGAACTGCTTCCAATAAAAAAGCTTAAAGCTATAAATACAAATAGAAATAAATCAGAATGGGTTTGCCAACTTCTGTGTTTAGCATCAAATACACTTAATGCAGAGTTTAATTTTTTGCCACTTTTTTGCCTTAAGCCTGTAGTTAAATGAAGTACCTTGTTAATACACCAACTAAACGGGTCTTTTGCTGGAGCAGAGTTCCAATTATGGTCTAAATCAGATACTATTGAGCCATATATCGCAAAGGGGTACATAACTGCTAACTGTAATACAGGTTCTACATTAGATATAAGCATATCATTTCCTTCTAATATAGCATACCCTGCCAAAGCACTTAACACACCACCAACTCTATGAGTTTTACCCTGCATTTAAAACACCCACCCTTCTTCTGAAAGAAGATAAAGTGCATATCTTTATTGGCTTACCTGTAAGACTTACAGACCTCTTAATTAGCACCTTGTTGTCACCAGTACCTTTAATCACCCTTATTCTTATTAAACCTCTTAAACTGTAACCTAATGAACTATCACTTTTTCTTAAATCCTGAATTATAACTTCTTCTAAGGTAGTTAATACCCTTAACACTGTAACCCTACCCATACCAGTCATATTGGCTATCTCTGTAGCAATGTAACCAAGAGTTTCTCTAACATTATTACTTCCATCAGGATTTTTTATATAGCATATATTCAATACTTTTACAGTATCACCTCTGCAAATCTTTTCCTGTAAATACCTTGTGTAATTTACAATTATACTATCTACAGCACTTTTAGGTAAATTTAATTTAGTTGCTACTAAATCAATCTGACCCTCTTTACAAATAATCTGCATACAACATACCCAACCTTTGCTTAGAAAGATATCTCCTTTAGAGTAGCGTGAAATAGTGTCTCAGAAATCTGTTCTATTGAATATAAAGATTTCAAAGGTTCTTCATCTATTACCACAATTGCATAAGGTAAATCTTTCTTTGAAACTTCAAATTCAAATACCTGACCTGCTTCGGTCAGGTATTCTTTACATAAATCAGAAATAGTATTCTTTATCTTCTGCCTATTCATATTCTCTAAAGTAACATCTTTATCATTATTTTTTGAGTACCTCTCCTTGAGATACTCAAATAATTCATTACCCATTGGAGAGCCTCATTTCTAAAATAAACTTAAGCAGACATCTTGCCGTTAATCATATTAACAATCTTGATGAACCACTCTGCGAGGTTTACACCACAATTCATCAATAAACTTGATGTAAGTACAATAATACATAAAGCAAGAAGAATCATAAAGAATATTCTCTTACGGAAATACATAGCTATTACAGACTTTGTGGTAGGTTGAGCCTGACCCTGTTGAGTTCCCATAACACCCATACCATTAGCAGATTGTGCTGAACCTCCAAGCATTGCTGCACAAGCTACAGCTTCATCGGATACCCATTGGGTAGGTTTCTTTGAGCCACCTGCTGCTCCTCCAGCTCCCATAGCTCCCATTCCACCGAAACCTCTACCGTATCCACCTGCACCAAAACCGCCTGTATAACCACCAGTACCATCAGTACCTGCCTTATAAAGTACATTACGAACAGGTGGAATAGCAATGTAAAGTAAATCCAAGGCTGTTATACAAACAACACCTGCAACTACTAAGATTATAATACCACCTGTAATATAACCAATAATAGTTGTAACAGGTCCTAAAGTATTAGATGCTGTCGCTAACTGTTCTGATGTTACACCTCTTCGGTCTTTAAGCCAATCAGCTACACCTTGATCGTTTTCATCTATCTCCTGATTTTTAATATCATCAAACATATTAGAATCACTGTCAGATGGGGCAGATGTATCGGTCTGACCGTTTAAATTATCCTCAATGTTTGACTCAGCATAAACAGTATTGATTGTTGGTATACTTACCGATGAAAATACTGTAATTACCGCAAAAAATGCGAGTATTACTAAAAGTAATCTTGCAGATACTTTTGATTTTATCATAAGTTGAATCCTCCTTTGTTATTTTACCTTCTCAAGATTAAAAAAGTCAGACATACCCTCAAAACCGATAGGTTTCATCTCGCCCCCTAAGGATTGACTGCCCTTTGACAATTTAGCGGATTCTATCTTTTCCAAATTACTATTCCTAAACTTAGTTTCCTCTGAATGACTACCTTCATTCATCTTCGGTGACAGACTACCACTGATGTTAGAACCTTCTAAATCACAATAGATAAAACTAATAAAGTTAGCCTCAATATCACCTACATTCATACGCTTTAAGTTAGACAGAATACCCCCAATCATTTCTGGTTTAACCTTGTTAAACAGGTTTAAATAAGAGGACAATTCATCAGTAGATAAACCTTCCACCTCTATACCGTTTAATACATAGATACCCCTCTTTGTAAAGTTATTTAAAGATACAAGAAATTGCTCAAAGGTATATTTAGTCTTTATAGAATACATAATATCCATATACCCCATATAATCTTTGGATAGCAAGGCATCATAAAAATTGAAAATAATACTATCTGATACCTCTCTAAACTCCTCTGATACACTCTTATCAGTAGCAGAGCCTCTTGTGGATAATACTCTCTCAATATTGTTAAGCGAGTCACGAATAACATTATCACTTCGAGCTGCAAGCATTCTTAAACCCGCAATATTATAATCTTTACCCTCTTCTGTACATACTCTTTCGAGTAATTCTACTATATCAGAAGTAGAGGGTTTAGTAATATTCAATTTTAACTGACACCTATTCCTGATAGTTGCCAATAATTTCTCTGGGTTAGTTGTACAGAATATCATAAGTACATATTCTGGTGGCTCTTCTACAGATTTTAACAATCTACCCATAGCTCCTTCACTCAACAGATGTACCTCATCTATGATGTACACTTTCCAGTCACCTGCCATTGGTGGGTATTCCATACTACCCAACATTGCATCTATATCTTTTTTACCTGATTTATCTGAAGAGTCTATCTCATACATATCAGTCAAGTTTTCCATATTACCCGTTGTAATGTACTCATCTAAACTTAAGCAAGTATCACACTTACAACAAGCACCTGTTTCATCATCTCTGTTTTCACACAAGTACTCCTTAGCTATTATACGAGCCAAAGTTGTTTTACCACAACCACTATTACCTGTCAATAATATCGTCTGAGGTCTACTTTTCTTAAAGTACCTCTTAACAGTTTCCTTAACATTTTTATTACCTACATACCCCTCTAAAGAGGTTGGTCTATATTTTCGGGCAAAAGATACCCCTAATTCTTGTGCTTCGGGCATAATACCACTCCTTATATAATATACCCATATACCCTAATTCTGATATATTCTTCTACAGTATAAAGCATTCAGAACAAAGAAAAACGCACAGATGCGTTTTCAGCATCTGTGCGTTGCATAAATCTGATATACAGATTATCGAGCGTTGACGATAGCAAGGAATGCTTCTGCCTTTGCATTTCTGACATTCTTTGCTGCACCGCTTCTCTGAGCTCTTGCCTTCGGCTCTGGATTAAAGCAAAGTGCTTCGAACTTCTCATAACCTGGCTTAATCTGTCTCTTCTTGCGAACAACACCGTTTTCTTCTGTCTTTGTAAAGGTGAGTACCTCTTCAATCTCATAGTCCTTAATTGAACCTCTCTCAGCCTTGAGAGCAACTGTGGGAACTTTTGTTGCTGAAGAAACTTCGCCGACTGCACCTTTCTTTGACTTAACCTGAACTGTCTGATAAACTGCTGAGAACTCTTTACCTTCACCCGAAATCTTACCGTTGTACTCAGGCGGAGCAAGAAGTAAAGCGGTTTCAAAACGAGTAAGCAAAAACTCTTCGCCTGCTTTAACAGCCTTCTTGTTATTCTTTTTCTCAGGGATGTAAGACATCAGGTTCTTTCTTGCGTCCTTATCAAGACCGCAATCAGGTACTTCGATATCAGCAAGAGCCTTAAATCTGTAGCCGACAATGTACGGAGTAATTGTCTTGTTGTTATCCTTATCTGTTGTTACGTCAGGATGTGACGGGTCGCCAAGCGGATTTACAAATGCAATTTTATCACTCATTGAACCAAGAATAGATTCGTCTACCTTTGGTGCCATTGCAACTGCTGCTGCCTCAGCCTTCTTAGCTTCCTGTTTTTCTGCCTTAGGTGTTCCTGAATTTTTAATCGAGATCATATTTAGTCCTCCTTCTAATTTTTAAATATAAAATAAATATGATACTACGATAAACCCTATAGGATTTATCTTTGATTGTATCTTAGCACTAATTTTTTAAAATTGCAACTGTTTTTTCGAAAAATTTCCGAAATTTTTCAAGTTCAGCATTCTGCCCAAAACAGCTAAGAATTTTTTGAACAAAATAACCAAAATAAACAAAATACCAAAAACCGAAAAAGCCGAAAACCGAAAAGCCACAATTCTAAGCGAACTAAGAACAAACCGAAATAGCTAATCTCTACCAGTATTCTTAAAAATACCCTATTCTTAGATTATTTTGAAATCGAAGAAATACTAATATTTCCACCACTATCTAACTGATACTCAACGGTAATAGTATCTGTAGATGAAAGTGCGTCATAAGTATTCTTTGGACAGAAGTACTGTACAGATTTTGTCTGTTCTCCTACCAACATAGAAACAGTTACCCCATATATGTAACTTCCTTCATACTTGTATGACTTCTTACTAACTACAATACCATTTGTATTTAACTTTTCACTTAGTTCAGGTAAAGCCACTTCATTCAAACCTGAAGAGGGTACATCAACCTTAACAGAAGTTTCAGCTTTAGCGTCTGTTGTTAATTCAGTTGGTGTAGTCGTCACCTCTTGAACAGCCGTAGGTTTTTCAGTCTGTTCTGATGGTATTTCTACCATATTCTGAGCAGTTTCTGTAGACACTTCTGAAACAATTTTTGTTTCTGTAGTATTTTGAGAAGATTCAACCTTCTTTTCTATATTACAACTGTGTACAGTGAGTACAAGAATTAGTACACCAATTACACAAGCTATTAAAATACCTACAGTCGCCCATCTACTAAGCCTAACAGGTTTTACCTCTGTAACTTCACCCTCATTGTTTTGCTTTGGAGCTCCATCCTCAGTCATTTAAATTACCTCCTTATATAAAATAAGGGGATTGACTTTAATCAATCCCCATCTGATACACAGCTATCAGCTAATTGCTTTAAGAACATCAACATCCTTGCTGAGAAGAGTGTTGATATCAAAAGGTGAAAGAATTACTTCAAAATCACCATCTCTGCGTGAAACAAGAGCAAAAGTATCGCCCTCAGAGTAGTAAGCAAGAATATCATTCTTTCCGTAAAGATTCTTTACATTCTTAGAACAAACCTTCTTGATGAGGGTAGCAGGTCTTGTTCTCTTACTGATATCACAAACATAAGCTACAAGAGCTCCGCCGTAAATACCCATAAGCTGTACGGTTGTTGACGCTGTTGCTAACTCCTCAACAAGAGCATCGAAATGAGCCTTGATTGTTTCCTCTGAAATCAAATCTGTAGCCTCTGTAAGAAGTACAATAATGTTATCAAGAGAAAATACCCTATCTTCATCAGCAACGAAAATTACTTCGTCATCTGACAGGAGAGCAATCTTTTTACCTTCATTTCCGAGGTCTGACACAACCTTAATGCTGTAAGGAAGTTTAGCTTCTTTAACTGCCTCTGCAAGCACACCATTTACCTCTGCAAGATTTTCGCAAACCATCTGGTCAACAATCAATGCAGTGTAAACACCTACCATATAATCAAATACTTTTTCTGTAGCCTTACCCTTTGTAACTGAAATAGGATAAGCAAAGGTCTTATCAGACTTTACTCTGTTCGTAATCTTAATGTTTACGAGAGAAATTGCATCCTCACCTGATGCTGAAATATAAGTTGATACCTTAGGAATATCAACACCCTCAGGAATGCTACCAATCATAATATTCTGGATACCTTTGACAGTGTCACGAACATCTTCGATAACACCTGATTCCATAGCCTCCTCCAGGTTGTACTTATCTTTTGTACAATCAAATATTTCCCTTGACTTGTTTTTGAAATCATTTAAGATTTCTGTTTTTCTCTGTGAAGTAATCAAATTTAAAAACCCCTTTTTTAATAATATAGTTTTGCATAAGCATATATAATACCCCATTCGTGGAGTGAATAAACATATTCTGTAGTAGCCTACCATTTAACTACCTTTATTTTTATTCAAGAACTCAATCATTCCTTTTTTAATTCCGGTTAGAACTTTATTAGTGGTATCCTGTATAACATCTCCAAAGTCTGTTTCACCTTTAGAAGTCTTTACATCAGTTACTGGTTTTGGAGTAGTATTACTTGATGAATTGGATACCTGAGGGTAAGCATCCTCTTCATCATCTGAATAATCACTTTCTAAGTAATCATCTTCCTCATCGTAAACACTCTCTGAGTACTCATCCTCATCATCGTCACCATAATCACTTTCTAAGTAATCATCTTCCTCATCGTCGGAGTAATCACTCTCTGAGTAATCTTCTTCATCATCGTCAGAGTAGTCACTTTCTGAGTACTCTTCATCGTCACTGTAGTCACTACCAAATAGGCTTTCTTCATCATCACCTTCATCGTAGTCACTTTCTGAGTACTCCTCTTCATAATCTTCACTGTAGTCACTACCGAATAGACTTTCTTCATCATCTTCAAAATCACTATAATCACTATCTGAATAATCATCTTCAGCCTCTTCTTCAGAGTCATAGGGAGTGCCACCAAATAAATCTTCATCAGTATCCTCTGAATACTCTTCTTCGTCATCATCACTGTAACCACTGCCAAACAAATATTCATCAGAATCCTCTGAGTACCCATTATCTACTGTTTCTTCATCCTCAAAAACAAAATCGTCATATTCATCATCCTCAGAATCGTAAGGAGTATTACCAAATAAATCACCGTCGGAGTCTTCTTCAGATTCCTCATAAGACTCTTCGTCATATTCTTCAGAATCATAAGGAACACTACCAAATAAATCTTCATCGGTATCTTCATAGGATTCTTCATCTGAACCCCCTTCGTAGTCAACCACATCATCTACAGATTTAAACCTATTAGCAAACATAGCTAAGGGGTCTGAATCTTCATCTGTACCCATTGATGAATTATCAAAATCATCTAAGACATTTGACCTCGAATCACCGAATAGATCGTCGAAATCACTTAAGTTTTCATCTTCTTCGACCGACTTACTACCCTGCAAGTTTATTTCATTATAAGAGGTGCCTTTTATAGAAATGTCTTCATCTGAGTCTACATCTACCCCTTCTGCCCCTAACAACTTTTTATAATCAGGTAATATATTAGACATATATTCAGCATAACAAATACTTCTCATTCTATCCTTATAAGTATCACTCAGCGGTAAGAAAAAATTTTCTAACATATACTCTGAACCACTTACAGCTAATACCCTATAAAACTCGAGAATTTCATTAAGTTTTATACTTAAACTAAATAGATTCTTATAATCACCTAAATCCAATGATACTTCCTTAGAAAGGTTGATACCACACTGTATAAGATCTGTCTCTTATACACATCTGACGCTGCCGACGATCGCATAAGTGT
>ENA-OYXD01001269-OYXD01001269.1-human-gut-metagenome-genome-assembly--contig:-NODE-1269-length-11974-cov-4.469419_pt1 | contig 11974 bp, 6 predicted proteins | sample MGYA00244818_ERZ653412 | MGnify/ENA primary metagenome ERZ653412 (study PRJEB26926, sample SAMN06165146) | human gut metagenome | biome: ENVO:00009003; feature: ENVO:2100002; material: ENVO:00002003...
GCCGTGGACTGCGCAAGAGAAATGCCCGCCTGCAGGAAGCCGGTTCCATGGAAATGGGGAAAAGCCGGCTTTTGTATGAGAAAGCTCAGGAAGCCGGTGAAAAAACGGCAGAGCAGGCAAAAAAGGGAATCCTGCGGAAGTTCTGGCAGAAACGCCAGTATCAGAAAGCATACCGGGCAGCGAAAAAAGGTGAGAAAACAGCGGCAGGAACGGCAAAAGCCACACAGACCATTGCTTCCAAAGCAAGGAGTGTGGCTTCTGCTGTTATCGGGAAAAGCAAAGGGATTTTAGGCATTGTGGCGGCTGCTGGTTTATTCTTTGTCATGATTGCTTCCCTTCTGGCGAGCTGCGGCGCATCGATCCAGGGCGGGGCGGCGTCTACGATTGCCAGCACGACTTACGGGAGTACAGATGAGGATATTTATGCAGTGGAAGATGCGTATTCCGAACTGGAAGAAGCTCTGAATGAGCAGATCAACAGTATGGAGAGCCGCCATCCCGGTTATGACGAGTACCGCTACCAGATTGACGAGATCTCCCATAATCCGTACCACCTGATTTCTTACTTTGCCGCAAAGTATGGAGAATTTACCTATGAACAGGTGGCGAATGAAATAGAGGAAATCTTTCAGCGCCAGTACAGCATTACCACGGAAAGCACACGGGAAACCGTGACAGAGACAAAAATGGTGCGGGTGGGGGAATCCCTGGGGCAAGTTGTAACCAGTGGCTACTGCAGTTGCTCCATCTGCTGCGGACAGTGGGCCGGCGGCCCTACGGCAAGCGGCGTCTATCCCACGGCTAACCATACCATTGCCGTGGATGCAAGCAATCCCTTTGTGCCAATGGGAACAAAAGTGATCATGAACGGTGTGGAATATGTGGTGGAAGATACGGGAGCCTTTGCACGGTACGGCGTACAGTTTGACGTGTATTACAGCGACCATGCCGCCGCATCCGCCCACGGACACCAGACCTGGGAAGCCTATCTTGCGGATGACAATGGAAATCAGGAAGTGGAAGTGACCACAACACAGGAAGTGAACCGGCTGGACGTGACACTGACCAATCACGGCCTGGATGCCGTGCTGCGGGAATTGATGGATGAGAACGAAGAAGGACGCTATGACCTTTATAACGGTACATACGGAAACCGGGATTATCTGTTTGATACGGAAACCCTTCCGGGTGGCGGCGGTGACTTTGGCTATGAGATCCCTGCGGAAGCCCTGACGGATCAGAAGTTCGCCAACATGATCCATGAAGCGGAGAAATACCTGGGTTATCCCTATGTGTGGGGCGGCAGTTCCCCGTCTACCAGTTTTGACTGCTCCGGATTCGTGAGCTGGGTAATTAACAACTGTGGCAACGGCTGGAATATCGGCAGACAGACCACAGATGGATTGATGGGATATTGTTCCCGTGTGTCACCATCCGAGGCAAAACCTGGAGATCTGATTTTCTTCCAGGGAACCTATGATACGGCAGGAGCAAGCCATGTGGGGATCTATGTGGGAGACAATATGATGATCCACTGCGGAAATCCCATTCAGTATACAAGCATTGCGTCCTCTTACTGGCAGGAACATTTCCTGGCATTTGGACGTATCCACGGATAAGAAAGAAGGTGAGTGGTATGAACCGGAAGCTACACCGGGTTCTGGATGAGATCCAGAGAACAGAAAAAAAGATTGCCGAGTGGCAGGAACACTTAAAAGAACTGAAACTATTAGCGGAACAGCTTGAGAATCAGGAGATTGTGAAAACCATCCGTTCTATGAAACTGGACAGCCACAGGATGTTAGAGCTTTTGGAGGGGATTCAGAGCGGAACGGTATCCATTCCCCTCCCGGAGCAGGAAGAAACAAAAGAAAGCAGCAAGGAGCAGACAGAAAGAATAGAAAAAGCGCAGGAAAGTGAGGTTAGGAATCATGAGGAAACTTAAAAAATGGCTGATGGCGCTTGCTATGGCGGCGGGGGTATTTTCCTCCACCGCTATGACCGCCTTTGCCTATACCGGAGATACCGGACAGACAGAAACAGCCGGGGAGGCTGCGGCAGGAGAGACGCAGACGGTAATCCCGGAACAGACAGAAAACGCTGGGCAGACAGAAGAAGCTACTCAGGAAGAAACGTCGGGGGATGAGGGAATGTCTTTTTCCATTCCTGGAAACGGGGAGGTACTGGACGATAAGACGGATGATGGAACGAAAGAGTTCCTGACGATCCAGACGAAAAACGGGAATACGTTTTTTCTGGTGTTAGACCGATCCAGTAATACGGAAAATGTCTATATGCTGTCCATGATCGACGAGAATGACCTGGCAGAGTTTATGGATGAGACACAGACGGAGGAGACGCCGCAGGTGGTGATTCCAGAGACAGAGACAACTGTGGCACCGGAGGAAACAGAACCGGAGACGGTACAGCCGGAAGAGGACGGAGGCATGAACACAGGGGCGCTCCTGGCGATTGGCCTTCTTGCGGCAGGCGGGATCGGAGCTGGTTATTATTTTAAAGTTGTGAAGCCGAAGAAAGAGGAAGCCCAGGAAGATGGCGAGGACTTAGAGTTCTATGACGGCGGCACTTACGTTAATGAAGATCAGACGGATGAGGATAGTTCCACAGAGGAAGAAAATGAGGAAACATAAGCAATGCCAAAGCAAGAAAGATAAGGAGAGAGACAGCCGGGAAACCGGCTGTCTTTTCTCATACAGGCGCAAGCCGGAAAGGAGTATTGGATGTATTTAGTATTAGGGGAGAAGCCCAGTGTGGCGTTAGCCTATGCGAAAGTGTTGGGGGCAGACAAGCGGCAGGACGGCTATCTGGAGGGAAATGGCTGGCTGGTAAGCTGGTGCCTGGGGCATCTGGCGGAGTATGTACCGCCGGAGGGCTATGAGGAAAAGTACCAAAAGTGGGAGTTTGAAGATCTCCCGATCCTGCCGGAAAAATGGCGGATGGCTGTGGCGAAAGAGAAAAAGGGGCAGTTTTCTGTGTTAAAAAAACTGCTGAACCGGAAAGATGTGGATTATGTGGTAAACGGCTGTGATGCCGGGCGGGAGGGGGAACTGATCTTTGGACGGGTCTATGAACTGTCCGGGAGCCATCTTCCCATTAAGCGGATCTGGATCAGCTCTATGGAAGATACTGCTATCCAGGAGGGCTTTGCCCATTTGAAGGACGGCGCAGAGTATCAGAACCTCTATGAAGCGTCTGTCTGCCGTGCAAAAGCGGACTGGCTCATTGGGATGAACGCCACCAGAGCTTTTACCACAAAATATTTTAAACGCCTGGTGGTGGGACGGGTACAGACGCCCACGCTGGCAATGCTGGTGGAACGGGGAGAACAGATTTCCCATTTCCAGAAAGAGAAATACTATAACCTTCATCTGGACTGTGATGGCCTGGAGGTCGTAAAAGAAAAGCTGTTTGACGCAGGGGAAGCACAGCGGATAAAGGAAGCCTGTGAGGGCGGGACTGCCACAGTGGAATCCTGCTCATCTGTGGAAAAGGCCGTCCATCCCCCGAAGCTGTATGACCTGACCACGCTCCAGAGGGAAAGCAACCGTTACTTTGGCTATACGGCAAAGGAGACACTGGATTTTACCCAGAGCCTTTACGAGCAAAAGCTGGTAACCTATCCCCGGACGGACAGCCAGTATCTGACGGAGGATATGGAGCAGACCGCACGGCAGGCGATTACAATGGCGTGTGAAAAATACGGATTTTCCTCGCTATATCCGCAGGAACCGGATGTAAAGCGAACGATGGATAACAGTAAAGTCTCAGATCACCATGCGATCATCCCTACAGCAGAGTTAAAGGGCTGTGATCTGCAGGAGCTGTCCAAAGGAGAGCAGGACATCCTGCAGTTGATCAGCGTCCGGCTGCTTTGCGCCGGGGCGCAGAAGCATGTGTTTCAGGAGACGGAAGTCCGGGTATCCTGTGCGGGGGAAAACTTCCAGGCAAAAGGGAAAGCTGTTCAGGAAATGGGATGGAAAGCAGTAGAAGCGGCGTTTCGTGAGCGTTTAGGCACAAAAGTCCGTAAAGACGGGGAGGAGCGAACCATCCCCGCTGTGACAGAGGGGCAGACGTTCCACCCGGTTACAGCCAGTATATCGGAGCATTACACAACGCCGCCGAAGCCATACAGTGAGGATACCCTGCTGTCCGCAATGGAGACTGCCGGCAATCAGGAATTTGACGAGGAGACAGAGAAAAAGGGGCTTGGAACGCCGGCAACCAGGGCGTCCATTATTGAAAAGCTGGTATCTTCCGGTTATGCCGTAAGAAAGGGAAAACAGCTTTTCGCTACCCAGGACGGGGCAGACCTGATCTCGGTGCTGCCGGAGTATCTGCGGTCAGCCGCTATGACAGCAGAGTGGGAAAACCGTCTGCTCCGGATCGAAAAAGGAGAGCTGTGCGGGCAGGAATTTCTGGAGGGGATCGTAGAACTGATTGACCGGATGCTGCTGGAGTGCGGGAAAATATCCGTGGAAGAACAGAACCGTTTTTATTCCAGGGAGAGCATTGGAACCTGCCCGGTGTGCGGAAGCCCTGTCTATGAGAGTAAGCGGAATTTTTTCTGTGGGAACCGGGAGTGCGGGTTTTCCCTCTGGAAAGAGAACCGGTATCTGTCCGGGATGAAGAAAATGATCGACAAAAAGATGGCGGCAGAGCTTTTAAAAGACGGGCGGACGTATGTGCCGGATCTGTATTCGCAGAAAAAGGGACGCACGTTTGCGGCGTATCTTATGCTGGAGGCGGCAGATGGCAAGGCTGCTTTCCGCCTGGAGTTCCCGAAGAAGAAAAATAAAACCTTCCCGCAAAGGCTGCGGGAAGGTCAGGCTTAAACGAGAGGAAAGCCTACCTTTAAGATGGAGATCCAGTCGCTTTTGGCATATAGGAAACGGATCACTGTCACCTGGTTTTCTTCTATCACGTAAAAAGCAAGATAGTTTTTGATCTGTGTGAAGCGGATGCCCCAGGCAGCCAGCAGCTTATCCTCTACAATGGGATGTTCCTGGGGAAACGGAAGCAAGGCATTGATCTTCTGATCCGTTTCCTCAAGGAGATCGTCAGCGGCTTTGGGATTTTTCAGGACAAACTCAATATAATCGGCAGCCTGGGAAATATCCCTCTGTGCAACGCTTGTGATATGCAGATGGTAACTCATCGCCTGCGCCGGCTCCTTATCTCTGCCATGGCTTCAGAGAATGGGCGGGTTTTCCCGGAAGAAAGGTCATCCATGCCTTCCTGGAGAAGCCCGTATAACTCACAGCGGCCTGCGAGCTGTTCATACGCCTCAATGCTCATAACGGCAAGATCGCCTTTGCCGTTTTTGGTAATGAAAACAGGCTCCGCATATTCATGGCAGAAAGTGGAAATTTCGTTATAGCTGTTGCGCAGGTCTGCGCTTGAACGGATATTTGGCATAAAAGCACCTCCTTATAAAGAAATTATAACTGAATTTCTTTATATTGTAAATGGGAAAAGAAAAATATCCGGGATTTTATGCAGAGAGAAGCACACAGAACTTTTATTTACAGGAGGATTTATATGGCGAAAATGAATGACATCCGTTTCCTGGCAAGGGAAACGGCAAAGGAAGTCAGCGGTTCCCCACGGGACTGGATGCGGTATCTGGATACTGCTTCCAGGCTCTACCGCTATCCTTTCTCTGATACACTTCTGATCCATGCACAGCGCCCGGACGCTACGGCCTGTGCGGAGCTGGAAGTGTGGAATGAGAAGATGCGCCGGTGGGTGAACCGGGGAGCAAAAGGAATTGCCCTGATTGACGATACCGGGCCGAGGCGAGTGCTGCGGTATGTGTTTGACGTATCGGATACCCATCCAGTGAGGGGAGGAAGGACACCATATCTGTGGCGGCTGAAAGAAGATCAGCGGGAAATGCTTCTGAACCATCTGACAGATACTTACGGGTTAAACGGGGAGGATGCTCCAGACCTGCCCTCTGCGCTACGGCAGGTTGCAGAGGACATGGCGGCGGATAGTTTAGAGGAAGCCATGGACGGCATGGAGTATGCCATCCCCGGTACGTTTCTGGAGGGATTGGACGAGGGTACGATCCGGGTGGAGTTCCGTACCCTTCTGGCAAACAGCGCCTTTTATACCCTGGCACGGCGCTGTGGACTGGAGCCGGCGAAATACCTGGAAGAAGCGGATTTCTTTGGGATCACGGATTATAATGACCTGTCTGTCTTGGCATTCTTAGGAAATGCCACCAGCCAGCTTGTGGAGCCGGTACTTCGTGACATTGGGCGCACGATCCGACAGGCCGAGCGTGAAGCGAGACAGAAAGAAAATCCAGAGAAAACGGTTGCAAAAAAGAAGGAAGTACCTTATAATGAATTCAACACGTTAATTCGTGAAAGTGAAAATGATGAAGGAGGGGAATCAAATGGAACTGACCTATCACCGCAAGGGAGACTACCTGTTTCCGAACCTGACACTGACGGAGGAACCGCAGACCATCGGGAAATACGGGATGCTGCGGAGGACATATCTGAAGGAACACAAGAAGAACCTGTATCAGAGCCTGCTGATCAGCGGGAAGCTGGACAGCCACCTGGCAGAGATAGAGAAAGCGGCGCAGGAGAGGATGGAGATCCTTCTGGACGGGCTTCTTACGACATATCCGGCACCGGACAAAGAGATGGATCAGATGGCGTGGACAGCACACATGAACAGCCTGACACAGATGGCGGAGGAAACCGTGCTGACGGAATTGGTATACAGCTAGAGGAGGAAACAAGAGAACAGGATTTGAGTGAAGCAGAGGAGATAGAAGCCTCTGCTTTATCTTTGCCCGAATTTCCCACCGTGGAACAGCAGATCCGTTCGATTGAGGAACGTCAGGCGGCTTTGTATGCCGGGGAAACTGCCATTCCTGCGGATGTGATTGATGAAGTTTTAAGAAAAGGCGGCAACAAAGACAGAAGCCATCTGCGGATCATCTATAATTTCATGGTTGAGCAGACACCGGAGGAATACACGGATTTTGTGCGGCGGGAGTATGGCACGGGCGGTATCGGGCTTGTGATCGGTGGGAAAGAGTATTCTGTCTGGTATGATGAGCTGGGGATGCAGATCGCTGTGGGGCATACCGTACATGACCGGATTCTGGATAAAACATTTCTGTCCTGGGAGGATGTGAGCGGGCGGATTCATCAGCTTTTAAGGCAGGGGGAATATGCTCCCCAGGCGGTTCTGGATGCAGCAAGAGAAAACGCCATAAAAGAACATGCACAGGCGCTTGCCTTTATGCACGGGGATATGGCGGAAGGTGTAGCGGAGATTGTTTTTGGAACAGAACACCAATTTGGATATGGTTATCCTGAAAAGACAGAGCGGATTGAAAAGCTGATCGCACAGCCAGAGTATCTGGCAGAGTTAAATGAGCGTCTGGCGGGGCTGGCAGAAGCCTATGAAACTGACAAAGATTTAATGAGGTTTCACCATTACCGCCCGGACAAAGTGGCAGCGCAGTTTCAGAAGTTTGCAAAGGAAGCGGTTCCTTACCAGTCAAGAGAAGGATTTCAGTGGCAGGAACATGAAATTTTTATTACCCAGGATGAGATTGATTCGTTTCTTGCCGGGGGAGGCTCTTACTCGGATGGACGTTTAAGTACCTACGCTTTTTTTATCCAGGAGAAAACAGCAAAGGAAAAGGCAGATTTCCTCAAAGAAAGATATGGGATCGGCGGGTGCAGCCATGCCTTATCCGGGGCAGATGATTCCCATGCGGACTATGACGGGAAAGGGATCAAACTATGTCGGGGGGATTATTTAAAACCGGAAGCTACAGAACTTTTGAAGTGGCCCCAGGCAGCAAAGCGTGTCCAACAGCTCATAGATCAGGGGATGTACCTGAAAGCCGGGGACTACTCCCGTATGCCGACATATGAACGGGAGGTTCTGGCCAGGAGGATCATCCGTTTTTATTCCCGGATGCCGGAGGAGATCGAGCGGCCATTTCAAGAAGATCTTTTGAACGAGGATGCAAGGAAACGTCTGCCGCAGCTTCTGGAAGAACCGGATACTGCAGAAGAATTGGCATCACAGATGGACGCCGCCCTTGCTGCCTTACCTTTGGACTTCCCGGAGTATGAGGAAAGGGCGGAAACCCTCTCGGTAATCCATGATTATATTGACGGAACGTATACGATATTTCCGGAACAGAAGAAAGAGATAGAAGTGGAGGCAACAGGACAGCAGTTGTCTCTCTTTGACTTTATGGGAGAAAGTGTTCCGGAAAAAGAGCCACAGGAGATAATAGCGAAACAGACAGAAGAAGAGGAGACAACTCCAGAAACGGTAACAGAGCCGGAAAATGCAGGAGAAAAGGTATCTCCAGTGGAGACGCCGGAAACGGATGAACCAGGACAGGAACCGGAAAAACGGGAGCCGGGGCAGTTAGAGAGGATCTTGACGGAAGAAGAACAGGATGCCATTTATACTGTCCTTGAGGAACAGATCACGGAAAAGATGGAGAAAGCGGGGGTATCCTTTGATGTGCTTTCCCCGGAGCAGGTGGATGTCATCTATGCAGCCGCTGAAAAAGGACAGGATGTGACGCCGGTGTTAAACCCGGAGTTCTCCCCGGAACAGATGCAGTTGATCCTTGACGTACTGGAGCGCCTGGAGACAGACAACCAGACGGCTGTAAAGAGGGAGCTGGAACATCTTACCACAGAGGTGATGTCCCTGGACACCATCAACATCATCCGGCAGTATTACCATATCCCTTTAGAGCCAGTGGAAAAGGAGCCGGCTCCGGCTGTAGGACAGCAGGGAAAGGCGGTCAATTTTCGTATTACAGACGAGACTATTGGAACCGGGAGCGCAAAAGAAAAGTTCCGTGCCAACATGGATGCAATCCGTCTGCTCCATCAGATCGAACAGGAAGGACGGACAACCGCCACACCGGAAGAACAGGAAATTTTATCCCGCTATGTGGGATGGGGCGGCCTGCAGGAAGCATTCGAGGAACGGAGTGAAGCCTGGTCGGACGAGTTTATCGAACTGTATGCGGAACTTGATCCGGAGGAATATAAGGCGGCAAGGGAATCCACCCTGAACGCCTTTTACACGCCGCCGGTGGTGATCAAAGCCATGTATGAAGCACTGGAAAATATGGGACTGGAGAAAGGAAATGTTCTGGAGCCGTCCTGCGGGATCGGAAATTTCCTGGGGCTGGTGCCGGAGGGCATGGACGGGCTGAACATGTATGGTGTGGAGCTTGACAGCATTTCCGGAAGGATCGCAAAGCTCCTTTATCCGGAAGCGGATATTACCATCAGCGGATTTGAAAAGACGGAGTTTCCGGACGGTTTCTTTGATGTGGCGGTGGGAAATATTCCCTTTGGCGGATATAAGCTGATAGACCGTCGCTATGACCGGCAGAAATTTTTCGTCCACGATTACTTCATTGCAAAGACCATTGATAAAGTACGTCCTGGCGGTGTGATCGCCTTTGTAACGTCTAATGGGATCAGCGGCGGAACCATGGACAAGCAGGATGCGAAAGCCAGAGAATATATTGCACAGCGCTGTGAGCTGCTTGGAGCGATCCGTCTGCCAAACAATGCGTTCCAGGCCAATGCCGGGACGAGGATGAATACGGATATCCTGTTCCTGCAGAAGCTGGATGCTCCCCGAATGCTGGGGAAGGAGCTGCCGGAGTGGGTACAAACGGATGAACTTTTGCGGGAGGAGTATACCAATGACAAAGGGGAAAACTCCCATAACTTTGTCACTGTCAACCGCTATTTCCAGAACCATCCGGAAATGGTGCTAGGGGAACAGAAGATTGTTTCCGGCCCTTTTGGGCCACAGCTCACCTGTCAGCCCATTGAGGGCGCTGACCTGGCGGAGCAGCTAAAGGAGGCGGTCAGCCATATCCACGGCACGATCACAGAGATCGAGTTGGAGGATTCTGACTTAGGAGAAATTGATACTTCCATACCGGCAGACCCGTCCATTAAAAATTTCAGCTTTGCCAACGTGGATGGCGCTGTGTATTACCGGGAAAATTCCCGGATGAACCGGATGGAGCTGTCTGTCATGACAACAGAGCGTGTCCTGGGAATGATCGAGCTTCGTGACTTGACGCAGGCACTTCTGCAGTGCCAGCTAGAGGATGGAAGTGATGAAAAAGTCCATTCCCTGCAGGAGAAACTCAATCAGGCATATGACCGCTTTACCGGAAGATACGGGCTGATCAGCAGCAATGCCAACAAGCGGGCGTTCTCCCAGGACAGCAGTTATTGTCTGCTCGCCTCATTGGAAATTCTGGATGAAAGCGGGAACCTGAAACGGAAAGCGGATATTTTCACCAAACGGACGATCCGGAAGCCGGAAGCGGTGACTTCTGTGGATACAGCCAGTGAAGCTTTAGCCGTGTCTATCGGGGAACGGGCCAAAGTAGATGTGCCATTTATGGCGGAGCTTTCCGGGAAAACAGAAGAGCAAGTGGCCGAAGATCTGGCTGGAGTGATCTTCAAAAACCCGGTAACGGAAGCGTGGGAAACCTCGGATGAATACCTGTCCGGCGATGTGCGGGAGAAGCTGGCAACAGCAAGGACTTTTGTGGAGAACCATCCGGAGTACGAGATCAATGTTCAGGCATTGGAACGAGTGCAGCCGAAAGATCTGGATGCGTCAGAAATCGAGGTGCGTTTAGGTGCAACCTGGATTGATCCGGGCTATATCACACAGTTTATGGGAGAACTGTTTGAGACACCGGACTATCTGCTTGGACGGAAGATTGAAGTCAAATATGCTCCGGTCAACGGACAGTGGAATGTAAGCGGGAAAAATGCGGACTACCGGAATCCCCGTGTGACTGCCACCTACGGCACACAGCGGGCAAACGCTTATCGGCTTTTAGAGGACGCTTTAAATCTGCGTGACACGAAAATTTATGACACAGTGCAAGAAGATGGCAATGAAAAGAGAGTCCTCAATAAAAAAGAAACCATGCTTGCACAGCAGAAGCAGGAGCTGATTAAAGAATCTTTCCGGGAATGGATCTTCCGGGATATGGACAGGCGGGAAACGTTATGCCGGAAATATAATGAGCTTTTCAATAGTATCCGTCCCCGTGAATATGACGGCAGCCATATCCAGTTTGCCGGGATGACACCGGAGATCACGCTGATGCCCCACCAGAAGAACGCCGTTGCCCATATCCTTTACGGGCATAATACGCTGCTTGCCCATTGCGTGGGTGCGGGAAAGACTTTCCAGATGATCGCTGCCGGTATGGAGAGTAAGCGGCTTGGACTGTCGCAGAAGAATTTATATGTGGTTCCAAACCATCTGACGGAACAGTGGGGCAGCGATTTCCTGCGGCTGTATCCAAACGCCAATGTGCTTGTGGCAACGAAAAAAGACTTTGAGCCTGCTAATCGGAAGAAGTTCTGTTCCCGGATCGCTACAGGGGATTATGACGCTATCATCATTGGACACAGCCAGTTTGAGCGGATTCCCTTGTCACGAGAACGGCAGGCATTGTCCATTGAAAAACAGATTGATGAGATCACCATGGCGATTGAGGAGGCGGCTGCCCAGGAAGGAACACACTATACCGTAAAGCAGATGGAAAAGACAAGGAAGAACCTGGAAACGAAACTGGAGCGGCTCAATGATCAGTCCCGGAAAGATGATGTGGTGACATTTGAGCAGCTCGGTGTAGACCGGCTGTTTGTGGATGAGAGTCATTTTTACAAAAATCTGTTTCTTTATACCAAAATGAGGAACATTGCGGGGATCGCACAGACGGACGCACAGAAAAGTTCTGATATGTTTGCAAAGTGCCAGTATCTGGACGAGATTACCGGCGGGCGTGGCGTGACTTTCGCTACGGGGACGCCTGTCTCAAACAGTATGGTGGTGCGCCCGTAAGGGGCTGTAATAATCTTACCTTGAGCAAGTAATAGGGCAAGGT
>ENA-OYXD01001278-OYXD01001278.1-human-gut-metagenome-genome-assembly--contig:-NODE-1278-length-11924-cov-6.735951_pt1 | contig 11924 bp, 9 predicted proteins | sample MGYA00244818_ERZ653412 | MGnify/ENA primary metagenome ERZ653412 (study PRJEB26926, sample SAMN06165146) | human gut metagenome | biome: ENVO:00009003; feature: ENVO:2100002; material: ENVO:00002003...
ATGTGTATAAGAGACAGGTCTGAGAATACTTGAGAAGAAAAGGAGAATAATCATGGCAAAAGTAGGAATTGTGATGGGCAGCGACTCAGATATGCCGATCATGAGCAAAGCAGCAGACATTCTGGAGAAACTGGGAATTGATTACGAGATAAAGATCATTTCCGCACACAGGGAACCGGATGTCTTTTTTGAATATGCAAAAACAGCAGAGGAAAAAGGCTTTAAAGTAATCATTGCAGGTGCAGGAATGGCAGCTCATCTGCCGGGAATGTGCGCAGCAATCTTCCCGATGCCGGTTATCGGAATTCCTATGCACACCACTTCTCTGGGAGGAAGAGATTCCCTTTATTCTATCGTACAGATGCCGTCAGGAATCCCGGTTGCAACAGTCGCTATCAACGGAGGCGCAAACGCAGGACTTCTGGCAGCTAAGATACTTGCAACATCAGATGAGGAACTTCTTGCAAAATTAAAGGCTTACAGCCAGGAATTAAAAGAACAGGTGGAAGCAAAAGACGCAAGATTACAGGAAGTCGGATATAAAAATTACTAAGATAACTCAGGTCCATAAACAGGATCAGGGGTAAAAACGGAGGATTATCATGGATTACAAGACCGCTGGAGTAGATATTGAAGCAGGATATAAATCAGTAGAGCTGATGAAAGAGCATGTAAAGAGAACCATGCGTGAAGAAGTGCTGGGAGGACTGGGAGGATTTTCCGGTGCCTTTTCTCTTGCTAAGATCAAAGAAATGGAAGAACCGGTATTATTATCAGGTACAGATGGATGTGGAACTAAAGTAAAACTTGCTATGGTTATGGACAAGCATGACACCATTGGCATTGATGCAGTTGCCATGTGTGTCAATGATATTGCATGTGCAGGCGGAGAACCATTATTCTTCCTTGATTATATTGCATGTGGTAAGAATTATCCGGAAAAGATTGCAGCTATCGTAGGCGGCGTTGCAGAAGGCTGTGTGCAGTCAGATGCAGCTCTGATCGGTGGTGAGACAGCAGAGCATCCGGGACTGATGCCGGAAGACGAATATGACCTGGCTGGTTTCGCAGTAGGTGTCTGCGATAAAAAAGAGATGATCACAGGTGAAGAACTGAAAGCAGGAGATGTTTTGATCGGTATGGCATCCACAGGTGTTCACAGTAACGGATTTTCTCTTGTCCGTAAAGTTTTTGATATGACAAAGGAATCTCTTGATACTTATTATGAAGAACTTGGAACAACACTTGGTGAAGCACTTCTGGCACCAACCAGAATCTATGTAAAAGCATTAAAGAGCATTAAAAATGCCGGAGTTCGTGTGCACGCATGCAGTCATATCACAGGCGGCGGTTTTTATGAAAATATTCCGAGAATGCTTAAAGAGGGAACACGTGCAGTTGTGGAAAAGAACAGCTATCCGGTACTTCCAATCTTCAAACTTCTTGCTGAAAAAGGCAATATTGATGAACAGATGATGTACAATACTTATAACATGGGACTTGGAATGATCCTTGCTGTAGATGCAGCAGATGTGGACAAAACAATGGAAGCGATCAAAGCAGCAGGTGACACTCCGTACGTAGTAGGACGTATCGAAGATGGTGAAAAGGGAGTGACTTTATGTTAAAAGTCGGTGTACTGGTTTCAGGAGGCGGCACGAATCTGCAGGCTATCCTGGATGCCATTGACTGTGGAAAGATTACAAATGCAGAAGTTTCTCTGGTTATCAGCAATAATCCGAAGGCTTATGCGCTGGAGAGAGCAAAGAATCACAACATAGAAGCTGTATGTATTTCTCCAAAACAGTATGAAAGCAGAGAAGAATTTCACAAAACACTTCTGGAAAAGCTGAAAGAGAGTGGCGTAGAGCTTATCGTTCTGGCAGGATTCCTCGTAGCAATCCCGCCGATGATCGTGGAAGCATATCCAAATAAGATCATTAATATCCATCCGTCACTGATTCCGTCTTTCTGCGGAGTTGGTTATTACGGACTTCATGTGCATGAGAAAGCGTTAGCAAGAGGGGTTCGTGTTACAGGCGCTACGGTACATTTCGTTGATACTGGCACAGATACCGGTCCGATTATTCTTCAGAAAGCAGTGAAAATTAAATCTGATGACACTCCGGAAGTTCTCCAGAGACGTGTCATGGAGAAAGCAGAGTGGAAAATTCTTCCTAAGGCAATCAATCTCATTGCCAATGGCAAGGTGAAGGTTGTGGATGGAAGAGTGGAAATAGAAGAATACGATACGGAAGAGTAGATACAAAAAGGAGCGGCAAGATAAAATGAAAGTCTTAATTGTAGGCAGCGGCGGCAGAGAACATGCGATTGCATGGAGTGTTTCAAAAAGCCCGAAAGTAGATAAAATTTATTGTGCACCTGGAAATGCAGGAATCGCAGAGCTTGCAGAATGTGTAGATATCGGTGCAATGGAATTTGAGAAACTTGCTGATTTTGCACAGGAAAAAGAAATCGATCTTACGATCATTGGCATGGATGATCCGCTGGTCGGTGGTGTCGTAGATGTATTTGAGGCCCGCGGTCTGAAAGTATTCGGACCAAGAAAGAACGCTGCGATCCTTGAGGGATCTAAAGCTTTCTCGAAAGATTTAATGAAGAAATATAATATCCCGACAGCAGCATATGAGAATTTTGATGATCCTGAGAAAGCACTGGAATATCTCCGCACAGAAGCCAGATTTCCAATTGTTCTGAAAGCAGATGGTCTTGCACTCGGCAAGGGAGTGCTGATCTGCAAGGATTTGAAAGAGGCAGAAGACGGCGTAAAAGAGATCATGGAAGATAAGAAATTCGGAAATGCCGGAAATACCATGGTCATCGAAGAATTTATGACAGGACGTGAAGTCTCTGTGTTATCATTTGTAGATGGAAAAACTATCCGTACAATGACATCCGCACAGGATCATAAACGCGCTCAGGACGGTGATCAGGGATTGAATACGGGCGGAATGGGAACTTTCTCCCCGAGTCCGTTCTACACAGAAGAGGTAGATGAATTCTGCAGGAAATATGTATATCAGCCGACAGTGGACGCAATGGCTGCAGAAGGACGCCCATTTAAGGGAATCATTTTCTTTGGTCTTATGCTTACACCGGATGGTCCGAAGGTTCTGGAATATAATGCCCGTTTTGGCGATCCGGAAGCGCAGGTTGTTCTTCCTCGTATGAAGAACGATATCATCGAAGTGATGGAAGCCTGTGTAAACGGAACTCTGGATCAGATAGATCTTCAGTTTGAGGATAATGCGGCAGTATGTGTAGTCCTTGCAAGTGACGGATATCCTGTGAAATATGAAAAAGGTATTCCGATGTACGGATTTGAGAACTTCAAAGGTAAGGATGGTTATTATTGTTTCCATGCAGGAACCAAATTAAAAGATGGTCAGATCGTAACCAACGGAGGTCGTGTCCTGGGAATCACAGCTACAGGAAAAGACCTGAAGGAAGCAAGAAAAAATGCCTATGAAGCCACAGAGTGGATCACATTTGCAAATAAATATATGCGCCATGATATTGGTAAGGCAATTGATGAAGCATAAATAATTTTGAGGTGCTGCAGTTTCAGAAAAAATGTATTTTGGATGATTACTGTAAAACAGATCAGAAAACAGAAAGGTTTAAAACCAGACCGGACTGTTTTCTGATTTTTTTGTAAATGTTTTTGCATAAATAATATAGGCTATTTTCTTTACTTTTCATGCAATCTGTTATAAAATAAAACAGTGCTGTAAAACAGAAACGTAATCGAACTCCGGACAGCAGGGGAAAATTTATGAACAGAAATTATGTAGATAAGAAAATACAGAAGATCATAAAAGAAATGAGACAGAGAGGATAAGAGCATGGGAATCAGCAAAGAAGAAGCAATCAAAGAATTACAGACCAGAGAGGAGATTTTTGTGGCATATTCACAGGCTACAAAGCTTCCGTATGTGAAATGTGATGAAGAGACATTTAATGATCAGGCATGGATTTTTTCAACAGAAGAAGGAATCAAAGAATTCGGCAAAAAAATGCTGGAAGAAAAGGTTCTTCTTATGGGTATGAAATTTACCAAGAAGGATTATCCCAGATTATATGGAACTTTCTATGCAATTGGCGTAAATACAGTTGTATGGGTAGATGGTGAAGATAAGATTGAGATTGATCTTCCTGATATTGCAAAACAGGCAGATATGAGCAAGATTGAGCCGGCTAAGAGACCGCTTCTGAATCCTACACTGGAGCTTTCCGGCATTTACTTTATGCAGGAACTCCGCCGTCCGGTAGAGAAGGATCAGCATGGAAATCTTCGTGAGCTTGAGGAAGAACTGATCGTAAACCTGAAGAAATCCGAATATCTGGTTGCTATGAATGTAGATCCTGAAGATCCTAAGAAGATCAATATTCCGTATCTCAAAAATAAAAAAGAAGAAATTCTCCAGCCTGTATTTACAGACGTTATGGAACTTGAGAAGTTTACAAAAGGTCAGAAGCTGCGTATTGCGAAAGTACCGTTTGCAAAACTTCCGGAGCTGTTAATCGATAAGGCAATGGCTTATGCAGTTAATCCATTAGGCTTTAACCTTGTTCTGAACAGAGAACAGCTCAATAAGATCATTGGCTTAAAATAATCAAGTCATGTAGATGAAATTCAGTTGACAGAAAGAAGATAAAGGGTGTGCATGCTGTGTGAGAACATGGCAGTACACCCCTTTTTGTTTTGAAAAATAATACAGCAATACGTCTTTCTGTTGCAAAAAATGTTGGTTTGTGCTAGGATATGTGTAACACAAAAAGGAGAAGAAAACGTATGATGATAGAAATAGATTTCAGCAGTGATGAAGCCATTTACATCCAGCTGACCAATCAGATCATCATGGGGATTGCTACGTCAAGACTGCAGGAGGGAGATACACTGCCATCAGTGAGACAGCTTGCAGATACAGTTGGGATAAATATGCATACAGTAAATAAAGCATATTCACTGTTGCGACAGGAGGGATTTGTCACTATCGACCGCAGACGTGGTGCAGTGATTTCTATTGATGTAAATAAACGGAAAGCATTGGAAGAACTGAAACAGAATCTCATGGTGGCGCTTGCGAAAGGATGTTGCAAGAGCGTAAGCAGAGAGGAAGTACATCAGCTTATTGATGAGATTTTTGACGAATATGATGAAAACAGATAGGAGAGGACATGGAGAGACAATTTACCAGACAGGCAGAGAATGCCCTCAAATTGGCAAAGACAACTGCGAAAACCTGTGGACATGGATATATCGGAACAGAACATCTTCTTGCAGGTCTTTTGAAAGAACCTGAAGGCACTGCGGGAAAAGTGCTGCAGGAATTTAACGTAGAAGAAGAAAAACTCAGGGAACTTATCAGCAGCCTGGTTACACCGGTTCAGGGCAATACTGCGGCAGCAGAAACAAAAGATCCCCAGTACAGCCCGAGAGCAAGAAGGATCATTGAACAGGCGGAGGAAGATGCTGAGAGTATGGAATGTCTTTGCGGAACAGAGCACCTGTTGCTTTCGCTTCTGAAAGAGACAGACTGCGTAGCGACCAGACTGCTTTTTACAATGGGAGTAAATATCCAGAAGTTGTTTGTGGCTATCCTGACAGCTATGGGATTTGACAATGATACCATTGCAGAGGAATTTCAGTACGCAAGGAATGCGGGAAACAAAAAAGTGACCAGTACCCCTACGCTGGATCAGTACAGTCGTGACCTGACACAGCTTGCAGCAGAGGGAAAACTGGATCCTGTGATAGGGCGTGATAAAGAAATTACCAGACTGATCCAGATTCTGAGCAGACGTACGAAGAATAATCCGTGTCTGACAGGGGAACCCGGAGTAGGTAAGACTGCCATTGTAGAGGGACTTGCACAGCGCATCGTTATGGGAATGGTTCCGGATACAGTGAAGGATAAGCGTCTTGTTGTGTTAGATCTTTCCGGCATGGTTGCGGGAAGCAAATACAGAGGTGAATTTGAGGAACGCATTAAGAATGTGATCCAGGAAGTAAAAGAACATCAGGGAATTCTGCTGTTCATTGATGAAATCCATACCATCATCGGAGCAGGTGGAGCGGAGGGAGCACTGGATGCTTCTAATATTCTGAAACCTTCTCTTTCCAGAGGTGAGATTCAGCTTATCGGCGCGACTACTCTGGAGGAATACCGTAAATATATTGAAAAAGACGCAGCACTGGAACGAAGATTCCAGCCTGTGACAGTGGAAGAACCATCTTCAGAGGAGACTGTTGAGATCCTTAAAGGTCTGCGTCCATATTATGAGAAACATCATGGGGTAAAGATTGAAGATGAGGCACTTGAGGCAGCAGTAAAAATGTCACAAAGATATATCAATGACCGTTTCCTTCCGGATAAGGCAATTGATATTATTGATGAAGCAGCATCAAAGGTTCAGCTTGCGGGTTATCAGTCAGCACCTGAAATGGAACAATATGAACTGGAACTGAATGAACTTCGTGAGGAGAAAGAACAGGCAGTTAAGACTGCAGATATTGAACGCGCAAAAAAAGCACAGGTACGCCAAAATGAAGTGGAAGCCGAAATGGAGAAAATCCGCATTAAGACTGAACGTAGAAATAAGAGGAAGAAACTTGTTGTAGATGAAGCTGCTGTTGCAGAGACGATTTCTGACTGGACAAAGATTCCTCTTCAGAAACTGACAGAGGGAGAAACCAAACGTCTTGCTCGTCTGGAGAAAGAACTTCATAAACGTGTGATCGGACAGAATGAGGCAGTAAAAGCTGTTGCGCAGGCAGTGAAACGGGGAAGAGTAGGACTTAAAGATCCGAACCGTCCCATTGGTTCTTTCCTTTTCCTTGGACCTACAGGTGTTGGTAAGACAGAACTTTCCAAGGCTCTGGCAGAAGCTGTCTTTGGAAGTGAACAGGCGATGATTCGTGTAGATATGTCCGAATATATGGAGAAACACAGTGTTTCCAAGCTGATCGGTTCTCCTCCGGGATATGTAGGATATGAAGAAGGCGGCCAGCTCAGTGAGAAGGTCCGCAGAAATCCGTACAGTGTATTGCTTTTTGATGAGATTGAGAAGGCACATCCGGATGTGTTTAATATACTTTTACAGGTGCTGGATGACGGTCATATTACAGATGCACAGGGAAGAAAAGTCGACTTCAAACAGACGATTATTATTATGACTTCCAACGCAGGGGCACAGGCGATCATGGAACCGAAACGTCTGGGATTCATGTCTGATAATGATGAGAAGAAAGACTATGAACGAATGAAAGGCGGTGTGATGGAAGAAGTGCGCCGGATTTTCAAACCGGAGTTCCTGAACCGAATTGACGATATCATGGTGTTCCATGTGCTGAATAAAGAAGATATCCGGAAAATTGTGACATTGCTTCTTAAAACACTGGAGAAACGATGTGCAGAACAGATGGAAATTCATCTTACAGTGACAAATGCTGTGAAAGATTTTATTGCAGAAAAAGGTTCTGATAATAAATATGGTGCCAGACCGCTGCGTCGTGCAATTCAGAGTAAGATAGAAGATGCGCTTGCAAACGAGATTCTGGAAGGCAGAGTAAAACGTGGAGATAGTGTACAGGTGAAACTTCATAAAAACGAGATTGCATTTGAAGTGAAAAAACAGTAGAAATCTCTGAGCAGACAGATATTTACAATTAAAGCAGAGGACTCACATGATTCACAGAAATTGTGAAATTAGTATAAAAAAATCAGTGAGATACTGGTCAAAAAAGTGAATGTATTATATAATAAGCACATAAAATGTCGGAAAAGTACAGAGATAGTGAAAAACTGTACGGCATCGGCAGATGAACCGGTGGAGCGGCAAACAAAAGAGTCTTAGGAGGACATAGGAAATGGCAGTAGTAAAAGAATTAATCCGTACAGAAGAGAATGGAGCAATCAGCTTTGGTGACTATGAGCTTGCACAGAAGTCTAAATTATCAGACTATCAGCATCAGGGCGATATGTATAAAGTAAAAACTTTTAAGGAGATTACCAAGCTCGAGAGAAACGGAATGTTCGTTTACGAATCAGTTCCGGGAACAGCAGTATTTAATCTTACACAGAGTGAAGCTCAGATGGATTTCCATGTAGAGGGACCGGAAGATGCACAGATCACAGTGGAGATGGAGCCGGATACAGAATATGAAGTATTTATTGAACAGGCAAGCACAGGTAAGATGAAAACAAACCTGGGCGGTAAACTTTCCTTTAGCGTGGAACTTGGCAATGCTGCAAGAGTAGAAGTAAAGATTGTAAAATGCTGAAAAATAAAAAGACGGTATATTTTTGCCAGGAGTGCGGATATGAATCCGCAAAATGGATGGGGCAGTGCCCGGGATGCAAGTCCTGGAACACCTTTGTGGAAGAGACAGTTTCCACAAAGAAGCCATCCTCTTCTGGAGTAATGAAATCATCAGAAAAAAGGCAGGAACCGGTGATCCTTAAAGACATTAGCCTGTCAGAAGATGAACGGCAGACAACTCAGATTGGTGAACTTGACAGGGTGCTGGGCGGCGGTATCGTCCCCGGCTCCCTTGTTTTAGTGGGAGGAGATCCGGGAATCGGAAAATCAACGCTGCTTTTACAGGTGTGCAGGAATCTGGCAGAGAAGCAGGTTTCGGTTCTTTATATTTCAGGCGAGGAATCTCTGAGACAAATTAAGCTGAGAGCTAATCGTATCGGGCAGTTTACGGATAAGATGCAGCTTTTATGTGAGACGAACCTGGAAGTGATACGTGAGGTGATCGAGCGCAGAAAACCGGATGTGGTTGTGATCGACTCCATTCAGACTATGTTTCACGAAGATGTAAGTTCGGCACCGGGAAGTGTCTCTCAGGTGAGAGAATCTACCAATATCCTTATGCAGATCGCAAAGGGAATGGGGGTGTCCATTTTTATTGTAGGTCATGTGACGAAAGAAGGAAATGTGGCAGGTCCGAGGGTTCTGGAACATATGGTGGATACGGTGCTTTATTTTGAAGGCGACCGGCATGCTTCTTATCGTATCCTGCGTGCGGTGAAGAATCGTTTTGGATCTACGAATGAGATTGGTGTTTTTGAAATGTGTAATACAGGTCTTGAGGAGGTGAAGAATCCGTCGGAATATATGCTGAATGGCAGACCGGAGGATGCGTCGGGTTCTGTTGTGGCGTGTTCTATGGAAGGAACCCGGCCGATTCTGGTTGAAATCCAGGCACTTGTGTGCCAGAGTAATTTCGGTATTCCGAGGCGGACAGCGGTAGGAACTGATTTTAACAGAGTGAATCTCCTTATGGCTGTGCTTGAGAAGAAAGTAGGACTCCGTCTGGCTGCATCGGATGCTTATGTCAATATTGCAGGGGGAATGAAGATGACAGAGCCGGCAATTGACCTTGGGATCTGTCTGGCGATTGTTTCCAGTGCGAAGGATATTGTGATTCCTGATAATGTGATGGTATTTGGCGAGGTTGGTCTGAGTGGTGAAATCCGCGCAGTGAATATGGCAGGCCAGCGTGTGCAGGAGGCGAAAAAACTGGGATTTGGAACAGTTGTGCTTCCGGAAGTGTGTAGGTCTTCTGTTGGAAAAGTGGAAGGGATCAACTTGGTTTATGTGTCGCAGATTCGTGATGCGATTGGTTATATTATGAAAAAATAGATTGTCAGACTACTGGCTTATATATGGTTTGAATAAGTCGATCAGACTGTCGTCAAAGATATTTTTGCCTGAGAAAGTCTGCTGACAGAGAGAAAGAGGAAAGGATCAAAAGTTATGGCGAGTGGGATTGATACAGTGATATTTGATATGGATGGAGTGATTTTTGATTCAGAGATTCTTGTGCTTCAAGCGTGGAAAGAAGTGGCAGAACGTCATGGAATCGCAGGAGTTGAGGCGGCATGTCATGAGTGTCTGGGAACAAATAGTGTTGTAAGTAAAGGGGTTTTTCTGAAGCATTATGGTGAAGATTTTCCGTATGAGGAATATAAAGCGGAGATGGCAGAGGTGTTTTTCAGTCATGCTTCCGGAGGTAAACTGGCAAAGAAGCCGGGGGTTGAGGAGCTTTTGAAATATCTGAAGATGAGGGGATTTAAGATTGGGCTTGCCAGTTCTACCCGGGAGGTACTGGTGCGTTCGGAGATTTCAGATGGCGGGCTGCTGGGATATTTTGATCAGATTGTCGGGGGAGATATGGTGGAACGGAGTAAGCCGGAACCGGATATTTTTCTGGAGGCTTGCAGACGACTGGGGACCAGACCGGAGAATTGTTATGTGATTGAGGATTCTCATAATGGAATCAGGGCGGCTTATGCAGCAGGGATGCATCCGATCATGGTGCCGGATCTGATGGAGGTGACGGAGGAGATGAAGTCCCTCGCAGAAGAGATTCTGGGATCGCTTTGCGCAGTGCAGGAATTTTTGCAGGGGTCAGGCATATAAATTCATTTGTTTTTATGAGTGTCAGTGATTGAATAAAAAAGAAATCTGTTTTTACTGGTATTTATTTCAAAACTTTTCCAGGAAAACAGATTCCTTTTTTGTTATATTAAGTTTTTGCTTATGAGAGAACTCCTGTTGACTGTAAAAACAGGATAAACATCATAACCGGCGCAACATAGCGGATCATGATTCGATAAAGTTTTTTTCTGCGGAATCTGCTGCCGTTTCGTTCCATTTCATCAATGACATAATCAGGTGTCATAACCCATCCGATCAGGATGGTGGAAAGTAATGCGATAAATGGCATCATAACACTGTTGCTGATGTAATCCATAATATCAAGCAGCTGTCCTGTAGAGCCATTGGGCAGTTCCACTTCTACATAGAAAATGCTGTATCCCAAAGCAATGATCGCAGAAGCAGCAAGATAAACTGCAGATAAAACAGAAACAGTTTTTTTTCTGCCTGTGTGGAAGATTTCCATACAGTTTGCAACGATGGATTCCAACACAGAGATGCAGGATGACAGTGTTGCAAAAATAGCAGTTACGAAAAAGAGGATTCCTACAAATATGCCTGCTTTTCCCATGGCTGCAAAGACCTTTGGGAGAGAAACAAACATAAGGCTTGGACCGGCTCCCATTCCTTCTGTTCCGGAAAATACGAATACAGCAGGGATGATCATGGCACCTGCAAGAAATGCCACTCCTGTGTCAAAAATTTCAATCTGATTAACAGCCTTGTTTAAGTTAACATCAGGTTTTACATAAGAACCGTAGGTGATCATGATTCCCATGGACACGCTGAGAGAGAAGAACAGCTGACTCATTGCATCCAGTAAAATCTGTAAAAATCGCTGTACAGTAAGCCCCTCAAGATTTGGGGTCAGGTAATAAAGAAATCCCTGGATCCCGGTATGTACCTGGCCGGAAGAATCTGTATGTTTCAGAGTCAGGGAATAAATGGAGATGATGACAACGAGTACCAGAAGAACCGGCATCATCCATTTGGATACTTTTTCAATACCATCCTGCACACCATTGTATACAATAAATGCAGTTACACCCATGAAAATAAGTGCAAAAATAACAGGTGAGGTGGAGGATGTGATAAAAGAAGTAAAATAATCATCTGCTGCAGCAGCCTTTGCCTGTCCTGTCAGGTAGACTACAGCATATTTGGTGATCCATCCACCGATCACTGCGTAATAAGTCATAATAAGAACAGGTACAAGAAAAGTCAGAATGCCTAAGAATTTCCACTTGGGCTTCATTTCAGCATAAGCACCGATCGCACTTTTCTGAGTGCGGCGGCCGATTGCGATATCAGATGTAAGCAGGGTAAATCCAAATGTAAGTACAAGTATAAAATAAATGATTAAAAACAGACCGCCTCCATCTTTAGCTGCAAGATATGGGCTGTCTCTTATACACATCTGACGCTGCCGACGATCGCATAAGTGTAGA
>ENA-OYXD01001279-OYXD01001279.1-human-gut-metagenome-genome-assembly--contig:-NODE-1279-length-11924-cov-5.397506_pt1 | contig 11924 bp, 9 predicted proteins | sample MGYA00244818_ERZ653412 | MGnify/ENA primary metagenome ERZ653412 (study PRJEB26926, sample SAMN06165146) | human gut metagenome | biome: ENVO:00009003; feature: ENVO:2100002; material: ENVO:00002003...
GGCTCTTGATATATTCGCCTGTCGTAATCTTCACGTTCGTGCGAAGTTCCGTCGAGCCGATAAAAAACACCTGCCCCGTTACCGCCGAGATAATCATTCTCTGCTCGTCCGCGTTGAAACTGTCGCCCGCTTTGTAAACGTCCAAAACGTCTTTCATATCCGGTGCGGACAGTTTGAATATAAAGGTGTACTGCGAGTTTTTAAGAATTGCCGAAGTCTTGCTGCGGAGTTCTTCGTTCGCGTTCCAATCGGCTATATTCTGCGTTGCCGGAATAAAAGAGCCGTTGTATTTTCGGATACGCTTGCTCATCGAAAAGAAAAAGTCCAATGCAATCGGAAATTTCGCGTCAATGAATAAATGCGCCTCGTCCGCGATGATAAGCGTTTTTAAGTTCTTTCCGCTTTTATTCGCTTCCCTTGCGTTGATGACTTCCTGTTCGATAAACCGAAATACAAGCAACATTTGCGCGTTGGCTACGGTGTTATTCTTGTTTGCAAACAACGACTGAAAGTTAAAGTCAATCAAGTCGGCATTCACTTTCAACGTAGACGGCGCGTTCCAAATATCCGAATATCTGCCGCTTACGAATTTCTGCAAATACAACTCCGCCGTCCGCATATCCCGCAAAGTCAGACCGTCCGTTTCTTCCTTGTTCTTTTCCCGTAAGACCGCCAATAAGTCGGTAAACAGCGGAAAATCCTCGGCATTGAGCCTTGTGCAGTCCGTTGTTTCATAGATTCCTTTTCTTGCATACGCTTCCACCGCAAGGTTGTTTATAAGCTCGATAACGTCGCTGTTCGCACCCACGAAAACGATCTTGAAAAAACTTTCGAGCATTTTCAGGTGCGTGTTAAACGTTACGACCGGATCTGCGGGCAAGCCGTCCTCCGTCAATATCTTGTAGATATGGAACGGGTTGATTCTGCCCTCTTTTGCATTGCCGACGTCGATAAGATTGCCCGACAAGTTTTTCGTCAAGGTCAGATACTCGGCTTCGGGATCGAGTATAATTACCCTCGTGTCGTTCGCCCACTCGTTCGCGATAAGCGATTTTAAGAAGAACGATTTACCGCTACCCGACTTTCCTATAATCATACCGTTCGAGTTCTGATACAGATTTCCGCGTTTCCACATATTGAAGATGAACGGAAAGCCGTTTGCTTTATTCTCTCCGAGCATAATTCCGCCCTCGTCCATCACGAACGTGCGGACGAAAGGAAACACCGCCGCAAGCGACGAACTGTTGATACCTCGCTCATAGTTTTTAAGCGTACTCACGGGCGAAATTGCCGACGATTTGAAACCTTCTATCTGCAAGCCGTAAAGGTTGGACGGCTTGAAATTGCCCGTCATAATCGCACGGCGAACGGATTTTTTATAGTTGTCGTCATCGAGATAGTTATACGCCGTGATAGTAAGCGTAACGTCGAGAAGCGACTCGTTTTCCGTTTGCAAACTATCTAAAAGCGCGTTCATCGTTTCTCTGTGGGTTTCCGCGCTGTTTGCTTCGCTTGCTTTTTCGGAAAGGATTTGCTTCGTTTCCATTTCGCCTATACACTTGTCGATACGCTTTATCGCCTTGAATTTATCTACGGGCTTAACGTGCAGAACCACTTTTGTGTTAGGTATATTGAACACATCCGCGCCCCAAGCGTTACGAACGCGTAACGGATAATCCGCAATAGCAAACACCGCCGCTTGCGTTCCGTCCATCGTATAACTGTTGGCTCTGAACTCAACCTTTTTCGGTTTTACCCACGCTATAAGTCGATTATCTTCGATTTCCTTGATTTCACGCTCATCGAAGTTACGCGAAAAACTGTATTTCAGGAATATCGCCGTTTCCTTTCTGCCAAGTAGTTTTGTGTTCAGTCCGCACTTGTTTATCTCGCTTGCAACGTTGATTGTCGTATTTTCAAGGTCGAGTTCGTTTCTGCCGTAAACGACAATATAATAGTCCGAAAGATACTGTTTGCGGATATTGTTCATCTTGTCGATACGATCAATCCGCTCACGCAAAATAGCCGTTTTAATCTCTCTGACTTCTTCCCCGTCTACGCTTTCTTTCATTTCCGCAAGCCTGCCGAACAGGTCTTGCGCGAAGTTGTCCAAGTTTACAGGACGGTCTATTTTTATAATGTCGGCGCATTGCGTTCCGTCGAGCATTTTAAGAGCGTTTGCAAGATAGTCGATGTCTATATTCTGCTGAACGACGTCCTCGATACCGAAATTCTTTTGTCCGACTTTAATTACTCTGCCGAAGTATCCGCCGCTGTATTCGATTAGTCCGTTTTCCTTGATGTCTTTCAGATTTAGAAGCGCGTCCACGCGTTCTTTTTGTTTGTCTGCGTTTTCGGTATAAACCTTTTTCGCAAACAGGAATTTTATGTTTTCCAAGATACACGAATAGAAAATACCGTCCTGCGTAGGCATAAACATTACCACCGCAAGCAGTCCCATAATTACGGCAAATGCGAACGCGCCCGAAGTGATTGCAATGAAAATAATTGCAAACACGATCAACGCAACGATTACGTCTGCCATCGAATAGCATTTCCATACCGTGTTTTTTACTTTGATTTTCTTCGGAATTATTCTCATTCTGTGCTTTCACCTCCGCTACTTTCCGATCCTTCCGTTGTTTCGGCAGAAGTTTTATCTTCGGAATACTTGTCCGAATTATCTCCTCCGCCACTACTGTCTGCTTTGTTTTTTCTGTGATTCGAGATTGCTTTTCCGACACTTGCGCCGCCGTGAATGATTTTATGCGCCAAGCCGAACGTTGCCGCTCCGACCATACGCGAACCGTAAAACGCCGAGCGTAAGAAGTTGCCGCCTGCGTGCATATCGTCCGCCTGTCCGAACAGTTTACAAAACAGCGCTTGCCCTGCCGGGATAACCATTGCTCCGCCGACTATCATAAAGATAAGGAACATCGAATTGCCGAAACCGCTGATTTCGTCTATTCGCATTCTTGTTATAAGCGGCAGAAGCAGAACGAAGATATTTACCGAGAACACCGTTCCGTATGCAATCACGATTTTCGTTATAAACGTTTCGCGCCAAGTCTTGAATCTCGCTCCGTCATCGAGCGGAAGCGTTGACATACTCATAGGCATAACAAAATACATAAAAATGATTTCGTATACCCTTTTCGCCAAGTTGAGAACCGCAACCACAAGCGCAATTGCAAGCGCAACGCCTGCAATAAGCGACGGCAGATACAAGAACTTGTCGGGATTGACCATTCCGTTATATTTCCATTTGTCGGGAAATACGAAACCCGTCGTATAATCTCCGAAAATCTCCTTTACGCCGAGCCGTGATATATCGAACTCCGACACCGAATACCCGTTTATCCAATCACCTGCGCAGGCGTTGAACAACGCGCTTGACAATTTCGTCGTATTCCCGATTTGAAAGATCTGCGATACAAGCACGAGTAACGAGTTGGATATAAGGATAATCAGGAACAGGACGGTAAGCATAGCCATTGTGCCGAGAAGTGCCAAAAAGAACTTGCCGACGATAGTCGATACGTTTCGTTGCGAGTTAATCATATTTTTGATAAGCGCGGCTATCGTAAAAATACAAGTAAGCCCTATCGCCAAAATGAAAATGCACCAAAATATCGTATTTACCGTGCTATCGCCCGCCAAAAATTCGATGATATTGACCTTTTCGCCTTTATACGTTACGTCCGTGATTCCCGATATTGCCGAGAATATCTCCATCAGTCCGTCTACGAGTTTTAGAAGCCACAGAAAAAGAAGCAAGCATAACTGTTGAAAAAATATAAGCATTCTGCTCCTCCTTAAAGTTAAAAATATAGGGCGGCAAAAAACTCTGCCGCCCCGCGCAAAATATCCGCTCTATGCGATTACGCAGTTACCCAAGCGGAAAGACCGTTGATAAGAAGCGGCGCACCCATTGCGACAACGAAGATGATAATGATACCGATAATAAGGTTTTTGACCATATCACGAGCATTGATCTTTTCTTCGTTCTTGTGTGCGATGGCGATTTTGATACCGACGTATGCACCCCAAATGACGACCACAGCCGCCAAAGCCATTACGATATAGATCCAAAACGAATCCATAAGGGTTTGAAGTTTGCCGACGATTTCGGCAAGGTTTTCGTTAAGAGTTGTTGCCAAAAGATTATTCATATTGTCTTATCCTCCTTTGATTGTTTCTCTTAGCCTACCCACGCGGAAAGTCCGTTGATGAGAAGCGGTGCGCCCATAGCGATTACAAAAATAATCACGATACCGATGATAAGGTTTTTGACCATATCGCGGGCGTTGATTTTCTCTTCGTTCTTGTGAGCGATAGCAATTTTGATTCCGACGTAAGCACCCCAAATGACGACGACCGCCGCGAGTGCCATTACGATGTAAATCCAAAAGCTGTCCATAAGCGACTGCAATTTGGTAACGATTCCCTGTAAATTTTCATCAAGGGTTGCTGCAAGTAAATTATTCATAGATTATTTCTGCTCCTTTTTATTTTCAGATTTTTTGTTTTTGCCGTTCTTCTTTTTGAGAACGACAAGAGTTGCCACCGCGCCTGCGCCGAGTACGAGAAGAATCGGCAGCAATATGACTGCGGCGGAAGTTTTCTTTTCTTCCTTTTCCGTATCCGACGGCTTGTCCGCTCCGGAATCGGACGGCGTATCGGGCGTTTCAGGCTCGGACGGTTTATCCTCGTTCGGCTTGTCGTCAGGTTTATCCGGTGTTTCGGGTTGTTCAGGTTCGGTCGGTTTATCCGGCTGTTCGGGTTCAACAGGTTTAGGTTCATTTTTCGCCAAATTCACCTCGTAAACCATCAGTTCCTCGCCGTTATCGTTCGTTACCGTAACGATATATTTCCCTTCAAGTACCGCAAAGTCGAGTTCTCCGTTTTCGCCCGGAATCAGCACAACGCCGCTTCCATCGTCCGCGCTCGTAAATTCCACTTTCACGAACTCGGTGTGATTATCCCCGCACTCGCAAACGTAAGACACCGTCATTGTCTTTTCCTGTTCCCTCACTACCGCGTCGAAAACGTAAACGTGCGTATGCTCGTCGGGATTTTCGGGTTTATCGGGGTTTTCAGGCTGATCCGGATTTTCGGGTTTATCGGGTTCTGTCGGTTTGTCGGGCTGTTCAGGCTCGGTCGGCGTATCGGGATTTTCTTCGATATAGCCGTCGTCGCCGCTCGTTACAAAGTCCGAAATATAGTTATAATCACACGTTTTGCAGGTGTACTTCGTATAACCGACTTTCCCCTCTTCCGCTTTGACGACAGTCTTTTCATAATCGTGTCCTGCGGGTTTTACATAGTCGGTAACGTATCTGTCTGCGCAATTCTTGCAGGTATGTACCGTATAACCGTAAGATTTGCACGTTCTGCCGACCGTCTTTTCCTCGTAGTCGTGTCCGGTCGCTTCTTCCCCGTCCACCGTATATTCGTCGCCGCAGTTTTTGCAAGTGTAAAGCGTATATCCGTTTTCCGTACAGGTTACGGGATGTCCTTCGGCTTCATACGCGTGTCCCGTCGCGGGAACGTAACTATCCGAATATTCGTATCCGCACTCTTTACAATAATGAATCGTATACCCTCTGTGCGTACAGGTCGGTTCGATCACGATTTCGTCAAACCTATGTCCGTTCACCTCGGTATAATTATCGGTGTAGGTATCGCCGCAAAGCGTGCAGGTATATCGCGTATACCCTTTCGTAGTGCAAGTGCCTTCCACCACCTCTTCCGTGTATTCGTGCGCACACTCGGCTACGGGTTCTTGTTCGCCCTCGTATGCAAACGCGGTAGCTCCGCCCGCGCCGATAAACGCACTCATACACACCGTCAGCATTAACGCCGACAAAATGAATTTTAGTTTTTTCAAATGATTCCTCCTTTCAAGCTATCTTTTCACTTGTTCTTGTATTTGTTTCATTTTCGGCAGAAGTTTTAATTGTATTCTATCCGCCGCGAGCCGCATTTTATTTGCAACGCTCATTTCGTAGTGTTCGGTAATCGTAAGAAGCAGTCCCGCTTTATTTTCCCAAGCCGCCTGTTTCAACGCTTTCGTATCTCTTCCGTCGAGATACGCGCAGATTCTGTCCACCTCGGCGTTTATTCCTGCGGCAACTTTATCCCACGCTTCATCTGCCTCGGCTATACGTTTTGCTTTGTCGTTTTCATCGGCTCTCGCTTCTTCCGCTTCCTGCTCTTCGATGAGTTCGGAAAGCTTATCTTCGATTTTTTGTCCCACGTCGCCCGTGATGTCGAAAACATAGTTCTCTTTTTCAAACAGCACGGCTTCGCGCTTGCCGATTGCCGCTTTACCTTCGGGGAAATAAACCTTTTTGAGTTCATACGACGGCGTGAACACCATCCATATCGGTTCATAACCTCTGACCGAAACAATCGCGTCGCCTTTCTCGTCGCCGTTCAACCTTTCAAGCATACCCACCGAAATAAGCGGTTGCGTCGTTGCGCCCGTGTTACTGCTCGCGGGGTTGTCCGCGTTGGTATTCACCGAGAACTGCTTGATCTTTTTCTGTCCGCAAAGTTCCGAAAACTCTTTTCGGGTTTCGCTGTCGTCCGAGCCAATAAAGATTTTGACGTTGCAATTACCTTTCACAATATCTGCAATGTCCCTGCCGTATTGTAGAAAATTTGTAATAAAAAAGAAAGAGACTATTTTGAAATTACATCTCTTTCTTTTTACTATCTCTTTCTAAAAACCAGAAAGAATTTATTCGCTTTTATTTACCACTTTTACGATAACTCCATTATCCGAAATATCGACGTAAACACGACGATGGCAGTTTTCGCACTTGATTATCCCGTTCCGAATATAATCAGCCTGAACTAATGTTTTTGAACATATAGGACAACACGCATATGTTCTGCTCTTTACTGCTTTTTGTTCCTTTATTTCTAATGCTTCTGACATAAATATTCTCCATTTTTAGTGGTTTTTAACTTATATCTTCTGTATGTTATTCCGAACGATTTAAATAATCCTTATTTCTCTCATAAAATTTTAATGTTCTACAAAAGTCAGACATATCTTGTTCATTCGGTATATGCTTTAATTTGAATCGCCAATTACCACTCGTCGTTGACGGTATATTCATACGCGCTCGGCTATCAAGTAATAAAATATCCTGTATCGGCAATACGGCAAGAAACGCTTTGCTTTTCATCGTGAGATACAATATTGCTTGTGCCATTTCCTTTTTATTCTGCAATGGATAAGCTATATCCGCATCTTTTAGCACTTCCTCTAAACTGTTTTTGAAATTTCGGAGTTCCCTGCCTTTTAACTTATTTATATAGCCCAATAAAGTATCGTTGTCGTGTGTTCCCGTATAACAGACAGAATTTTCTTTTATATTCTTCGGTAAATACGGATTATTTTTATTTCCGTCAAATGCAAATTCCAACACTTTCATTCCGGGGTACCCCGTTTCGTCCATAAGACGGTAAACGCCTTTATCGAGAGCCCCGAGGTCTTCCGCAATGATATTCATTTTTCCGAGTTTATTTTCCACGGTTTGAAACAGTTCATATTTCGGCCCTTGTTTCCACTTCCCTTTGATTGCCGTCTCTTCTCCCTCATCGATTTCATAATAGCGGTCAAAACCGCGGAAATGATCTACCCTCACTACATCGTACAGTTCAAAAGCCTGGCGGAATCGTTCTGTCCACCACGAATAACCGTCTTTTTTATGGACTGACCAATTATAGACGGGATTTCCCCAAAGCTGTCCCGTTGCAGAAAAATAGTCGGGCGGAACTCCCGCTACCTTTTTCAAACCGCGGTCTGCGTTTAATTTGAACAATTTCGGATTCAACCAAACATCCGCACTGTCGTATGCGACATATAGCGGAATATCACCTATTATAAAAACGCCCTTTTGATTTGCATACGATTTCAATGCTTTCCATTGTTTGGAAAACTCATATTGCAGAAACTGCCAAAACAGATATTCCTGCTCATTTTCTCGCCTAAATTTTTCCAAGCTCCGCTTCTTGGCAAATTTAAATTCGTTCGGCCATTGATCAAAAGATACCCCTCCGAACTTTTCTTTAATCGCCATAAATAAAGCATAGCCGTCAAATCTCTCCGACTTGACAAACGCCACGAAGTCCTCGCTGCTCACGTCAAAGCGCCCGAATGCTCGGCGTAAAACGGCGTATTTATTTTGATACAGAAACGCATAGTCGATTTTCGATTTTGTATTTCGGCAAGCCGATAATTCCGACTTTTTCAGCAAGCCTTCTTCAACTAAAAATTCAAGGTCTATAAAATACGGGTTGCCCGATCCGCTGTATGCAGACTGATACGGAGAATCCCCGTAACTTGTCTGAACGAGCGGCAATACCTGCCAATAACTTATTCTGCAATCAGATAAAAGATCCACAAACTCATAGGCTGACTTTCCGAATGTTCCGATACCATACTTGTTGGGCAAAGAAGATATGTGCAATAAAATTCCTGTGGCACGATTATTTTGATTTTTCATTGTATTCCCCTTATAAAAAAAGCGCAAAGCATATTGGCCTTGCGTCTTTTTTCACGTTATTAAAACAAATTCCAAATTTTTTCTGCATATTCAAGGATTGAACGGTCAGAAGAAAAATGAAACGAGTTCGCTACATTTTTAAACTGTTTTTGCGCAAAACCTTTCCTGTTTTTATAATCATAATTCGATTGTAATATGGTTTGATAATACTCCTCCAAATCTCTGAATATAAAGTAGTGATCGGGTTTATGCCAAGATGCACCTATCGTTAAAGCATTATATAGTTCCTGAAAACACCCAAATCCTTTATCCGAGAAAGTTCCGTCGATCAAAGTTTTTACGACCTTGTTCCATTCAGGGTGTTCTTTCAGATAGCTATTCGGATCATATCCGCCATTTCGGAGTTTTTCTATTTCTTCCACCCGCGCACCGAAAATATAATTATTTTCTTCGCCCGCTTTTTCAACGATCTCTATGTTCGCTCCGTCCATCGTGCCGAGCGTGACCGCTCCGTTCATCATAAACTTCATATTGCCCGTTCCGCTCGCTTCCAGCCCTGCCGTCGAGACCTGCAACGATACGTCCGTAGCCGCTACGATTTTCTCCGCATACGACACGTTATATTCCGTCACGAATACTCCCGTCAGTCTGCCGTTCGTTTCGGGATCGGCATTGATCAGCTTTATGATCTCGTTTATGTATTTGATAATGCCTTTCGCGCGGAAATATGACGGCGCGCTCTTGGCTCCGAACAGAAATACCGAAGGCGTGAAATCTTTGAGCTTACCATCTTTCAAATCGTAATACAGGCGGAGCAAAGCGAATGCCGTCATCAGCTGCCGCTTATATTCGTGCAGGCGTTTAACCTGCGCGTATAATATCCTCTCTCCGTCGATTTTGACTCCTTCCGTTTTTTCGATGTATCGGAATAACTGCTCTTTTTTCTTTCCTTTGACTTGAATAAACTCCGAAAGCGTTTCTTCGTTGGCAGTATAGGCATTCAGTTTACCCAATTCCTCGAAATGCTCTCTCCAATCCCGCCCGATTTGTTTATCTATCAATTCCGACAATTCGGGATTGGCAAGTTCCAGCCAACGCCTCTGCGTTACGCCGTTCGTCACGTTCTCGAATTTTTCGGGATGATGCGCATATTCTGCAGCAAACAAATCCCGTTTGATGATTTCCGAATGGATCTCCGCCACGCCGTTTATCTTATTAGCGACGAATACGGCAGTATTCGCCATGGAAAAGGCTCGGCGGGAATGTATGTAGATCGACGTTGCCGCGCTCTCCTGCGGCGTATATCCCTCTTTTCTGTGACGCCAACGCGCAGAACTGTTTATCGACAGCAATATCTCCGATATTTCCGGCAATATCTTTTTCAGCAGCCGAACGGCCCAATGTTCTAATGCTTCAGGCAAAATCGTATGGTTCGTATAATTGAACACCTGTTTTGCGATCTTCAACGCCGAAAGATAAGATACCCCTTTCTCTTTCAATACCCGAATCAGTTCGGGAATAGCGAACACGGGATGCGTGTCGTTAAGCTGTATGCTGTTTTCCTCCGCAAAATACTTATAATCGTTTCCGTGCCGTCTTTCGTATTCGCGGACAATATCTCCCACTGCTGCCGCAGAAAGGAAATATTCCTGCCGTATGCGCAATAGCTTTCCTTCTTCCGTATCGTCGGGCGGGTATAAAACGCCGCTGATTTTTTCTGCCTCTTTGCTTCCCTCCGCTTGATACAGCCGTAAAACATTTACGCGTTTTCCGATAATCGGCATATCGTAGGGAACGGCATTGACTTCCATATCTGCAAAACGAACGATTTGCTTTTCTTCCTCTTTCCGGATGCTCCACGGATCGCCGAATCTCTGCCAATCGTCGGGGATTTCTTTCTGGAATCCGTCCTCGAACTTTTGGCGGAACAGACCGTACTTATAGCGGATGCCGTAACCGTACAGCGGGATACCGACCGCAGCACCCGAATCCATATAGCAGGCGGCGAGCCTGCCCAAGCCGCCGTTGCCGAGAGCCGCGTCTTCGATTTCCTCGAAAAGGGCGATGTTTACACCCTTTTCTTTGAGGATCTCCGATACTTCCTGCAATACGCCGAGTTCCAGCAAATTATTATAAAATACTCTGCCGATCAGAAACTCTATGGAAAGATACGACGCGCAACGATTCGGCTTTTCGCTTACCTGTATATATTTCATTGCGAGCAACGATATTGCGTTATATAACTGCGTTGTATCTTTCCTACCAGTTTCGATTTTCCGCAACTCTTCTAAAAACTTCTCTTTTTCCATCATTACTCCTTTACCGCTCCTGCTGCTCCGCCTTGAATAAGATATTTTGAAAGTGCAATATACAATGCAACTATAGGAACCGCAACAAATATAGCACCGGCCGCAAAAATTGAAAACTCGCTTTCATTTAGCTTATTCAATCCGACCGCAACCGTCCAAGATGACTTATCTATAAGTAACATACTCGGCAGCATAAAATCCGCCCACGGCCATACGAACGCCGTCAACGCCGTATATACGATCATCGGCTTTGCAAGAGGTATCGTAATTGAAATAAAAACCCGTAAATCGTTCGCCCCGTCCAACGTTGCCGCATCATATATCGTTCCGGGTATCGTATCGAAAAAGCCCTTTTGGACCAAAAATCCCATTGTAGCGCCGCTGCTGTATAACAAAATCAACCCCCAGAGATTGTTGATCAGTTGAAATTGCGTCATCAATACAAACAACGCCGTCATATTCATAAAGTTCGGAAAGATATTCAGAATAAGCGTCGCTTTCATCATTTGCTTACGGCTCTTAAAACGATAACGTGACATCGTATAGGAAATTGCAATGACAAGTATAGTAGAAATGATGCAACTGACTGCGGCGACAAAAAGGGTATTTGTGAACCAACGCACATAATCATATTTCTTTACTTCCGTAAAAAGTTTTTCAAAAGTATCAAAACTATACTTAGTAGGGAAGAACCCCTCCAAAGTCAGCAAATCCCCCTCCGCGTTAAAAGCCGATAATATCAACCAGATACAAGGAAAAGCAAATAAAAAACTGATCAATAAAATCAAAAGATAGATAATGATCGTTTTTACAGCCGATGAAGGCGTTATTTTAAGTTTTTTCGAGTTAATCGCTTTTATCATTTATATGTATCCTCCTTCTTATATGCAGGTGAACTTACATATACGATTAATGAAAAAATCGCCATGAACGCAAACAAAATTAAACTCAGCGCAGAACCGAGCGCATATAATTTTTTATCGACTGTCAATCTATACATCCAGTTAATGAGCAGATCGGCGCTGTTCGCATTAAAGTATCCCGAAACCAACGTTTCTTCCGGACGCAGGAAATAAAAGATACTGAAATTGTT
>ENA-OYXD01001306-OYXD01001306.1-human-gut-metagenome-genome-assembly--contig:-NODE-1306-length-11747-cov-4.273264_pt1 | contig 11747 bp, 10 predicted proteins | sample MGYA00244818_ERZ653412 | MGnify/ENA primary metagenome ERZ653412 (study PRJEB26926, sample SAMN06165146) | human gut metagenome | biome: ENVO:00009003; feature: ENVO:2100002; material: ENVO:00002003...
AATCCCCACGAGGACTTTACGGAATCGCTCTGGCAGCGGTAGGTATGCTTTCCACACTGGGTATTACCCTTGCAACAGACGCATATGGTCCCATCGCGGACAATGCGGGCGGTATCGCGGAGATGGCAGGACTTGACGCTGAAGTGAGAAAACGTACGGACGCTCTGGATTCTCTTGGAAATACAACGGCTGCTACAGGAAAAGGATTCGCGATTGGTTCCGCAGCTCTGACAGCTCTGGCGCTTATTGCTTCCTATGTGGAGAAAACGAATCTTGAAATCATTGGAAAAGAATTGTTTGGAAAAGACTGCACCTACGCCACCGTGGAAAAGCTCCGCGCTCTGCCGGTCTATCAGGAAGCCGACATGGTCTTCGGCGTGGGCGGCGGCAAGGCTCTTGACACAGTAAAATGTCTGTGTATCACCGATGACAAACCGGTGTTTGCCTTTCCGACCATCGCTTCCAACTGTTCCGCCTGCACATCGGTTTCCATCATGTACAATGATGACGGCACCTTTTTAAAACCACATTTCTTTGTGCGTCCGGTGATGCACGCCTTCATTGATACGGAAATCATCGCCAAAGCCCCATGTCAGTACATGTGGGCGGGCATCGGCGACACCTACGCCAAATATTATGAGGCGACCATCTCCTCCCGGGACGAACGGCTGGAACATTTCACCGCCCTGGGTGTGGCCGTGAGCCGCATGTGCCGGGACCCGCTCATGGATTACGGGCCAACGGCATTCGCAGACCATAAAAAAGGGCTCTGTACTTACGATGTGGAACAGGTGATCCTGGCCATCGTGGTCACCACGGGAATCGCCTCTATCTTTCTGACAAAAGACTTTACGCCGGACTACAACAGCGGTCTTGCCCACGCCATTTTCTATGCCATGACCTCTTATCCGGTCATTGAGGAACGGCATCTTCACGGAGAAGTGGTGGGCTTCGGCGTACTGCTGGCTCTCCTGGCAGACGGACAGTATGATGAATTTGAGAAAGTTTATGAACTGAACCGGGCTGTGGGCCTGCCGGTTTCCCTGGAAGAAATCGAGATCACAGAAGAACAGTGGGAGGAATGTATGAACCGGATCCCGGACATGTCCGATGTGGCTCATTACCCGTATAAAGTTACCGTGGAAATGCTCAGAGATGCCATGGCGCGCCTGAAAGAAAGAGCAATGAAATAAAAAAGAAAAGAGAAGATAAACAATGAAAAATAAAAAATCAGCCGCCATTATCCTTGGCGTATCATTCGTATGGTTTACCACCCACTTCGGAGGCGGTTTCGCCTCCGGGGCCCAGATTTACAGTTATTATGTGCGGTACGGCATCTGGTGTCTGGCAATGCCGGTCTTCGCCATGCTGTATAACGCAGTCTTTTTTGCTTACAGTCTGCACTTTGCAAAGAAACACGAAGTTTACGATTACCGTTCCTATAATAACGCTTTTTACGGCAGATTCGCACCTGTTTTTTCAAACCTCTTTGAGGTGCTCTACATCTGTGTCATGTGCGTGGCTCCCGCCGTTGCCTTTGCCACCGGCGGCGCGACATTGAGCGCTCTGACAGGGCTCCCGTATCTGCTGTGCACCCTGATCATCGGCGTCTTTATTTTCGTGGTCGCCATTTTCGGAACGGATCTGGTGCGAAGAGTCGCATCGATTCTTTCCATCTGCATCATCGCCGGCCTGCTGATCGTATACATTCCAAATATCATTGCCGGTCTGCCGCAGATTTCCGATACCATAAACCTCATGACAGCACAGAAACTGCCGCTGTCCACCGCCCTTTACTCCGCGTTTATTTACGGAACCTTCCAGCTTTCCAACATCGCGGTCTTCGTCCAGCACGCCAAATCTTTTGAAAAGCCGGGAGACGCCGTAAAGAGCATGGGCATCGGCTTCGTGGTCAACGCTCTGATGATGGTCATGGTTGTTCTCGGTCTGATGACCGTCTACACCAACCCGGAAGCAGCCGCCCAGGACGTACCGACCCTCTTCATGGTTCAAAACGGAGTGGGCGCTTCCTTCATGACGCCGCTCATCTCCATCCTGATCATCCTGGGCGCCGTCTCCACAGCGGTCAACATGGTTGCCGCCATGGTAAAACGAATCTGCGGCGACGGAGAGAAAACCGCAGCGCCGCAGTCACAGGGTAAAGTTGCCGCCGACAAAAACAACGCAGCCAAAACCGGTCCTCGTATTTCCCGCAAGGAAATCATCGCCGCTCTCATCTGCTGCATCGTGGACTTCGGCATCGCCCAGTTCGGATTACTGACCCTCATTCAGCGGGCGTACAGCATCATCGCTTACCTGGCCATCCCGGTGATCCTGATCCCGTATGTGATTCATATGATCGTGACAGCGAGCCGTCGCATACGACGTGCGGAATAGGGAAGGCAGAAGGCACAAAACAAAAACAGGGATTGCCTCAAAAGCACACAAGATTGAAAATATTGTATGCTGTCAACATACGATATTTTGCTCTTAGAATGTGCTTTTTGGCAATCCCTTTGTTATTATCTCTTACCATCATTCTACTATAATTTTTTCCATTTCCCGCTCCATTTTCTCCCACGAATCCCACAATGGAACCCGCAGGCACTTCCATGGATACGTTTCTCAGGGAAAATCCGGATGCCTTATAGGTCTTTGATACTTTTTCCAGCTTCAACGCATACTCCATTTTTTCTCCTTCCTGACGCACCTGCTGCGTCAATCCTGGCAGATTTGGAAGTTTACTTCCAAACTTATCCTCCATAAAACATTGCCAGCAGCTCCTGAAGGGTTTCCAGCGGAATATCGTTCATATGGCCGATCTCTGCCGCCATCTGTAAATGTTCCTCCGCCAGCCGCTGCTGCTGTTCCTTATAAAATTCTTTATTCTGTGCCGATACGAAGCTTCCACGCCCCACGGCCGTCTCGATAAACCCGTCCCTCTGCAATTCCTCATAGGCCTTGCGGACGGTGATCACGCTGACATGGAGAGTCTTCGCCAGGGTGCGGACAGATGGAATCGTATCCCCGGCCTGAAGCTCTCCATTCATGATCATCGCCTTAATCTGTGAGGTGATCTGCTCATAGATAGGTTTATCTGCATTATTACTGATGATAATCTGCATATACAGGCGCCTTCCCTCTTAATAATTGACATTCGAATGTGCTTATTGAGCAAGCACATTATACCCATGGTGTGATGGTTTGTCAAGAGGCCTCATCATTTTTCTCTCTCACCCTTCCTGATGTACATTTCTCGTAAATCCAAGATAAGTCACACCGAAGTAAATGAGATAAATACCTGCAAAGAGAAACACGGACAGAATAAAGTAATAGAATCCGTTTCCTTCCGCTCCTGTATAAAAAACGAAGCGGTTTCCGGCAAAGACGGCTGTCACGGCACTCAGCAGCACAGATACCAGCATCGGACCAGGTAATAGAAAAACAACTGCTTCAGAATCATCCGGTCCACTTCCTGACGGCACAGCCCCATTTTGGACAAAATATCGTAACGGAAACGGTATTTGGAGGAATCGCTCAGTTGCTGCACGGAGAGGATGGTAAACGCCACGCAGAGGAAGACCAAAGCGATATACGCCAGCGGAAAGACCAGGGACATCATGGCCATTTTCAGCTCTGCACCCTGCTCGGAACGCACCAGTACATTTCCTATGCATACGATAATCTGGTCACTGCCCTCGCCGCCCATGGTTTCCGGCTCCCAGTCAAGATCTTCGTCTATTTTTCCTTCTTCCTGCAGGCGGTAGAATTCGTCCTGAGTCGGAATTCCATTCTTTTCCAAACGGATATTTTCAAGAATCGTCTGTAATTGCTGCGGCGCCTCCCCTCTCGTCATCACTGCGAGACTTGCGTAATAAGGCGTCATGGATGCCGCTGCCTCATCCGGCACGATAAGCAGATAATCGGCGCCATTGTTGCCGTTCTGAGAAAAGTTGATGGTATAAATGTCAGAAAGATGCAGATTACCCGACGGAACCGTCAGCTCCCGGTCAAGTATCTCCTCATCCATGCACCGGGTCAGCCGGGATTTCATCTGGATGGCGTATTCATTTTCTCCCAGACTCACCGGATCATAACCGAGCATTTCCCGGAGAGTGTTGTAATCACTCAGTTTCATGTAGGTATCGTAGTCAAAATATTCGTATCCGTCCTCCGCCACGGCCTCTTCATTGAGACTGCCGTCAGGGCTGCGGTATTTTTTCTGGATAGTATCTCCATGGGTATAGAGATAGTCGTTCATCACATGGCTGCCGTCCTGATAAATCTGATACACAAAGGATTTCTCAACGGAACAGTCCGCTTCCCGGCACTGTTCCTCAATGGCTGTCTGCTCTTCCCTGAAGGAATCCTGCGGATTCCCGCTGTACACAATGATATCGAATGGCATGGAATTATCCAGCGCGGCCCCCTGGAATCTGGCAAACATCATGGCGATAGTTCCCCCGAGAATCGCGCAGGTAAAAAGCAGCGTCAGTGTCCCCATGGTGAAACGCATGGTTTTAAGCTTCGCCACATACTGCCGGATGAGAAACAGTCTGCCCGGCTTGTAAAGTCCCGCCCGGCTCTTTTTCACATACTGAACAAAAAAGGCCGACAGTCCATAATAAAACAGATACATGGCGGCAATAAATCCCACAACGATCAGGCAGACACCCCATACCGTATAACGTCCGCGCAGGAGCATGATATTATAAAAAATGAAATATCCCACTGCCGCAAAAAGCCAGAACTGGGCGATGCCGGTCCGCCCGTCTTTCATTTTCTCATTTTCTTTCTCCATATTCATAAAGTCAGCAATGGTCATTTTTCCAAAGAGTTTCCTGCTGCGAAACAGTGCAAACACATAGCACAAAACATATATAATGGCTGTCATGAGCATACTCCACCCGTTTATTTCCACATGCAGCGGATAATCCATGGAGAATACCCGGTAAAATACCGTCATGAGAATCTGCTGTAAAAAGGCGCCGGCAAAAAGGCCCAGCACAAAAGCCAGCGCGCCCATCCATAAGTTCTCTTTCATGTACAGACGGGAGACTTGTTTTTTATTCATGCCAAGGAGCAGATAGGTGCCAAACTCCCGGCTGCGTTTTTCCAGCATAAAACGGCACATATACCGAATCAGCCATGCCAGTATTCCAATAATAAACGCGCTGGCAATGCCGATCATCCATCCCATGACAGCTGCTTCTTCACAAAGGGAGAGAACGGAGTCCGACAGCGCCAGTACATCAAGGATCTGATTGAGAAAATCCCGGCGATTTTTTTCTCCCCGCACCAGCTCATGAAAAATCTGTCCGTCTTTCAGAAACAGGATCCGGTGACAGCAGCTGGCGGAAAAAGCGTCGTGGGTCACCATAAGGATCGTTGCTTTCATCTCCCGGTTCATGGTCTCAAAGGTCTCCATGAGCATCTGCGCCGATCTGGAGTCAAGGGCTCCCGTAGGCTCATCAGCCAGGATCAGTTTCGGCTCATTGACAATGGCTCTGGCACAGGCACACCGCTGTTTCTGTCCGCCGGACACCTGAGCCGGAAACTTTTCACAGATGTCGGCAATGCCCAGCGCCCGGGTGATTTCTGCCGTCTTTTTCTTGATCTCCTTTTTCTTCTTTCCGTGAAAAGTCATGGCCAGCTCGATATTTTCCTGAATAGTCAAAGTATCCAGCAGATTAAACTCCTGAAATACAAAGCCCAGATTCTCCTTGCGAAACTTTGCCAGTCCGTCCTCATTAAGCTCTGTGATATCCGTATCGTCATAAAAAATATGTCCCGCACTCACTCGGTCGATGGTGGCCATCATATTTAAAAGGGTCGTCTTGCCAGAGCCCGACGCTCCCATGATCCCGGTAAACTCGCCCGGCTCCACGTCAAAACTCACCCGGTTGACCGCTTTTGTGATATTGTCTCCGGTGCCGTAATATTTTTCTACGTTACACACTCTGATAATTGGTCTCATATCCTTCTTTCCTTTCACTCCTCAATTTTGATACCCTGCGCTGCAAAACTCACAGCCTTCTTTGATTTCTCCACGTTTTTCCGACGTCCCGGTCGAAATCTCCTGCTGCATTGCTTTTTCAGTATACCAGTGAAAAGAAATATGTTGTATCGATGTCCCTTACATCAACCTTTCATTTTTGAAAGATTCGCTTGAAAACTCACTGTCCGGAAATCGCAGGTAAATACAGGTAAATTTCCCGTACCCCGACTCCGCCCGGATACCGATATCCAGCTTCTGACACAGTTTCCGGCACAGATATAACCCAATGCCAGTAGAATACGGTCCGATCCTTCCGTTGCTGCCGCAAAATCCCTTTTCAAAAATCCGTCCCAGTTCCTCCGGCTTGATTCCCATACCATTATCAAAAATGCAGAGTTCCACACCATTTTTTACCTTTGCAGCCGTCACCCGCACTACGCCTCCTGTCTCACGGCTGTATTTGATGCTGTTGGAAAAAATCTGCTCCAGAATAAAAAGCACCCATTTTTCATCGGTGGAAACCCGGATATCTTCCATCTCCACTTTTACCTGCATTTTTTTATCCATAAAGAAAAGGCGGTTTCTCTGCACAGCCTTTACCACCGTCCGCCTGAGGTTAGTCCTGGCAATGAGATAATCTTTCCAGGTCTGCTCCATTCTGGCATAATAAAGTACCGTATCGATCTGCTGTTCCATCTGCCGGAGAGCAAGGCGCATACGCCGCAGTTCCATTTCCGGGCACTCCTGCTCCAGATTCCCGCACAGCAGCTCCATAGCTGTTACCGGAGTCTTAGCCTCATGGACCATCCTTCGATAAATTCTTTATACTCTCTTTGTTCGTCTTCCTTCCATCGGATTTCTTCCAGCGCCGCCTTGCCGGTCTTTTGCATCAAACTGTGATACAGCTTGTCTTCCAGCCGCCATGTGGGTCTGATCACCTCTGCCAGTAAATACGGTTTTTCCAAAAATTTCGCCGCCTGCTGCATCTGATCAAAATATTTCTTTCTTCCGGCAAAGGCCACCGCCAGACACACCCCAAGAACGGCAATCCAGGCAACGAGAATCAGAACAACCACCTGGACAGAATTCCCCATGGCCAGCAAAAATATAAATAACAAAAGCATACAGGCAGCGTGCAGCAGCAAAATTCCCGTCTTATCTTTTATATAATCAGCAAACCTCATGATTCCACATCCACCTCAAATGATATATCCCAGTCCCCGGCGGGTCTCAATAAAATCTTCCGCACCGATTCCGGCAAGCTTCGCCCGAAGTCTCGTCACATTTACACTCAGGGTATTGTCGTCAATAAAGATTTCATGATCCCAGAGATAGTCGATGAGCTTCGTTCTGGACGCGATCTTTCCCTGATATTTAAAAAGATAACCGAGGATCAGCATCTCATTTCTGGTCAGCATCTGTCGTTTCCCACCGCCGGAAATCATCCCTGACGCCACATCGAAGGTCACTCCTTTATACTGATATTCGGATGATTTCTTCTTCTCTCCCATGGTGCGGCGCAGCACCGCCCTGATATGGACCAGCAGCACCGGAAGTTCATACGGCTTTGCGATGAAATCATCACCGCCCCGCATCATACAGTTCAGCTCATCCATGGATGTATTATTTCCTGTCACAAAAATCACCGGCACCTCAGAACGGGCCCGCAGCTCATCACAGATGCGCAGGCCGTCCACTCCCGGCAGATTCACATCCAGCAGTACCAGCTGCGGCGCTGCCTGACAGATGCACTCCGCCATGGCCTGCGCACTGCCGAACTCCTCCACACAAAATACCTCGTAGCCCTCTCCGGAGAGAAATCTCTGCAGTTCCTGCCGGATCATCCCATCATCTTCCACAATTATAATTTTCGTCATGATTCTCCCTTTCCTATCGTTGGTACGTCAGCTTATCCTTCCGGTACTCCCGGGGCGTACAGCCGTAAAACCGTTTAAACATCTTGGAAAAATGGCTGGGGCTGTCAAAACCACAGGATACCGCTGCCTCTGAGACACTTTTGGAAGGCTCATTTAACAGCAGCTCCGCTCCCTGCATGACTTTGTATTTGAGCAGATACTGCATCGGAGAAGTCTGCAAAGTTCTCTTGAAGCAGCGCAGACACTCCCTTTCGCCCAGAGCCGCCGCTCCGGCAATATTATGGAGGCTGATATTTTCCTGATAATGATGATGAATATAATCAAGCATTTCCTGAACCCGCAGGCTGTCCTGATTCATACCTTTTCGTCCGCCGGCTTTCCGCTCCGGTTTCTCCTCCATTAATTTTTCATAGAGAAACAGACAGATCTTTGATACATTTTCCCGGACAACAAATTCAAACCCCGGCGTCTCATTGGCCAGCGCCATGAAAGCTTTATGGAAACACCGGACTTCCTCCGGACAGCTCTTCCCCGGCATAGGACATCCGGCAAAATCCGGGCTGGCAATGAGCGGGGAAATATATTTGACAGCAAAAACAGAATCTGTCTCTCCTGCCACCAGCTTCGGATGAAACACCAGAGACTGCAGCTCACATTCCGGATCGGCGGAAATGTAATGAAGGACATTGGCGTTGACCACAAAACAATCGCCCTTTTTCAGCCGGCAGCTCCTGCCCGGAAGCAGCAGAAGCAGCGCTCCTCTCCTGATATATATGATCTCCATCTCCTCATGCCAGTGCCAGGGAAACTCCCGTCTTGTCTGCTCCCCGTACCAGTCCCAATATCCGGCACAGGGAAATTCAAAGCTCCCATGGGGTTTCAATTCTTTTCGGCTGGGATTAATATTTACAGAACATTTATCCAGTCCCATTTTTCCACTCCTTATCACATTCCGTCATCATGACAGCACCCTTTATCATATTTCTGCCAGTCATGATGCTTCTTCTGACAGATATTTCCTGATATCCGTCAAAAATACTTAAATACACTCTGGTCGATTTTGTTATATTATATGTCCGAAATCGCCTTGTTTCAATCTTTATATGACGATATTCTTATCATAAGTTTTCACGATACCGCCGGAGACAAAAAGGAACATTTTCTTATCTTCCCGGCATTTTTATCAGGTTATCCACAGGAGGGCATCATGATTGATTTACATATGCACAGTTACTACAGCAATGATGGGGAATTCTCTCCTTCGGAACTGGTGAAAAAATGCGCCGACCAGGACATCACTATCATGTCCATCACCGACCACAACACGGTCCGCGCCACCGATGAAGCGCTGAAAGCTGCCCGGACAGCCGGCATCGCTTATCTTCCCGGCATCGAAATTGACTGCACCTACGAGAATACCAACTTTCATATGCTGGGCTACGGCATCCGATGGCAGGCCCGTATTTTTGATGAAATCGAAAAAAATGTCCGCCGGCAGGGGCAGACCACTTCTTTTTATATGCTGAAAAGGACCCGGGAACTTGGCTTTGATGTGACAGAAAACGATATGGAAAAAATAGCTGCGGACAGCTACTGGCCGGAGACCTGGACCGGGGAAATGTTCGCGGAATTCCTTCTGTCCCAGCCTCAGTATGCGGATCATCCCTTGCTGCAGCCTTACCGGGCAGGCGGCGCCCGCAGTGATAATCCATATGTGAATTTTTACTGGGACTATTATTCCCAGGGGAAACCCTGCTACGCAGAAATGTATTATCCGGCCATGGAACAGATCATTGAAATCATCCACGAAAACGGCGGTCTGGCGGTGCTGGCGCATCCGCACATCAATCTGAAAGGCAGATGGGATCTTCTGGAAGGCATCATCGGGCTGGGCATTGACGGCATCGAAGCTTACAGCAGTTATCACTCCCAGGCACAGATCAATGAGACCCTGACCGCCGCCAGACAGCACGGATTATTTGTCACCTGCGGCAGCGATTTCCACGGTAAGACAAAACCTTCCATCGGATTGAGGCAGCACGGCTGCACCCTGCCGGGGGAACAGATGGAGAAACAGATGGAAAGACTTCTGGAAAAAGTACTATGAATTATTTTACAGAAATCATGCACACATGACTGTTTAAAAAACAATTTGACAAATAAAGTCTCCGGTTCTATGATGGTTACATCCTAAAAAATCATAAAAACATGAATATTCAAGAGCAGCCCGCTTCATCTGTGTCCGCTGCCAAAGGAGGAAATATGGAATACAGGAGATTTGACAATACAATCATCGTACGTATCGATAAGGGAGAAGAAATCTTAGAACAGGTAAAAGCCATCGCTCTTCAGGAGAACATCAAACTGGCCAGCGTACAGGCCCTCGGAGCCGTCAATCATTTCACCGCCGGCGTCTTCAAGACCGACGAGAAAAAATACTACTCTAACACCTTTGACGGTGCCTTCGAGATTGTGTCCCTGACCGGAACCATCAACACCATGAACGATGAATTCTACTGCCATCTGCACATGAGCGCCGGCGACGATAAAGGCCACGTATTTGGCGGTCACCTGAACGAGGCCACCGTCAGCGCCACCTGCGAGATGGTCATCCAGATCATCGACGGCAAAGTGGACCGGTATTTTGACGAGGAGATCGGATTGAATCTGTTTCGGTTTTAACATCATATGAACAATCCGGGGCACAAGCGGCGTCCTTCTTTTACGCCGCTTGTGCCCCCGCTTTCGTTTTACTCGTCCGCCTGCTTATTCCACAACTGCCCCAAAATATCCTTCAGCACCAGAAATGCGTCAAGTGCGTTATATCCATATTCCTTTTCCATGTCAAAGAGCATCTTCTGCAATTGCTCCTCATAGCCTGCCACATCCACTTCATCCTGATACCGGGCGAGAATCGGATATTTCTCCGCCCATATCTTCGTCCAGTCCACTTTATTGACGGTCTCTTCTGTGGTTTTATTGATCACTTCCTGTATCTCCTGCACATCAGCGTCAAACTCGATCAGCTCGTCCAAAGTCAAACCGTACAGCACCGCCAGCTTCTTTGCCTGCCGGATATCCGGCAGCGTCTCGTCGGTCTCCCACTTGGAGATGGTCTGACGGCTGACTCCCAGCTTTTCAGCCACTGCTTCCTGAGACAATCCCTTCTTTTTCCTGGCCTGAAATAAATTTTCTCCTAAATTCATCCTGATTCCTCCCTGTGTATATCCTGTCTGTTTACTGTCTGTTTTTATCTGCTTTCTGGAAATTTTCTTGCTGTATTTTAATACGGTATACTATATTTTAATACTGTACACTACATTTTCCGGTAGATGCTTTTATTATAATTCTTTTGAGAGAAAAATGCTGCAAAGGAAAGAAGGAAATTTTGCACGGAATAGTGACAGCTGCTTCGGAACATTCGGACAGACTGGACAGTGGGCGCCGATAGGCGGAAAAACTTCCGGCCTCCGGCAGTTGGCAAAAAAGATGATTGAGTCGGCAGGGAAATAGTTGTATAGTAGAAAACACAGCATGAGGGAGGTGTTAAAATGCTATGTTTATGTCATAGACTAATCGATTTAAGCAATCGACTCTGTACAAAATCTAATAAGGCGACATTTGTACAGAGTTAATTTTCGCCTAACATTGGATTTTGTACAATTCTATTCTGAAAAATTAAGAATCAGATTGGAGAAAATTCAATGGAAAATTTTAAAAGATACATAGTTTTATGGGGAACTCAAAGCATTTCGCAGCTGGGAAGTTCCTTGACTGCATTTGCTCTCATTTTATGGACATACGAGCAAACAGGTTCAGTTCTTTCTGTTTCAATTATGTCATTTTGTGAGTATGTGCCATATATTTTAATA
>ENA-OYXD01001311-OYXD01001311.1-human-gut-metagenome-genome-assembly--contig:-NODE-1311-length-11715-cov-3.983705_pt1 | contig 11715 bp, 9 predicted proteins | sample MGYA00244818_ERZ653412 | MGnify/ENA primary metagenome ERZ653412 (study PRJEB26926, sample SAMN06165146) | human gut metagenome | biome: ENVO:00009003; feature: ENVO:2100002; material: ENVO:00002003...
CAGCGTCAGATGTGTATAAGAGACAGCTCCATGACCGTTTCCTTTTTTTTGACATCCCCGGAGAATTTGCGGATCGGTGACAATTTTCCAAAGACCAGACCATTTAAAAATGTCTGTACCTGCAGATATCCCTGCAGATTTTCTGCCTGCTGCAGCTGCGTCAGATCCGCTTCCAGTGTCTTTGCATATGCCTGCGGTCCATCCGGCTCATTACACAACTGCAGTGCCTGTGTCATCTGTGTGCACATGTCACACAACAAGAGCCTGGCATGTTCCGCAATGTCCTCAAGCATCTCTGTCTGCACCAGTTCCTGTGCATGTTCCACCTGATACGGTTCGGTGAGTTTTTTCATCCACGCCTGCGGCCACGGACTGCTCAAAGACATCCGGTAAATCTTTGCCACCATCTCCCGCACCCCGTGGTCGTTTCTTTTTCCGGCATAGGCATCGATCAGTGAAAGAAACGTCTTTTCCTGCCGCGCATAGTTATCTTCAAACACCTGCTCCAGCACGTCCTGCTCCAGCAGCCGGATCTCTCCTTCATCTGCAATCCTGAAATTCGGGTCCAGACTGATCTCTTCAAAATGATTCCGTACCACAAAAAGGCAGAAACTGTCAATCGTTGTGATCATGGCATTGTGAATCAGTGCCGACTGTCTGCGCAAATGCGTGTTTTGGGGATCTTTTTCACATTCTGCCTCAATGGCAGCCCCGATACGCTCCCGCATCTCCGCCGCCGCTGCCTTCGTAAATGTCACAACCAAAAGTCGGTCGATATCAACCGGATTCTGCGGATCAAGAATTCTTTGGATAATACGTGCCACAAGCACCGCTGTTTTTCCCGATCCCGCTGCCGCCGAGACGAGAATATCCCGGTTTCTAAAATCAATGACGTTCTGCTGTTCCTTCGTCCATTTCATCTGATCGCTCCTCCTTTCCCCTGTTTCTGGCAAGCTCTGTCTGCATCTGGTCAAGCACTTCTTCTTTTTTCATGGATGCAAACTGCCGGTATTCATATCCCGGAATTTTTGCATCCATCCCGCACACCGAACCATAAGGACAATAGGTACAGCTGGTTTCTATATCACTCCGGTAAGGATTCACCGCAATATTTCCCGCATAGATGGCCTCTCCACACTGCCGGATCTCGTGCTCTACATAGCGGGTAATCACCGCAAACTCTTCCGTCGATGCCACTTTTGAACGCGCTGTGGAAATTTCACCGTTTTTCTTGATTTCCACGGGGATCATCTGCGATTTTCCCTCAAAATTCTGATCCATGGCACGATAGATTTCCTCTCCGGAATTCACCAGTCCATCCGGACGCAGTGCGAAAAGCAGCGCCTGCTCGGCCTCTTCGTCTGACAATGGAGTATCCGATTCGAGTACCGGATCATCAATGTGATAATAGAGAATTCCCCCGGGAAGGATTTCTTTTTTCGGATGCTGTCCCCGCAGCATTTCCATCGCCGCATCCATATAAACCACCAGCTGCAGCTGCAGTCCGCGGTACACACGGATCAGATCGAACTTTGTATTTCCGGATTTATAGTCTATTACTTTAATCGAAATTTTATTTTCATCTTCAAAGGTATCCAGACGGTCAATCCTTCCTTCCAACCGCATGGTCACATCATGCGATAACCGGTACTCGAGACTTTCCTTTCCCTCCAGTTCGTCAAATGTCACCTCAAATTTTTCCGGTACAAACTGCCCCGCACGCACCTGTCTGGTCAATGCCCAGACCGTCTGGTCAAAAATAGCAAGCATCCGTTTTCTCTGATAGGCATTTTCTGCCGTATCGCAGACCGCCATACCCGGATACCCGGCAATTGCCTCCTGCATGGCATTCTCTGCCATCTGCCGGCGCACGGCATCCGGCACCACAAACCAGTCATATTCCGATTGTTCCAGCTTCCGGCTGTAGCGTTCTAAGGCCGTATGATAGATATTTCCCATATCCACACTCTCAAATGCACTGGTCTCACGCTCCGTAAGTTTTAACCCGTATTGCAGAAAATGTGCATATGCACAGGCAGCAAACCGTTCCAGCCGCGTAATACTTCCGTACGGATGTCTTCCGTACAGTGCAAGTGCAACCGCCCGGCTGATTGGCTCTCCCTCATACCGTGTATACGGCGCATGCAGAAGTTTACGGATCTTCTCCTGCTTTTGCATATCATTCTCCTGCAGGAACCAGCGGGCAAGCGCATACCAGGCTTCTTCGTGCGGTCCGAAGACGAGATAATCTTCGGCAGCCTCTTTGGTATAAAAATCTGTATGCGCCTCCATATGCTCCGGTTCCTGCAATTTCAGTGTCGGAAACAGTTTCCTCAAAACTCCGGTCAGATAAGAAGGACGGATGGCTTTTCCCTCACTGTCAACCTTTGCATAACTGACATATAATTTTTCTGAAGGTTTGGTAAGATTGCGGTACAAATAAAAGCGCTGAATAAATGCCTGCTCCCTTGCCCCCGGTGCTAACTCCATTTTTTCTGCCAGAAGTTCTCTTTCGTATTCGGAAATAATTCCTCCGGCATTTGCCGCTTTCGGAATAATACCGTCGTTCACACCGATAAAAAATAAAATCCTGATATGATTTAATCGTGTACGTTCGATATCTCCTATCGTAACACTGTCATAGCCCGGTGGAATCACAGCCACGTCTGCAGCGGAAAGTCCTGCCTCCAGCACTTCGGTAAAATCCCGGATCTGCAATGGCTCCTCCCCCAGTAATAGATTATATTTTTCCAGAAGTTGCATCACGATTGTATAAATCTGTGCATATTCCCGGGATCTGGTTTCCTCTCCCTGCGCCAGAAGCTGCTGTTCCCTGTTCCATAACTGATGCTGGGTGTCCAGCTGTGTCAGCAGCTCATACAATGCCCGGATGCCATCCGAAACACGGGCATCTTTTCGGGCAAATACTGCTGCAAACGGCTCAAGATACCCATATATTTTTTCCCGGAGTTTTTCGAGCTGTTCCAGATCGTAAAGCGTTTTCTGCCGTGGCATATGCCCCCATCGTCTGCTCCACGCCGCTTTGCCGCGGATACCGGTTGCAACCAGATAACTGTCCAGCCGGTCCAGATCGTCCTCCGCAATATCACAGAATCCACACCGCAAAAAGCGCATGACTGCCTCATAACTAAAATTCGTATCCACAATTTCAAGCGCGGCACGAATACATTCAATGAACGGATGAAATAACACTTCTTTGGTCGTATCCATAAAATATGGAATCTCATATTTCGTAAAAACCGGATCCATATAACTCTGATAAGCTTCCACTGCGCCCGTCACCACAGCAATTTCCCGATAGCGGTATCCCTGTCTGATCAGCGCATTGATCTGCCTGGCCACAAGGATCAGTTCTTCCTGTGGATTTTTTACTGCGGCAAGATGGATTTCTTCTACCGGCTTGGTATATTTTGCCGGACGGGGACGAAACAGATTCTGTTCCATAAATGCCAGTGCCGGAGCCAGCTTAAAACGCTTGTGTGCACTGTCTGTCATTACCACCGGTTCCATCACCTGCACATGAAGTTCTTCTGCCATCTTCATCAAAGACAGAATCGTTTTTTTGGACAGTGCAAATAATTCTTCATTTCCACTGCAATGATAAAAATCTTCTGCAGCATCGATTGTAAGCGTAATGTAAATATGCTCTGTCACCTGCAGCAATTCCCGCATGAGATCATTCTGTATCGGTGTAAAACCGGTAAACTCATCGAATACCAGCACCGCATCCCGCAAAGTTTCCGACTGCGGCACAAGATTTTTCAGAACATTTAATATCTCTTCCGCCGTCACAAAACTATCTTTCATAAAATCACAAAAAGCGCGATACATGGTTGCCACGTCGCGCAGTTTTGCAGAAAGTACCGGTGAGATTGTTTTGTCCTCCGTCAGATCCACCAGCTGTTCCGGTGAAATCCGGTACTGCACCAGCTCTGAGATCATTGATTTTACTTCCCCGATATATCCCATCCGGTTCATATTTGCCCGAAGAACGGTAAGCGTCTCCTCCTGTTCCTGTGCAAGCCTGCGCAGCACCAGGTTTTTTCCGGTTTCTTCCAGAACCTGTATGTCCTGCATCCCCATATCATCAAACACACGGTATGCCAGACGCTTAAAACTTAACACATCAATGTTCATAATTGCATGATTCGGTGCAAGTTCCACCAGTTTCTGCTGGGTCTGCATCGTAAACTGCTCCGGTACAATCACCAGATAATTTTTCTTCGGATGTTCCCCTGCCTGCCGCACCAGACGCTCATAGATGTATTCTGTTTTCCCGCTCCCCGAACTTCCCAGTACAAATTGTAAAGCCATAACCCCCTCTTTTTTCCCCCTTAATAAATATGTGAAAAGATCAGCGATACCACAACCGTCATCAGACCGGAGACTGCAATTGACAGACTGCTCATTGCCCCTTCAATCTCTCCCATCTCCATTGCCTTTGATGTTCCCATGGCATGCGAAGCAGATCCGATTCCAACGCCTTTTGCCACCGGATCGCTAATGTGAAACAGTTTACAGATATTCTCGGCAAACATATTTCCAATCACCCCTGTGACAATGATAACTGCAACCGTAATGGTTACAATTCCGCCCAGTTCTTCGGACAATCCCATACCGATCGCCGTTGTGATGGACTTTGGAAGCAGTGTGACATACTGTTTGTGTGATAATTTAAAAATCAGTGACAATACCAGCACACACAGCGCAGAGGTCATGGCACCTGCAAAAATTCCTGCAAGAATCGCTTTCCAGTTTTTCTTAAGGGGCTCAATCTGCTCATACAAAGGTACCGCCAGCGCAACCGTTGCCGGTGTCAGGAAATACGAAAGGTATTTCGCCCCACTTTCGTATGTGTCATAATCCACATGAAAAATCAGCAGAATAATAATGATCAGTGCCATAGAAATCAACAGTGGATTAAAAATGGCGATCTTTAATTTTTTCTTGATCAATACCCCGATCTCATAGGTAATAATACTGATAAATACTCCGAAAAATACAGAGTTCTGTAAAAAGTTATTCATTCTTGTCCTCTTTCTTTCCATGATGCATCATCTGCTGTGTAACCTGTCCTGACACGCCCATAACCAGTACGGTAGAAACGAGCAGCAGAACAATGACCGGAAGCAGAATCGGCCGCAGTTCTCCCCAGCTGTCAATCAGCCCGACACCCGCCGGAATGAACATCAGCGGCATAATCTCAATCAGAAACCGCGCGGCTTCATGCACCTGCGGCAATTTGACCAGTCCTGTCATCAGTGCAATAAATAAAAGCACCAGACCATAAATACTTGCCGGCATCTGAATCGGAATCACCGCGTGCAGGACTTCCCCGATAAACGAGAAAATAAGAATCATCAATAGTTGTCTTAAATACTTCATTTTTTAACTCCTTCTTTCGCTTTTCCCATTTTAGCACCTTTCAGGATTTTTGGGGCAAAAATAAGGATTGTATTAATAAAATACAATCCCCATTCTTAAATCCTTCTCCCTATTTTTCCTGTGCGGTGCAATCTTTTACATACTGCATAATGATATCTGCCGTACCTTCAATTCCAAAACGCGTATCATTAATGCAAAGATCATAATTTGCAGCGTACCCCCAGTCCTCCCCAGTATAATACATATGATACTGCTTACGCCGGCCTTCCGTCTTCTCAATGATGGCCTCCGCCTCATGCCTTTTCACCTTATGCTTCTCCATCAGGTGATGAATCCGGGATTCCCTGTCACCACTTAAAAACACCCGTACCACATCGTTTTCCTTCCGGTACGCATAATTTCCAGCTCTGCCAATCAGAATACACGATGTCTCCCCAATCAGTTCATCCAGAACTTTCCTCGGTGTCCTGTGCACAACACTGTCTTCCCCATCATCTTCCGCAATGACTGCCAGAAGCGTTCCTGCCGGATTCTCACCGAAATAATCCGGATAATGTTCCAGAATTCCCTTTTTCTTTGCGAGTTCTGTTAATGTCTTTTTATTGTAAAGCGGAACATTCAGTCTGTCTGCCAGAACCTGTCCGACTTCATCTCCGTAACAGCCGCACTCTCTTGCAATTGTAATCTTCATACCGTAATTCCCTTCTTTCCTACTACCGCAATGTTAGCACAATTTTATCCAGAATTCCAGTCAAATGTGCAATTGTAATCCCATAATTTGTCATTGGAATGTTCTGTGCCTTTGCACGGTCGATTCTCGATACTACATATCTGCGGTTAAACATACACGCGCCACACTGAATGATCAGGTCATATCCTTCCAGTTCCTGTGGAAAATCCGTGCCGCTCACATGATCAATCCTTAACCGTTCTCCAAACCGTTTCCGGAGCATACGCGGAATTTTTACCCTGCCGATATCCTCGCTCAAAGGGGCATGCGTACAGCATTCCGCTATCAGCACATGAGAGTTTTCGTTCAGTGCATCGATCTGTCTGGCACCTTCCATATAGTACGGCAGATCCCCTTTGTATGCGGCAAACAGCACAGAAAAAGAAGTCAGCATACTTTCCGCCGGTTTATTCTGGTATACATAATCAAACACCTGGGAATCGGTAATAATCAGCTTGGGTGCCTGCTGCAGCATGTTGAGTGCCGGAAGCAGTTTGTCCGTGGTCACACTCATAACCATACACTTTTTATCCAGTAATTCCCGCAGCGTCTGCACCTGCGGCAGAATCAGACGTCCTTTCGGAGCCTGAATATCCTGTGGCATAACAAGAAGCACAAGATCTTCCTCCGTGACCAGATCTCCCGTAATCAAACGGTTTCCAAAATTCTCCGGCACTCTGCGGCTCATTGCCTCCCGGACATTTTCCATACCGGCTCCGGTCAATGCACTGACTGCCAGTGCATCTTCCTTTGTTTTTTCTATCAAATAGTTTTTCAGAGGTGCTGCATCCGCCACGTCCGCCTTGTTAATGATCAGAAGAACCGGAATTTTACGCTCCTTAAACCAGGTGTACCATTTCAGTTCTTCCTCATAGGATTCGCCGCAAACCGGACATGCAGAAAAAACAATAATTGCCAGATCAGCTTTTTGGGCTGCAAGCCGCGTCCGTTCCACGCGCTGTTCTCCCAGCGTACTTTCATCATCGAATCCCGCCGTGTCCATAATCGTGCACGGTCCCATCGGATAAATTTCCATTGCCTTGTATACCGGATCGGTTGTCGTTCCCGCCACATCTGCGACGATGGAAACCTCCTGCCCGGTAAAAGCATTGATAAATGAAGATTTTCCGCTGTTTGTTTTTCCAAATACACCGATATGCAGACGATTTGCAGACGGTGTTTCATTCCATGTTGCACCCATATGCGTTCTCCTTCTTGTGCGTTTTGCTGAATCAGTGATAATCTCCACGGTTTACGACCACTTTGTATCCGACACTTTCCATGCGGCGCGCCATACAGTGCCGGCACTCTGCCGCCTCATCTCCCGTACAGATTTTATTATCATATAATTTATATTTTTCCCGCACTGCTACCGGGGAAAGATTCGGCATCACAACATTTGCCCCTGCCTGAATTCCTTTTTCCCTGCCCAGCGGATGAATGGTTCCCAGTGCAGTTGTTGATGGCAGCAGCACATGCGGCTGCAACAGCCGGATAATGGATAAAAGCCGAAGCGTATCTTCCATTGTTCCTGCCTTTTTTTCGCCAAACGGGGTATCCTTCTGGGGAATAAACGGACCGATGCCTACCATATGCGGCTGCAATTTCCGGATAAACTGCAGATCTTCATACAGCGTATCCACCGTCTGCTCCGGCGAACCGACCATAAATCCACATCCCACCTGATAACCGATTTCTTTTAAATCCCACAGACAGTCCATGCGGTGTTTCCAGAACATTTCTGCCGGATGCAGTTTTCCATAATGCGCCTCGTCCGCGGTCTCATGACGCAGCAGATACCGGTCCGCACCGGCATCAAAAAATGCCTGATAGCTGTCGTGCTCTTTCTCCCCGATGGAAAGCGTCACCGCACAATCGGGATACTGTGCCTTGATCTGCCGTATCAGGGCACAGATTTTATCGTCCGTAAAATACGGATCTTCCCCTCCCTGCAGCACAAAGGTCCGAAATCCCAGTTCATACCCATTTGCACAACAGGAAAGAATTTCTTCCTCCGTCAGGCGATAGCGTTCTGCCTTGCGATTGCTCTTTCGAATGCCACAGTAAATACAGTCATTCTTACAGTAATTGGTGAATTCAATCAATCCACGGATAAACACCTGCTTTCCGTAAATGGCATCTGCTGTCTTACGTGCCCGCTCGTGAAGAAATGCAATGTCCCCGGTATCCGTTGTCTCCAGCAGCAGAGCCAGCTGTTCACGGGTTATATTCTGTCTGTTTTCAATTTCCGTTATGATCTGCTTTAACATTTACATACACCGTTCTGGCACTTGCGCCATCCAATCTTTGAATTTTTATTTTGTGGATTCTTTAAGTACTACTTCATACGACAACAGTGTCCGATCCGGTACCGTCTCCCCTTCAATCTGCGCCAGCAGATTCTTACAGGCTTCCATTCCGAGTTCTCTCGCATTGAAAGACAACGAAGTGATCGATGGTATATTGTTCTCGAGCACGGAACTGTTGTAAAACGATGCCACACGGATATCCTGCGGCACTTTTATGTGTTCCTGCCGCAGCTTGCGAAGTACCTGTATGCAGATGGCATCATCCATGCAGACAATACAATCCGCCCCTTTTTCCAGCACTTCTTCCACTGCACGATCCATAAAGGCACAGCTCTCCAAATTCCGGTAAACAAGCGTTTCTTCCACTTCTCTTCCCGCTTCCTGATATGCCTGCTGGTATCCTTTATACCGGTTCTGGTTGACTACGAAAGATTCACTTCCTCCGAGCAGAGCGATATGCTTCATCTGGCGCATCAGTAAAATAGATGTCAGTTCGCGGCAGGCGCTCTGCTGGTCATTGTCCACCTGTTTGACTTTGCGGTAGGTAGTACTACCGGTTGTAACAAACGGAATCTTTTTCTCTAAAAGCAGTTCAATCTGCGGGTCTTTTAAAAAGGTCCGCAGCAGCACAATCCCGTCCACCTTGCGGTTTCTCACGACGCGTTCAAGACCTGTAATATCATTTTCCTGACAGATACACAACAGAATGTCGTACTCATTCATTCCTGCAATTTCCTGAATTCCTGTAATGACTTCCTGAAAAAACGGAAGATCTACCAGTGCATAATCCTCCGGCATAACCACGCAGAGATTGAATGTTTTTGACTGTGCAAGTCCTCTTGCAATTACATTCGGTTTATAATCATGCTCCTCTATATAAGCCAAGACTTTTTGCCTTGTTGCCTCACCGATTCTTCCCTTTCCGGATATTGCCCGGCTGACTGTCGTTTTGGAAACGCCAAGTGCTTCCGCAACATCCGAAATGGTGATTACATTTCCCTTTTTCATATTCTTCTCCTAACTGCACACCTATGCATCCATTGCATGTTAAACGGTTGCGCAGTTACATTTTGCAGTTTTTTATCAATTTTGTCAAGTATCCCCTATTCCTTTGAATTTTTCTGCAATTTTTGTAATTTTTCTTCTGCTTTCTTTAATTTATCATAATTTGTGACATACACCTTATCATTGGCAGTCAGTTTATCATACGCATTTCTTGCCTTTTGCACCGCTTCTTTGGAATCCTTTGTAATGGTTCCGAGTGCGTCAATCAGTTTTACGACCTTTTTTGCTTCTCCCTTATCTGTTGCATCGGTACTTTCCGTTCCAGGAAGTTCATACACCAGCACCGGATAATTCTTCTTAACATTTTCAAATACTACCTTTGCGACTTCCGGCGGAAGATTGATGCAGCCATGTGATCCTGCATATTTATAAATACTTCCTCCGAACTTGCTGCGCCAGTAGGCATCATGCATACCGACATTTCCCGCAAAAGGCATCCAGTATGTAACCGGCGTCTCATAGTTTTCTCCGCGCAGCGTTGCATTTTTCTCGGTATATGTCACGCCATATGCACCGGTCGGTGTCGCATTATTTTTCGATACATTTCCTGATACAAAATCCGAATCAATCACCAGTTTTCCATCTTTATATAAGAACATATGCTGTGCCGTCAGATTGATCTCAACGTAAGAATCGCCATAATCATTTTTCCCATGGGAATTGGCTGTCATGGAATAATTCAGTTCTCTTTCCACTGTTTTCCCGGCTTTGATCTCACTCGTAATCTGGGCGATTTCCTTTTCCGTATCAATCTTCCATCCATAATGGCTCTCCGGAATCGTAACCGTCTTTCCGTAAGAAGTCCTTAACGTTTTGGCACTGTAACAGGTATTATATTTTTTTGCAAGATCACTGACGTATGCTTTTACACACTCCTGGTCCAGTACCGGTTTTAACTTTTTATTTAACCGGAACCAATCACCAAATACGGAAGCATCGAGTACCTCTTTGGAATCTCCCACGGTAAATGTAATCTTTGTCTTTGCATACCCGTTTATTTTCTTTACGGCTTTTACCAGATTCTCATCATCATCTAAAACCGTCGGATCTTCATAAACGCCGGCTTTTTCCAGAGAGAGGTTCTCTTTTAATCCTTCCACCGCCTCCTGCACTGCCTGATACATTTTCTCTGCATCAATGGTCGTTCCCATGACGCACCCAACCACGGTAAATCCTTCCGTTTTATCATAAGAAGAAACCGAAGCATTCTCCGGTGCCGTCTGATTGTCTGCATCCATACAGTCCAATGCATCGATCTGTGTCTGCAGCTTATCTTTGTCATAGTCGACAAGTGTTGTATTTTTCAATGTCTGTTTCTGGAAAATTTTTACCGGCCATGCAAACATATTCTGTGCGTGTACCAGCTCTGTTATTTCGTCTCCCCACTGTGGTTCCAGCGAAATATCCTGTCCGGAAATTTTTTCTGTATGCTTGTCTCTTGTTGCTATCTTTAACTGGTAGGAATGGATTTCTTCCGTAATCTCATCCATCACTTTCTGCGCGGTATACCCTCCCGCTTTTCTTCCATTTAATGTCGTTTTCGGGAAAAAGTGATTGTGGAAATAAACGGCCAGTCCCAGATACAAAAGAACGGCCAGTCCTGCCACCATCCATATCAGTTTTCTTCTCTGTTTTCTTTTCATTCGTGCTTTTTTCAAAATTCTTATCCTCCGTCACTATTGTATTATACAAAAGCACAAGAGGTTGTCAATGTGCCAAATTTTTAAAGTTTTATGAACATTGCGGGTTTTATATTGTCGTGCTTTTTTCCCCGTGCTATAATCAATTTCAGAACAAAAGAAAAAAGATCTGCACACAAATATAAAAGGAGTATTTATGTTGCCGGAAACCCAAAGTAAGCGGACGTTTGTGTTCCGAAAATATTATGAAAAATATAAACATTTATGGATTTTGTTATATTTTTTCGTGTACATGGCATGGTTTAACTATGTAGAAAAAACCGTCACGACACATTTTCATGTCATCCATGTACCGATTGATGATTATATTCCGTTTTGTGAATACTTTGTCATCCCTTATCTGCTCTGGTTTCCTTTTGTCGGATGGGGCATCGCCTATATGGCATTACATAATAAAACAGATTACTATAAATTGTGTGCGTTTTTGTTTACCGGAATGACAATCTTTTTAATCATCTCCACCTGTCTCTTATACACATCTGACGCTGCCGACGATCGCATAAGT
>ENA-OYXD01001312-OYXD01001312.1-human-gut-metagenome-genome-assembly--contig:-NODE-1312-length-11699-cov-4.749828_pt1 | contig 11699 bp, 12 predicted proteins | sample MGYA00244818_ERZ653412 | MGnify/ENA primary metagenome ERZ653412 (study PRJEB26926, sample SAMN06165146) | human gut metagenome | biome: ENVO:00009003; feature: ENVO:2100002; material: ENVO:00002003...
AAATACAGGAACGTTCTGAAAAACAAGCAGCCGCTCGTGGGCGAGATCGCCGCGGAAATCCGCGCGGAAAGCGGCGTGTTCGTCGATCCCGTAGGCATAAAGAGCAACAACAGGCTCGTGCCCGACACCATGCTGCGCCGCCTGCAGAACGAGATCAATTCTCTGCTCGACAGAGTAACGGGCAAATTGAAACAGGAAAACGCCTATCTCCGCGAACGGCTGGGCGAACTCGAAGTGGAAAATATCCGTTTGAAGAACGTGCTTTACGGCGGCGAGGACGGCAAAAAAGCGGTCAGCTGGTTTCTGAACAACAAGGAAAAGAACATGCTCAACTGAGCCGCTTTTTCCGCGGCGGTCAGCTTCGCGTTTCCGTCGTTTCCGCCGCCGCGGAAAACGGCTGCTTATTCGGTGCGGACGCCGTGCGGCGCGCTCGGGATCGGGATTGCGCCCGCAGTCCGTTCCGCCGCCCGTCCGGCCCGCGGCAGGCGGGGCGGGACAAATGCGCGCCAATCGTTTGCAAAATCTCCGTAAATATAATATAATAATTCCATATTTATGGAGGTAGTGATGAAAATATTCGAAAAATGCGAACGGCTCGATAACGTAGCCCGCGCGAAGGAATGGGGGCTTTATCCCTATTTTCACGTGCTGAACACCAAACAGGATACCCGCGTCGAAATGGAGGGCAGGGATATCCTTATGATCGGCAGCAACAACTATCTGGGGCTGACTTCGGACGAGCGCGTGATCAGAGCGGGCGTGGAGGCGCTCGAAAAATACGGCAGCGGATGTTCGGGCAGCAGGTTTCTGAACGGCACGCTGGAAACGCACGTCGCTTTGGAAAAAGAACTCGCCGCGTTTTTGCGCAAGGAGGACGCCGTTACCTTTTCCACGGGATTTCAGTCAAATCTCGGCATCATCAGCGCAGTCGCCGGGCGTACGGACACCGTCTTGTGCGATAAAGAAAATCACGCCAGCATATACGACGGCTGCCGCCTTTCCTTTGCAAAGATGGTGCGGTACAATCACTCGGACATGGAAGATCTGGAGCGCAAGCTCGCTTCGCTCGACCTCTCGGCGGGCGGCGCGCTTATCGTAACCGACGGCGTGTTTTCCATGAGCGGCGAAATATGCAGACTGCCCGAAATAGTGCGGATAGCGAAAAAATACGGCGCGGGCGTCATGGTGGACGACGCGCACGGCCTCGGCGTGCTCGGAGAGGGCGGCCGCGGCACGGCCTCGCACTTCGGCCTCGAAGACGAAGTGGATATTTACATGGGCACGTTTTCGAAATCGCTGGCCTCGCTCGGCGGCTATATGGCGGCGAATAAAAAGATATGCGAATACGTGCGGCACGTTTCCCGCCCGTTCATTTTCAGCGCGAGCATCACGCCCGCGTCCGTCGCGTGCGCGCGGACGGCGCTGGAAATTCTGAAAAGAGAGCCGGAGCGCGTGAAAAATCTCGCCGAAATATCCGATTTCATGCGAGGGGAACTCAAAAAACGCGGCGTAAAGATCATAGAAAGCTCCACGCCCATTATCCCCGTATATACTTACGACGACAAAAAGACCTTCGAGGCGTGCAAAATGCTCTTTGAAAACGGCGTGTACGTCAACCCCGTCGTCAGTCCGGCGACGCCCGTCGGCATGAGCCTCATGCGGACGAGCTATACCGCGACGCATACGAAAGAACAGATGGTATTCGCCGCGGAAAAGATCGCGCAAACGCTTTCCGCGCTCGGCATAATCTGAAATCTGCCGCCCGAAAAAATTTTCACCTCGGGCGGTTTTTTTATAAAAAAACGTTTGACAGAAGAGCGAGTCCGTACTATAATACAATTGCTACCAAAAAGGTAGGAATTAAGCGGGAGCGAAAATGAAACTTTCATCAAAAGCGCATTACGGGCTGCAAGCCTGCCAGATCCTCGCGGGACGGTACGGCGACGCGGTTTCCGCTACCGAGCTTGAAGAAAAGATCGGGGTAAGCGGCAAATACCTCGAAAAAATCATGCGCATACTTACGCAAAATTCCATCGTTACGGCGCGCCGCGGCGCGAGCGGAGGCTACATGCTGGTGCGGCCGCCCGAAAGGACCACGGTAGGGGAGATCACCCGCGCGCTGGAAGACGATATGCGGCTCGTGCACTGCGTTTCCTCGGCCTGCGACAAATGCGAATGCAAGTCGGGCAAGGTGTGGCGCAAGCTGTACGCGAAGATGAACGAGTTTCTGGACTCCGTTACGCTCAGGGACATGCTTGAAGAAAGTTTTTAGAGGCAGAATATGGATAGAAGAATATATTTCGACCACGCGGCTACCACGCCCGTGAAAAAAGAAGTGCTTGAAAAAATGCTTCCGTACTTTTCGGAAGTATTCGGCAACGCTAATTCGCAGCACGCCTTCGGACGGGACGCGGTCAAGGCCGTGGACGAGGCGCGCGACACCATCGCCCGCCTGATCAACGCCAAACCGAGCGAAATTTATTTCACTTCGGGCGGCACGGAGGCGGACAACTGGGCAATCCGCGGCACGGCGCACGCCATGCGGAACAAGGGAAAACACCTGATCATCAGCAGCATAGAGCATCCCGCCATGCTCACTACGGCAAAACAGCTGGAAAAGGACGGTTTCGAGGTAACCTATCTCAAAGTGGATAAGGACGGCGTGATCGACCTCGATCATCTGAAAGAATCCATCCGCCCCGACACCGTATTTATCGGCGTGATGGCGGCGAACAACGAAGTCGGCACCATTCAGCCGATCAAAGAGGTCGCCGAAATCGCGCGCGAACACAAGATTACCGTGTTCACCGACGCCGTGCAGGCGGCGGGCGTGCTGAAACTCGACGTCAAGGAACTCGGCGTGGACATGATGTCCTTTTCGGCGCATAAATTCTACGGGCCTAAGGGCGTGGGCGTTTTGTATATCAAAAGCGGTGTGCGCCTCGATTCCATCGTAACGGGCGGACATCAGGAACGCATGAAACGCGGCGGAACCACCAACGTGCCTGCCATCGTCGGCATGGCGGAGGCCTTCCGTCTGGCGAACGAGCATATGGAAGAGAACGCGCGTTACGTAACCGCCCTGCGCGAACGCTTTATCAACGGCATTTTCGCCCGCGTTCCGCACGTCAGGCTCAACGGGCACAGAACGCGCCGCCTGCCCGCCAACGCCGATTTTTCCTTTGAATATATAGAAGGCGAGGGGATTTTGTTCCACCTCGACCTCGCGGGCATATCGGTATCGAGCGGTTCGGCGTGCTCGTCCGGTTCTCTGGAGCCCTCGCACGTCCTTCTGGCGCTCGGCGTTCCCGTAGAGCTGGCGCACGGTTCCATACGCTTTACGTTCGGGCCGGACAATACCGAAGAAGAAATAGATTACGCCATAGACGTAGTGGAAAAAACGGTGAAAAATCTCAGGGCGATGTCGCCTTTGTTCAAAACGGAAGAAGGAGAAAAAGAATATGTATAACCAGAAAGTCATGAACGTGTTCGCCAACCCGCAGAACGTGGGCGAGGTGGAAAATTACGACGCGATCGGCACGGTGGGCAACGCCACCTGCGGGGACATCATGCAGATCACCCTCAAAATCGACAACGACGTCATTACGGACGCAAAATTCAAAACGTTCGGATGCGCCGCCGCCATCGCCACTTCTTCCACGGCGACGGAGATGATCAAGGGCAAAACGCTGGACGAGGCCCTCAAGATCACCAACAAACAGGTCGTCGAGGAACTCGAAGGTCTGCCCCCGCAGAAACTGCATTGCTCGGTGCTCGCGGAGGAGGCCATTAAAGCCGCCATCGAGGATTACAAAAAGAAGAAGGGCGCATAAAAGGCCTTTTTTCGGACATAATAATCTTCGGGGAGGGAAGATGATTATGGACGATAAATTTCTGGTCGGCGTGATCCTCGGAATGCTCGGCGGCGCAGTGCTCGCCACCAATTCCGCTAAGGCTCGCCAGGCAGTGAAAAAAGGACAGGAACAAGTTCTCGATAAGGCCGAATCGCTGAAAAAGCGTTCGGCGGATAAGGAATAAGTTCGGAAAAACCAAATCGTTACGGGCGGAGAAAATAAAAATTGTATTTCGCCCGTATTTTTATTGAAAAGTAAACGGTTATGTGTTAAACTGTTAATATGGCGAAAGACGTAACTATCAAAAAGGTGCTCGCGCTCGACGTCGGCTCCAAGCGGATAGGCGTGGCGGCGAGCGATCCGTTCGGCACGTACGCTCTGCCCGTCGGCACGTATACGCGGAAAAACCTGAAAGCCGATCTCGCGTACGTCGCGGCGCTCGTGAAGGAGCGGGCGGCGGACGAACTGGTGTGCGGGCTGCCCCTCAATTTCGACGGGAGCGAAAGCGCGCAAACCGCGTACACGCGGGTATTTATCGAGGAACTGAAAAAAGCGGTGGACGTGCCCGTTTTTACGTCGGACGAACGCTGTACCACGGAGGAGGCGCACAACACGCTCATTTCCGAAAACATGCGCAGAGAAAAACGCAAGTTGTACGTGGACGCGCTGGCTGCGGCGTACATACTCGAAGGTTATCTCAGAAACAAAAAATCGAAAGGAGAACAAAAATGAAAGACGAAGAAAAGAAAGTCTGCGGCTGCGGCGAAGAAGACTGCGACTGCGGCTGCGATTGCGGGGACGATATCGTGGAACTGACCGACGAATCGGGCAAAGTGATGAAATTTTATCACGTGGGCACGGTGGAATTCAAAAACGCGTATTACGCGGCGTTCCAGCCTGCGGAAGAGATCGAGGGCGTGGACGAGGACGAACTGATCATCTTCGAAGTCGCCGACGGCGAGGGCGAGGAAAGCGAACTTCTGCCCATCGAGGATCAGGACCTTCTCGACGAGGTGTACGAGGAGTTCTGCCGCGTGCTCGACGAAGAAGACGATTGCTGCTGCGAAGACGGCGATTGCGGCTGCGGCTGCGATCACTGCGAATAAACGAACGAAAAAGAGGGCGCCCGAAGGTGCTCTGCAATAAGGGTTGCCTTGGTCTCAAAAGAAATGCGTAGTCGCAATTATGTGGCTACGCTTTTTCTTATGGCAAAGTGACAAACCCGATGCCGTTATATTGAATTTTGATTTTTTGCACTCTTTTGCCGTCAATCTTCTCGGCTTTGAAAACGATAACCTTTTCTATAAATTTACGGATAATCTCACAATCCAGGTGGTCGATTTCAGTATAGGTCTTTACCAATTTCAAGAAGGCATCAACGCTTAGAGCCTTTTCATTATTTTCAGTGATGAATTTTTGAATATCTTGAATTCTTGCATTCAATTGAGCCTGTTCGGCTTCATAGGTTTCCGTTAATTTTGCAAAGCGTTCATTAGAGATTTTGCCTTCAATATTATCTTCGTAAAGGTGCTGAATGATGCTATCAAGCTTAGAAACCCTAGCCTGGCTCGTTTCCAATTCACGCTTATATTCCTTGAAAAGCCTATTAAATTCTTGTTTGGATTGCTTGGTTATCAAGGCAACAAACTCATCTTCGTGCTCCCTCGCAAAAGCCGTTACGCGCCTAATATCATCAAGGATAAGCTCCTCAAGGACGATATTCCTTATTTGGTGTGAGGTGCATAAACCTTTCTTTTTGCGATATGTAGCACAAACCATATACGTCTTATCTTCCGTCCAATCCTTACCACGCACCTGATATAACTTCGCACCACAATCCGCGCAATAGACCATACCCGAAAGGATAGGCATTTCACCGAGCCTAGCCACAACTCTATGATTTGCGCGGATTTTTTGTACGATATCAAAGGTTTCTTGGGATATAATCGGCTCGTGCATATCATAGAATATCGACCAATCCTCCTCGGTGTTCCATATAAACTTCTTGGATTTATATGATTTTTTACGTGTCTTGAAATTGATGATTTGACCTAAATATTCACGCTTTTTAAGTATATCCGATACCGTTCTAGGATTCCAATCGCACCCATCGTTAAGCTCACCCATACCAGCAGGATATTTTATGCCGAGTTCACGGAAATGTGCCGAGGGCGTTTTTATTCGTTTTTCCGTAAGAACAGTACATATTTGGCTGGGACCATATCCCTTGACGCATAAATCGAATATTTCTCTAACAACGGCAGCCGCCTCTTCATCAATAATCCAATGGAATTTATTATCAGGGTCTTTCAAATAATCATAAGGAGGGTTTGTGCATAAAGGCTTACCAGCCTCACCCTTTGCCTTGAATACGGCACGGACTTTCTTGCTAGTATCCTTTGCATACCATTCGTTGATAATATTGAGGAAAGGGGTAAAATCGCTATCCTGTTGCTTGGCACTGTCAACACCGTTATTGATGGCTATAAAGCGTATATTATGCTCGGGGAAAATAGACTCCGTATACATACCGACCCCGAGGTAATCTCTGCCCAAACGGCTCATATCCTTTACAATAATCACGCCAACGGCATCTTCTTCAACAAGCTCCATTAAAGCCTGCCACGCGGGACGATTGAAATTCGTGCCCGAATAACCGTCATCTACGTAAAACTCTATATTCGTAAAACCGTTATCTTCCGCGTATTTTTGTAATATAGCTTTTTGATTGGTTATGGAATTGCTATCCCCCTGAAGCTCGTCATCACGAGAAAGACGGCAATACAAGGCAGTGATTTTTTGCGTATTCAATTGTACCATAGTACCTTAGCGTTTCCTCCTGTGCTAAGAAAAATATTAAATCCCGATGCCAACGCTTCGTCCGTATATAAAATTGTTTCACCGCTAGTGAAAAACGGTATATCTCCAATCCCATCAACAACATTATTAACCTGAAGGGGAGATTTATCTCTTTCAATCAAAACATCTCCTAAAATTACAGTGTTTGAGCTATTATTACTCTTTGAAAAATAATCAAAAGAGTTGAGTGCCAAAACTTGTAATCTTTTGACCATAGCATTATTACGCTCGATTTGGTCTTCGATATTTTTTAATATTCCGCCAATTTTTCGTTGCATTTCTATGTGTGGTAAATCAACGGTTACATCGTAAATATTTTCTGGAGATATGTTTCTTTGTCTTGTTCCACTAGCCCTAGCTTCTAATTGTTTTTTTACGCTTTCCGTTGCCAACAAATAGTGTAGATATATTTTATCGACTTTGTGTTCGTCACAGATAATTTTTCCAACACGTTGATTTAACACATACTTAAACCCTTTGGAATAAGGAATAAGGGCGGTGTTGCCAAACAATCCGACTACTTGCTCGGTCAATGGCATAATTAGGTCATTTTCCTGTAGGATAAATTCACTTGGAAAATCTGCCCCATAATAGGTCGCTTTAGCATCGTTTTGTTTAAAGGTGTTATTTTCGCTAAAATTACCCAAGGTGACTAATCGATACGAGCTATTTTCTACATAATGCTCGCTTTTAAATGCAAATCCGTGTTGAACCCTGAGTACAGCTCCAAGCTTAACTAGCATACTTAATTCCTCCATTTCTAGAGAAATTCAATGCTGGTTTAAAAGATTGAACTTATGACACTAGATGTTTTTGAATGCTTTTCTGGCTCTTACTATGGTCGATTTGCTTATTCCTGTAATAGCAACAACCTCGCGGTAAGAGTGAAAGGAAAGGAGATAAACGGCGTTTGCCAAATCCTCATCGGTATATTTTCGGGGTCTTCCTTCTTTGTAATCACTTCGAAGTCTGGCAAGCTCCTTGCCTGTTTGCGTTCTTTCAACAATCATATTTCTTTCAAGTTCAGCAACGGCAAGCATCGTGGTTAAGAAAAATCTCCCCATTGGCGTATCTTCTAATAGTCCTATATTCAAAATATGTATAGCAACCTTCTTTTTAAAGAGCTGCTCAACAACATGTATCCCCTCAACCGTATTTCTTGCAAACCTATCGAGCTTGGAAACCACCAAAATATCATCTGCTTGTAAGCTTTCTAAAAGCTCATTAAAAACGGGTCTATCTAATTTCGTGCCCGTGTATTGTTCTTCAATTATAGCGGCGGTGGGGTATTTGCCTAGAATTTCGTTTCTTTGCACCTCCAATCCGTATCCATCAACTTGTTTTCTAGTACTTACCCTTGTATACCCATAAATCATAATTTTCACCTCAAATTAAACAATTTTGCACTAATATTTTAAACTATTAGTGATTTCATTTGCTTAATTTAAGCAACAAAAAAGCCACACCCTTGAGCTTATAAACTCTTGGATGTGGTTTTCTTGTTTTGAGCCGCCTTTAGACCGTTTTAGGGAAATCCCTAATTAAACAGTCCAAAGCGCCCTCTTTTTAAGCGATATTCAGCGGTGATGTTTTTTGATCAGCCCGAACGCCTTGCTGAGTTCCATGACGAGAATGGGCACGAGCGAGAAACCGAGGCCGACGAAGTACGCCCAACAGGGCAGATACGTCATGCCGAAAGCGGCGTTCACGCCGGGCACGAACATCACGAAAGAGACCATCGCGAGGGATACCAGCGCCGCGAGATTGAGCATCTTATTGCCGAATAAGCCGATTTTGAAGAGCGAACGGGAGGAGCGCATGTTGTACGCCTGCACGACCTGGCAGAGCGCCAGCACCATGAACGCGAGCGTGGAACCCGCCGCCGCGGGATCGAGCCCGTTCGCCTGACCGATATATCTGCCGAGGTGCAGCGCGCCCACGGTCAGAGCCGCAAACATCAATCCCTGTATCGCCACCTTTATGCCCAGACCGTGCGCGAAGATGCCCTCGTCTTTGGGTTTCGGCGGGTGTTCCATGATGTCGTTTTCCACCTTTTCCATGCCGAGCGCGATGGCGGGCAGGGAATCGGTAACGAGGTTAATCCATAACAGCTGAATGGAAATAAAGGGGGAAATGCGCCAGAACACCATGGCGATGAACACCGTGAGCACCTCCCCGATGTTGGTGCCGAGCAGAAAGCCCACCACCTTTTTGATGTTCGCGTAAATGCCGCGGCCTTCTTTCACCGCGTCCACAATGGTGGCGAAGTTGTCGTCGGTCAGCGTCATGTCCGCCGCGCCCTTGGCTACGTCTGTCCCCGTAATGCCCATGGCGCAGCCTATATCCGCCGCTTTCAGGGCGGGAGCGTCGTTCACGCCGTCGCCCGTCATGGAAACGACCTGCCCCTTTTTCTGCCATGCCTTTACTATGCGTATCTTGTTTTCGGGCGAAACGCGCGCGTATACGGCGATATGTTCCACCTCGCGGGCAAGCGTTTCCTCGTCCATTTCGTCGAGCTGAACGCCCGTGATCGCCTTGTCGCCGTCCTCGAGTATGCCGAGTTCCCTTGCGATCGCGGATGCCGTTACCACGTGGTCGCCCGTGATCATCACGGGCTTGATGCCCGCTCTGCGGCAGAGCGCCACGGCCTCTTTCGCCTCGGGGCGCGGCGGGTCGATCATGCCGACGAGCCCCATGAACGTCAGCCCGTTTTCCAGCGCTTCGAAAGACGTTTCCGGCTCCTTATCTTCGATCTTGTACGCCACGGCGAGCACGCGCAGGGCCTTTTCGCTCATTTCCTCGTTGATTTTTTTAGCCTTTTCGGTGTCGCCCGCCGCGCACCGCGCGAACAGTACGTCGCACGCGCCCTTGACGATCACCAGATATTTGCCGTCCGCCTTGTGCACGGTGGTCATGAGCTTTCTGTCCGAGTCGAAGGGCAGTTCCGCCACGCGCGGATATTTTTCGTTCAGCGCCTCTTTGGTGAAACCGTTTTTATACGCGGCGTATACGATGGCCGTTTCCGTCGGATCGCCTATGTGCTGCGCCTTTTCGTCTTCAAACACCACGGCGCCGTCCGAACAGAGCGTGCCGTAGTTGAGCAGTTTTTTTATGTCGTCCCCGTTTTCGGGGGAGATATCGGTCAGTTCTCCGCCGTCGGTATACGCCTTGACGAGCGTCATTCTGTTCTGCGTGAGCGTGCCCGTCTTATCCGAACAGATGACCGAAGCGCTGCCCAGCGTTTCCACGGCGGGCAGGCGTTTGATGATGGCGTTTTTCTTCACCATGCGGGTAACGCCTATGGATAAAACGATGGTTACTATGGCGGGCAGGCCTTCGGGTATGGCGGATACCGCGAGGGATACCGCCGTCATGAACATGGTCATCACGTCCATTTTGTCGATAATGCCCACGACGAAAATGACCGCGCATGCGGCGAGAGCCAAGATGCCGAGTATCTTGCCGAGCTGCGCCAGTTTGCGCTGGAGCGGCGTTGCCGTTTCCTTTTCGCCGCTGAGCAGGTTTGCGATCTTGCCCATTTCGGTATTCATGGCGGTTCCCGTTACTACGGCCGTCGCCGTGCCGTAGGTGACCGAACAGCCGGAAAACACCATGTTCTTCCTGTCGCCGAGGGGCGCTTTTTCGTCTACGTCCGCGTCGGCGTCCTTTTCGGAGGGGACGGATTCGCCCGTCAGCGCGGATTCTTCCGATTTGAGGTTGACGCTTTTGATCAGCCTCGCGTCCGCGGGGACAAAATCGCCCGCTTCCAGCCTGATGATGTCGCCGGGCACCAGTTCGGAAGCGTTCAGCAGTTTCTCAACGCCGCCGCGCAGCGCCCTCGCGTGCGGCGCGGACATGTTTTTCAGCGCGTCCAGCGCCTTTTCCGCCTTGCTCTCCTGCGCCACGCCGATCACGGCGTTGAGTATGACGATCAGCAGTATGAGCGCCGGCTCGATAAATTCCTTCGCGCTGCCGTCCTTAATGGCGATCGCGAACGAAATTGCCGCCGCAATGAGCAGAATGACGATCATCACGTCTTTGAATTGCGCGAAAAAGCGGACCAAAAGGCTCTTTTTCTTCTTTTCCGCGAGTTTGTTTTCGCCGTATTTTTCGCGGCGTGCCGCTGCTTCCTTTTCGCTCAGCCCCGTTTCGGGGGATACGCCGAGGGACTTCAGAACCTCCTGCGAGGCGCTGCCGTGAGGTGTCAATTCACATCGTTCTCCTTTTTTTGTTTTTTATGATAATATCATAGCAGAGTTTATTTTAAGATGTCAACGATATAATTGTAAACAAAAGGTTAAATTTTGTCGGAAAGGGTCGGGCGGAGCGTATTGACAGCCGCGCGTTTCGGTGATATAATGTCAATATGTTTGATGATTCGCGCGTGATCGCACGGGAAATTCGTCCCGATAAAAAGAAAAAAACGATCGTTTTCGCCGTTCTCTGTTCCTGCGCCGCTCTCTTTGCTGGGCTGACGGTATGGCAGGCCCTGTCGGGAGGGCTGTGGATCGCGGGCGCGCTGGCGGCGGCGCTCGTGTTTGCCGTTGCGGGCGTCGTGTTCGGCGCGCAGTGCCTTGCCGACCGCAGGAGGGAGCGCGAACCCGTGCTCAGGCTTTCCGGAAGCAATCTTTTTCTCCGCAGAAACGCCTGGGTGTGCCTGCCGCTCGCCATGATCGGCGAAATCAGGCTCAAGCGGCGGGGGCGGCGGGAATGCGTGGTCGTACTTGTGGAAAACGACGCGTACGAATCGCGGTATATCGAAGACGCGCGCGCCGTTCTCGGCGAGATTGAGCGGGCGGCGGAAAAAGCGCGGCAAGGGTAGCTAAAATTTCGCAAAGCGCGAAAAATTTCCTCAAAATCCTTGCCAAAACGCCCGTTATATGGTAAAATAAATCAGCTATGAGAAATTCGCACCCGGCCGTCTTCGGCGTTCGTTGTCCCGCAAATACTTTGCGGCGGGCTATAAGCCTGTCTCTTATACACATC
>ENA-OYXD01001328-OYXD01001328.1-human-gut-metagenome-genome-assembly--contig:-NODE-1328-length-11613-cov-4.972400_pt1 | contig 11613 bp, 10 predicted proteins | sample MGYA00244818_ERZ653412 | MGnify/ENA primary metagenome ERZ653412 (study PRJEB26926, sample SAMN06165146) | human gut metagenome | biome: ENVO:00009003; feature: ENVO:2100002; material: ENVO:00002003...
CTACACTTATGCGATCGTCGGCAGCGTCAGATGTGTATAAGAGACAGAAAATATGTTATGTATTATTTGTATGATGTAAAGGATGTTACTCTTACAACTTTTGCGGAATATTATGATCGTTTCAAAATTCTTTCAAGCTATGTGGAAAATTTAGATTCACAATCTTTGCTTGATATTAAAGAATCTGATTTTGAAAAATTTGTTTTAGAGCAAGGAAATAAAGTAACTGTTAAAAATGGCTCTGCAGTTGTAGGGATAGAATTAAAGAAGCAAACAAGAAAAAGCAGATTTGTAACTTTTCTTTCTTACGCTCAGGAAATTCTTAAAGATTACTATACAAAAGACATTCCTGAACGTGAAAAAAAGGTATGGCATTATGATAAGATACCATGTAAAAAAGGAAAAGATACAGGTAAAACATTAGATTTTAGAACAATAAAAAATGATGAGTTTTTAAAACAAGCTCAAGATTTTTGCTACTTTCTTTTATCATCTGTTGTGTTTGGCACTGTATACACATACTTACACGATTTAAAGATATTTTTTGAATGGATAGAAAATTCCTCTTCTGAGATTGTTCACCTTTGTGATATAGACAGAGATAAAATTGAAGATTTCTTTTTATATCTCAGAACAAGTGGAACATATTCCAGTCAACAAATTAACCTATGTATTCTCAATCTGAAGAAATTTTTTGAATGGGGACAACTTTTTGAAATAGAGAATATGCCAAAACATTCTTTAATTATAACGCAGGATTATCTATTTAAGACCAAAAAGGATAGCAGATATCTAACAGATGAAGAAATGAAAGGTGTCATATCCATAATCCCCAAAATTGATAATACATATGCAAAGATAATATATATACTCATCTATACAGGTATGCGTATATCAGAAATTTTAGAGCTACCCAAAGATTCCCTAAAACAAAATGCTGATGGTTCTTATTATCTTGTTGTTCAACAATATAAAACAGAAAAAGATTATATAAAACCTGTCGATAATAAAGTAGCCGAAATAATTATAAGTGAGCTCAAAAAGAACACAGCACTTTTTGGTGATGATTTAAAATATGTTTTCGTTTCTGATAAAAATAAGCCATTCACACTATCTACCATTAACAAAGCCTTAAAGAAAGCAATTATAGAAAACGGCATCAAAGGCCGTGATGGTAAGCCATTAAAATGTACTACACATAGATTTAGAGCAACATTAGCCACAAAACTTATAGGAAGTGGAAAAGATCCTAAACTTGTAGCAAAGTTACTAGGACAATCTTGTGTAGATTCTTTAAGCGCCTATGTTGCTATTGATCCAAAAGTAGCAAAAGAACAACTTAAACCAAGGCTGGAAAAAGACCAAATCTTAATTAGCAATATTGGGAAAATAGATAGTGAAAAAGAAGAGATACCGAAGACAGCCATACCTCTGTGTAATGGATTTTGTTGTAAAAGTATAGAAACAGGCATATGTAAAAAAGCCTCTGCTTGTCTTGAGTGTCCTATGTTTATACCAAGTAAGCAATTTTTAAATAGCTACATGTTACAGCTCCAAGAAACAGAAGCAAGTATAGCAATAGCTAAGGCTTGTGGATATACTCAAATGCTCCAAAACAGTTTAAAAACAAAAGAATCTCTGGAAAATATAATTTCCAGATTAAAAGAATTGGAGGAAAAGAAGGATGAAAAACACTGAAGGCTTAAAAAAGCATAATGAAGCATTAAGTGCTGAAAAAGAAAAAGCTGTTAAATCAGCTATCAATAAGCTTCGCAAAAAAGATTATAAATTTTCCCTTACAGACGTATGTAGAGAAGCTGGAGTTAGTAGGCAATACCTACATAAACATCCTGACTTACTAGAACTTGTTTATAAATACACCTCAACAACTACTCGTGGAGGCAAAAGAAATAAGGATTCTACAGAAACATACATCACTATTTTGAAAGCAGATATAAGGGAAAAAGATAGAGAGATTGCAAGAATCAAAAAGGAATATGAAGTAAATGAAAACTACAAAGCTAAATATGAAGATGCTTTACAAAAAATCAAACAACTTGAACAGCAATTAGAGGAAGCATACTCTCTCAATCTTCCAACAACATTATAAAAAATAAAGTCAAATGGTTTCGGCTATTTGCCTTTAACTTATCCGAAGTGGTATAATAATTTTAAATAATCAGGGAAAACACTGTAAATAAACGGCTTATAACAGAGTTTACGTCAACACCGTTAAAAAGCCTGTAAAATAACGGTTTTGGAAGGGTGTACTCCAATTATAAGTATAATCCGGGTCGGTCTCATGCGGAGACTGGCCTTGATCAGATCGTTCATGGTAATGGCGTTGGCTCCTTCAGCATTGGCGTTGCGCGTCTCCAGACGGACCAGATTATCCACATGATAAAACTGCAGTTCCGCGGAATCCTCAATGGTAATAATCCTCTCATCAGGCAGAAGATAACCGGCCAGTGCATTGAGCAGAGAAGACTTTCCTGAGTTGGTGGCACCACTGATCAGGATGCTGTATCTGCCCCTCACCAGGCAGGCGAGCACCGCCGCAAGCTCCGGCGGAAACTCTCCGCAGGCTGTCAGTCGCTCCATGGTCATGCCGCCTTTTTGAAACTTCCGAATGGTGATCACCGGTCCTTCCAGGGATACCGGCGGCAGCACAACGTGCACCCGGGAACCGTCCGGCAGACGCCCGTCCACAATGGGCACCGATTCGTTGACAATCCGGTTCAGCGGCGCTGTAATCTGATCTATCAGCCGATATACTTCCTCCTCAGAAAAAAATGTCTGATCCGTTTTTTTCAAAATACCGTTCTGCTCAACAAAGATCTTGGATGCACCAATGACCATAATCTCTGTCACTGTATCATCCCGCAGATATTCCTCCAGTACATCAAATCCTCGTATGGAGTGAAACAGCTGCTCCCGGAGTTCTTTTTTCTCAAAAAGTGTACCATAACTACTGTGCCCTGCTTCCAGAATGACCCGGTCAATCTCTCTGTAGATATCCTCGTCCGTCATCCGGTCGTATCCGCGGAGTCCTGCCAGCACTTTTCCGCGGAGCTCCTGCTTACTGAGCGGCCGCATCCACAATCTCCTCCCGATATCTTCGCTCACAAATACCATGGAACCGCCGGCTCTCTGACTGCATCGCCCGCTCAAGACAGCTGCAGGCGAAATGCTGACGCCGGTGACTCCTGGAATCGATGATCAACAGACGGTCAAACAGTATATTCAATGGGAGATGAGAAAAAATTCCACTGCCGAGTCCCACATATATATCTCCATATTCTCCACTCTCTTTCAGACATTGGAAAAACCACTGATACTCTTCCGGCATAAGTTCCAGCAGATCAAGGTACAGCCCCGGCGAATCCACGCGCCAGATACCATCTTCCTCTCTGGCCGCTTCTTTCACCATGGCAGCCATATCTTTGCTCCTTAAACCGATAAAATAACACAAATCTCCCATATTCCTGTTCTCACTCCGTGGATCCCCCACGTCTTCCATACCAAGGTAAAGATCTCCCGGCTTCATGCCTGCCGCCGCGATCCTCTCAAGCTCCGGCTCAAATACTGGAGAATACAGAGCGATCACCATCCCTCCGCCTCTGCCTCCGGCAGCTTCCAGCAGAGCTCTCCTCTTTTCAATCATCCGAATCAGTTCATCAGGCGGATGATACCGGCAAAAACAATCTTCTCTTTCCTCTCCGGAAATAAGGATACATCTTGCCGGAAAATCCGGCGGCAGCTCTCCTTCTTCCTGCATACTGTGAAAGAATCCTTCCTCCAGCAGATAACAGTCTGCTTCCTCTTCCGATGCCCGGAGAGTCTCCGGCTTCGTAAAACTGTGCAGCCGGAGGGAACCTGTCCAGTGTGTTTCCAGATATTTGCGCAGACGGCGTCCATATTCTCCTTCCTCTCCGATTATCATTGTAAACATAGACTGCCTCCTTCTTCCGTCCTCCATTCTCCTTTGTTATCCCACTGACACTATACCATAAATATCATTTCTTGTCTATTAGTATTTTACATTTTTTCTAATTTTTTCCAGGATCTTTCATTTTCTGTCCCGATACATTTTCCCCGGATTCCACAGCATATTTTTCCGCAATCCGCATAGGCTGTACCAAGTAAAGACAGGGAATCTCTTATGAATCAGAATCAGATCATCTTTTTATTTTCTGCTGCCGCCCTGGCCATCTATCTCATCTCTTACATAAAAAAAAGACCCGCAGCGCTCCTCTCCTTTTTCGGGAGAGGCGCCGCAGGTCTGTCCTACATCTATCTGTTCAACGCCTTTTGCGCCATCCGGGGTGTTGCCACCCATCTGGGCGTTAACCTGATCACCCTTGCCCTTTCCTTCTTTCTGGGCATTCCCGGCGTTCTGCTGGCTTACGCAGCCAATCTGCTGCGTTTTCTATAATATCCGCCCGCTGTCCATTCCAAATCATCCCTTTGCGCATCCATCCGGCCTGAAAAATACCGATGGACAGACACAGGGGGATGCTTTGCCCGCAGGCATCACTCTGTGGTCGCCTCCGGTGCGGAAGTATCCTGTCCGATCCCAAAGAAACTGAGAATTTTTGAAAAGAAATCCTTAATGGTCTGCCAGATACCTTCCGTGTTGAGGTTCAGTTTGCTGAGCTCATCATAAATATTGGACGCCTGTTCTTTCAGCTCGTTGACGTTGAGATCCAGGCTGTTGATCTTTTCCATGAGTTCCGCAATCTGCTGCCGCTGTTCTTCTGTCAGTTCAATCTGCAGCTTATCCTCACAATCTTCCACAATCTTCGTGATATCATCCACGCTGCTGATATCTGATTCCACGACCTCTTCCTTTACTAAGGCCAGGAACTGCTCTGCTTTATCTGAATCATCCAGAGATGACGCCAGATCACTGGTCACCACCAGCTCATTGGTAGCTGCGTCCTTACTCTCTTCCGTGATCGTCTCCCCGGTCATATCCTCATAAGCGGTCATGGCACCCACCAGAGCCGCCGTTCCCGTAATATTAAACGGCCCGGCCACTACCACGTCAGCATCGGCAATACCCGCTGTAGTCAGCGCATTTTCATACATCCCTTCTGTACAGTAGGTGATATTTTTGGTGGTAACATTGATTCCACTGCCCTTGCTGGTCTTCTCAATGAGAACAGAGGAAAGTGCCCGGCTTCCGATAACGGAAGCGCTGAGATAATTATCCAGATACTCATGCTCATCGGCGTTGGTAATCTGCACCACTCTGTAATCATCAAGATCCGCTTCATTCACTCCCAGAAGACGGAGCACCGTCTGTTTTTCCTCCTTATTCAAATCTGCTCCCAGAGACAGATACGGCTGTTCCACTCCGTCGGCAAAAACCGGTGTCTGACACAGCAGGATTCCCGCCAAGGCCAGCGCTGATGCTTTAATTATTCTTCTTTTCATACCTAAAACCTCCTGACTTAATTCCGCTTTCTTTTCCCGAATTGTATCACAGATTCGCCAGCTCTTCATCTGCCGGTATTTCTGTATTTTTTCGCAGTTCCCATTCTTCCCGTTTTCTGCGGATACAGGGAGAACTGAGGCATATCAGAATAAAGACTCCAAAACTGAGCAGCGATATCTTCCATCCTGCCGAAAAACCGGACGGTGTAAATGTCAGAGATATCTGATGTTCCCCCGGTTCGAGAGCAACAGCCAGGAAGGCATCGCCTATTTTCTCCGTCTCCGCCGGTTCGCCATCCACCAGCACCTTCCATCCTTTATCATAGGGAATGGAGAAAAGCAATTTCTGATTGTCTTTCGCATCAACATTACCGGAAATGTACCGGTCCGTCATTTTTTCAATCCGGAACGCCTGAGAAGTCATGTTCTTCGCAAGACTTTCATACAGGGAAGAATTAAAATCGGCCGCTGAAAGACGGACATATCCCGTCGGAGTCTCCCCTTTCAGCTCAAATTTCACCGTCAGCACACTTCCCTCTTCCACCTGTCCGATGGGCAGCATGTACCCGTCAATATCTCCCTGTCTGACCACAGTGCCATTGACAGAAATCTCTGCGTTCTCCACCTGGGTACCGTCATAGAAAATGTAAAGATCATCCATATCCTTCTCCACAGGAACAGAGAACACCATATTATCCTCCGAGGACTCCTCATATTCAAAGTAATACTCTCCATCATTGGTTCTCTCAGCCGTGCAGCCGGTGACCGCCGGGTCCGGAATATCCAGACCGTCGAAAATATCATAAATCCCATAACCGAAAGCACAAAATTCATTCTGCACCCGAAACGGGTAGGCACTCTCATAAAACCACTGGTCGATATCGTTGTTAATCATATATCCAATGGACATCCCCTCTGTGGGATTTTCATATACATCAAAATCCCCAAAGGTATCTTTATAAACAAAGTCTGTATAAAGTTCATCCTCCGGATGATAGTAAATGTACCGCACATCCAGCAGCAGATTGGTCACCGGCGTTGCACCCTGATACAGATACTCATTGGCTCCCGTATAAAAGCCCAGCGAATCCATCATCCGCACCATACCGTCTGTGGCCGTGGAACCAAACAGCCCCACCGCATTAAGGTCATACCAGGCATTCTCGTCAACCATTTTAGCGTCCGCCAGCTCACTCCTGTAAAATGTGCCGTCATCCAGACTTTTTACTGCTTCTTCCATATCTTCCGTGCCGGAGAAAAACTTCGGCACGCTGATCTGTCCCACATAATCAAAGCCCAGCACCGCCGTCACACACATTTCAGCCACTGCCACCACACTGAACGCAGTCACATGCCATTTCCGGTGCTTCTGATCAAAGCTCATCACAAAAAGGATCAGAGCATAAAGGAGCATCAGCATACCCGCTGCGCCGTACATACCGTCATCCAGCGGGGACTCCGCCCAGTTTCTGCTGACAAAAAGCAGACTCACGCCTACCAGACAACTGAGCACCACCTGCCAGTTTCTTATACTGTCTTTGTGTTCAAACACCTCAAAGAGCATGGCGGTGAGTACAAAACCAAACAGAAACGAAAATCGATTGGGAATCCCATACTGATTATGAAAACCGTGCCAGATAAAATTCAGGATATCCTCACTGAAACTCAGATAAAAAAATACCAGCAGCAATCCTTTTTTCAGTTTGTCCAGGAGCCGGATTTCCCGGTTGAATAGATACAATACCACCGCAAAAACCACAAAAACCCCGACATACAGATTGGCATTGCCATCAAAATTATCATGGCTTACCGGATACGCCATGTCAAACTGTCTGGTGATCAGATCCGCAAATCCTGTCTGCCAGCCATGTTCCGGCAGCCCCATATCTGCGCCGGACGCCGTCTGTTTAATCCCCATATAAGCCGGGATCAGCAGCACAGCCGCCATTCCTGCCGCCAGCACAGAATAAAAAGCAAAAGCGATTCCTCTGAAAAAGAACTGCCTGAAATTCCGGAAAGAATAAAAGAGGTACCAGATCACGGCAAAAATGCAGATCATAAACGCAATATAGTAATTGCAGTACAGTGCATAAAACAGCGCCGCCGCATATAATCTGCCGTCTCTTTTTTCTATGAGCCGCTCAATTCCCATAACTACAATAGGAAAAATCATCACCGCATCCAGCCACATAACATTCCAGCAGTAGCCCACCATGTAGCTGTTTAAAGCGTAGGCTGCCGAACAGACTAAAACTGTGATACCCGGCTTTTTTGTTTTTGATGTAAAATAAATACCTGCCGTCAGCCCGGACAACGCGATCTTCAGGACCACCAGAAGGCTGACCGCCATATTCAGCTGTGTTTTGTCAAACAGCAGGATAAACAGATTCAGCGGACTGGAAAGATAATAAGAAAATAATGACAAAAAATTAATTCCAAGCCCGGCCCGAAAACTGTAAAACAGACTTCCGCCTTCTTTTAATTTATCATATAACACTGAAAAAAACGGCATGTACTGATGCAGACCGTCAATGATCAGAAAAGAATTACTGCCAAAAGGTCCCACCTGAAAGATTGCCATGCAGGCAATCATCACCGCCAGAGGAATGAAAAAAGACAGCAATAACAGATATTTCTTTTTGATTTCCATTTTCTTCTCCTTATGATGTAGTTCTCTTACTCCTTACGATGTCATTTATTGACTCTCTTTTTATAATCTCTCCATATTTTTTATTCTCTTTTTCAAAATGCCCAGACACCGCAGAATGTTCATTCTCTTTTTCAACATGAACCAGATGCCCCCGTGGCTCAGATCCGTCACATTTCCCCCGTGTCTCCGGTATCCGATCAGCGGCTCTTTCAGAAGGCCGACACCGCCGCAGAGCTCTGCCGCCGTTCCAATCCAGTAATCATGCATATACATCTGCTCCGGTATAGGGATCAGTACCGGAAGCAATTCCCTTCGAAACGCCATGCAGCATCCCATATAACTGTTTTTAAGAAAATTTTTCAATAGTCCGCTGCGGCTGTTCCGCATTTCAAACAATGTCAGTTCTTCTGTTTTCTGTCCCTTTTCGTTAATAATCTCCGCATTATGAAGCACTGCCATGACGCCGGACCTGCGGAAAGCCTTTATCACCTTCTCCACCTTTCCATCTTTCCAGATATCATCCTGATCAGACAGAAAGATAATATCGCCGGCACAATGGGTGATGGCATTCTCAAAATTCTTCACCACTCCCTTTGACGGCCCCGTCAAAAGCTGGATTCTGGAATCTTCCCGGGCTCTCTGCTCAAGAATCTCTCCGGAACCGTCCGACGCCGCGTCCACCGACACGACTACTTCATCTTCCGCCCCCAGCTGCGCCAGGATGGAAGAAAGCTGTTCTTCTATATATTCTCCACCATTATAATATGCCATGGCCACTGATATCTTCATGGTACCCTCCCATAAATATCTGCCGGAAACATCTTTGCTGCCGGCATTTTCTTTACAATATAATGTCATCTTCTTCTTTCTTCTTCTGTGCTGCCAGTATCCGTTTTCGTTCTTCTTCCGGCAGATTCTCATCCTGCAGCAGTGTATCATAATTTTTTGTACTTCTTGTTAAATTATTGCCCAGAAAGATTTTTTCCACCTGGCTGTCCATTCTTCCGATCACAACACCCATAATATCCTCCTTATATCTATATTCTTCGATTTATTTCACAGTTTGTTCAAAAACAATTCAAAATCAGGACATACTTTTTTATTATACTACAGTCAGCAACAAAGAAATCCCTCTATTTCTTGTGGCTAAAGATTTTTTTCATATTTTGAAGCCCATAAGTTCAGGCATATGGGCTTCCTCCTTTTTTTAAGTGCTAACCCCCGGTAAATTTCTCATTTACCGGGGGTTATTTTTTCTCTTTGGAATGTCCGGTCCGCCTGACCACTATTTATTTTGTCTTGATCTTCATCACATTGGACCAGCTGGAATAATAGGTAATTCCCATTACTTTCTTATAGGTACGCACCCGAACATAGTATTTCTTTTTCGATTTCAAATTCTTAAATGTGTATTTTGTCGTGCCTTTCTTTACTTTCACTTTCTTCACGTTAGAAGAAAAATCTTTTTTCGTGGAACACATCACCACATATCCGGTTACCTGCTTATCCTTTTTGGCCCATTTTGCTTTCAGCTTTTTCTTGCCTTTCACCAGCTTTTTCAACTTGGTGTCCTGCGGCCGAATCTTAAAGCTCATAATCCGGGATCCGCTGAAATTTCCTTTTCCAATGACCATGACACCTGCCACGCCGACTTTTTTGTTATCTGCATAGGTAATCGTGTAGTCAACGCCTTCCACCAGTGTTTTCTGACCAAGCACCGCATTCTGTTTGCCTGTCACTGTAAAAGTGAAATTCACCTGCGGTTTCAGGGCCTGTCCTGTATAAGTATAGGTCTTTTTGGAGAGATCCGGCGTGTAGGAAAGTTCGTAAATGTTCTTTGCCGAAATCTCGAAGGTCATAGTCCTCTGCCCGGTATAATTTCCTTTCCCCTTTACCGTAGCGGAGGCCGTTCCGACGTTTTCATTATTGACATAATCCTTTATCCGGTAATCCGTACCGCGCACCAGCTTCACGTTATTATAATACATATTCACATCGGCGTTGATCGGGCTGCCCCGGTATACCTTGTCCTTGCCTTCCATCTGTAAGTCGGCGATATCTTTTTTGTTGATGGTGAACTTTTTTGTTACTGTCCCGGTATACTCTCCTGTTCCCGTTACGGTTACCGTGGCTTCCCCGGCATTCGTGTTGTCTTTATAAGTCACCGTATAGTCGGTATCTTTTTTCAAGGTCTTTTCTGTTTCTTCTCCGGAACCGCTGACTTCCTCCTGGCCTCCGGCGCCGCCGCTGCCGGTATCGACATCCTGCCCGTCATTGCCCGTATTGGAATCAGCTGTCTGGCTGCCCGAGCTGCTGTCATCGGAACTATCGCCGGTTCCCGTCTGGTCATCTGCCGCCGCGTCTTCTTTTACCTTGCCCCTGACAGTAACCTCCGGGGTGATGGCGCTTCCGGAATATGTATACTCGCTGTTTGCCAGAGTGACCTCAAACCCGGAAATATCAATCTTGTCCGTAGTCTCTCCCGGCGTGGTCGTCGCGGTTCCGTCTGTACCGCCGGTATTCTCCGCTGCCTTCACGGAGTAACCCGCCATGCCGCAGGCCAGGACCCCCGCCGCCAGCAATACAAAAAGTCTGCTTTTCCATCGCAACTGCATCATAATACCTCCTCCTTTTTTAATTCCAGACTTATTTCCACTAAATCTGATATGAGTTTGTAACTTTTCTGTAACATTTTACCATGGAAATGTGGTCTGAAAATGTAATTTCTGTTCTTCCCGATATTTACCTGCAGCAGTTTTTAAAACAGTTATTTCTGTACCTGTCCGGCCAGATAATTGACAAACTGCTGTGCTGTTCTGCCGGAAATTCCCCCATGGGACAGCTCCCATTTATTTGCCTGAGCGCAAAGTTCTTCATCAGATAAAGTAATCTGAGGATATTTTTTCGCCAGATTGCGGACAATCTCAAAATATTCTTTCTGAGACGGCTTGGAGAAGTTGATAGTGATACCAAAACGGTACACCAGAGATAATTTCTCCTGCATGGTATCGGAGCGGTGCAGTTCCTCATCCATATCGGAACGGTCATTCCATGTCTCCCGGATCAGATGGCGCCGGTTGGAAGTAGCGTAAATGAGCACGTTGTCCGGCCGGGTCTCCATTCCTCCCTCGATGACCGCCTTCAGATACTTGTATTCAATCTCAAACTCTTCGAAGGATAAATCATCCATATAAATAATAAAGCGATAATTTCTGTTTTTCACATGACTGATAATCTGAGACAGATATTTAAACTGATGTTTATAAATCTCGATCATCCGCAGTCCACGGTCATAATATTCATTTAAGATTGCCTTGATACTTGTGGATTTACCTGTTCCCGCATCGCCGAACAGCAGACAATTGTTGGCCGCTCTTCCGCAGACGAAAGCCTCCGTATTATCTACCAGCTTCTTTTTCTGAATTTCATAACCGGTCAGATCGTCAAGCACCACTTTATCAAGATTATTGATCGGTATGAGCTCTGTCTCTTATACACATCTCCGAGCCCACGAGACGCGTAGT
>ENA-OYXD01001334-OYXD01001334.1-human-gut-metagenome-genome-assembly--contig:-NODE-1334-length-11583-cov-3.371010_pt1 | contig 11583 bp, 12 predicted proteins | sample MGYA00244818_ERZ653412 | MGnify/ENA primary metagenome ERZ653412 (study PRJEB26926, sample SAMN06165146) | human gut metagenome | biome: ENVO:00009003; feature: ENVO:2100002; material: ENVO:00002003...
ATCTACACTTATGCGATCGTCGGCAGCGTCAGATGTGTATAAGAGACAGATTGATTATAAGGGCTATCATTTTGACGCAGCGGTGCCTGAAACCGAGGCCATGATGAAGCTCATCGATGAAATTCAGCCCCATTTCATCTATTCCCTTCATAATGCAGGCTTTGGCGGAGTGTATTGGTATATGTCTCGGCCGCTGCCTGAGCTTTATGATGACCTGTACGCGGCAGCGAACCGGGAACAGGTACCCCTGAATTTGGGGGAGCCGGAAGTGCCCTACTGCAAGCCGTTGGCTCCGGCCATCTACCCGAATCTCGGCACCGAACAGGAGATCGATTACCTCGAATCATATGGTGCCAAGGAAATTGACAAAATTTTAAAGGTGGGCAACTGCAGTGAAAGTTATGCCCGCACCAAGTATCGTTCCTTCACGCTTCTCACCGAGCTGCCTTACTTCTATGATCCTCGGATTATGCAGAACGATGTGCCCGGAACCATGACCCGCCGAGCTTCCGTGGAAGTGAGTCTTGATATGGAGGCTAAGTCCAACGCCTATCTGCGCAGTGCTTTGGAGGATATGAAGGATGAAATCTCGGCCGACAATCCCTTCCGTTTGGCGGTGGACGCTTTCAGCGAAAACCGGCGGGATGAAAGCACCCGAAAAATGATTGCGGAGAACCCAGAATACAACCGGACGGCTACTGTGGCTGAGGCGTTTGACAACGTTCTTATGAGCCGTTTTTATAAGAGCCTCTCCTATGGCATGGTCATTCGCATGGCGGAATATGAGCTCTCCCGCATGCAGAAGGTCGGCGAACAGGATGAGAAGAAGGAAGCTCATTTGAAAGCTTGGTGCAAGAATGCCGAGAGGCAGCACAGCGCACTGATGGATACGTTGGAAAAAGAGCTGAACTACAGCGTGGTGCCTATTCGTAAGCTAGTTTCCATTCAGCTTGCCTGCGGATTACTAGTCAGCGACTATTTGAAAGACAAAAATATCGTATAACGAAGAGGGAAAGTATGAACGAAAAACTAAAACGCCTTTTAACTATGACTGTGGAAAGGAGCCCCGTCTGGCTGGACGAACATTCCTTCGCCTATCTGCGTAGCGATGAGCAGGGCACCCACATCTGGGAGATGAATCTGGACACCAATGAAAAATGGCGCCGTCTGCCTCAGGAACTGCGGCTGTTTAGAATTTCAGCTCAACCCACCACCGGCGACATCCTCTACGGCACCGACGAAAGTGGCAGTGAATGCGAGCAACTCTATGTACTGGGCCGGAACACAACTGCTCCCAAAGCCCTCACCAATAAAACCGACGCGCGGCATTTCCTGGCAGGCCTTTCTCCCGACGGGAAGACAATAGCCTATGCCAGTAACAAACGCTGCACACGCACCTTTGATATCTGGAAGAAGAATATAGAAACCGGGGAGGATATTCTTGTTAAGCAGCACAGTGATAACTATAACTGGCCTGCTGACGATTCCATGTCCCCAGACGGCAAGTGGGTACTTTACAATAAACTTAAGGGCGAATCCGACAACGCCCTGTGGATCACCAATGTGGACAGTGGCGAAAGCTTCCGGGTTCCCGGAGACGATCGGATATCTGCGGAGACCAATCCTGCTTGGCGTCATGATTCCAAAGGGTTTTATCTGCTCAGCAACCGAGATAGCGAGTTTCTTCGGGTCTGGTATTATGATTTAAATACCAAGCAGATGACGGTCGCTTTCAGCTATGATTGGGACGCAGATCGGTTGGCTCTTTCTGCGGACGATCGGTATCTGGCCGTAGTAGTCAACGAGGAGGGATACGGCACGCTTCATCTCTATGATTTGGCAACTGGCACAGAGCTGAACACCGTTCGCCCGCCTAATGGTGTGTTGGCGGAGCATCAACAGGTTTCTTGGTCTCCCAAGGGGCACAAGCTTCTCTTTACCCTGACCAGTGGCAAGCGGCCCGAAGGCATCTGGTTGCTGGATGTAGATCAGGATACTTTGCGGCGAATTAGCGACGATCCCATGCTACCCGAAGAAGCCGCCGTTGTTGTAGAGCCTCTGGGGGGAAGCTATACCTCCTTTGATGGATTGGAGGTACCCTATTGGCTCTTCGTACCCGCTGGCAAAAAGCCGGAAAATCTTTCTGTCGTGGTCGAGATTCACGGTGGTCCCGAGGGACAGGAGAGGCCTGCCTTCAACGCTTTCATTCAGTATCTGGTCAGCGAAGGTTTTGCAGTCTGTGCTCCCAACGTGCGGGGCAGCACGGGCTACGGCCATACATATACCCACCTTGATGATGTCGGCAAGCGGTTGGACAGTGTCCGCGATATCGACAGTTTAGTGGATCATCTCATCAAAGCCGGCATCGCCTGTCCAGGCAAGCTGGCCGTTTCCGGTACCAGCTACGGCGGGTTCATGACATTGTCCTGTGCCTCACGGTATCCGCATCTATGGGCCTGCGCGGTGGACACAGTAGGCATGTACAACTTGGTTACATTCCTGGAGAACACAGCGGAGTATCGCAGACATCATCGGGAGAGTGAGTACGGTACCCTTGAACACGATCGAGAGTTGCTTTTCAATGTTTCTCCGGCCGCTAAGATCATGGATATCACTGCGCCGCTGATGGTCGTTCAGGGCAGAAACGATCCTCGAGTGCCCGTGACGGAGGCGGAGCAAGCTGTAGCCGCACTTCGGAAGATGGGCAGAACAGTGGAGTATATCTGCTATGATGATGAGGGGCACGGCGTGGCGTACTTGAAAAACAAAATAGATTGCTACTCGAAAGTGGCAGCCTTCCTGAAAAAGTATTTATAATGTGCGCAGGCGCTTTCCTGCAACATGAAAGAAGTCATAAAATCAATATTTTCAGAGGCAAGGAAAAGCGCGTGTGAAGTCAAAAACTGAATACTGTTAGGCATAAGGGCCGCTAATACGAAAAATCAGCGGCCTTTTCCTGAACTCCCTTCTCAGTCGCGGCGCAGATAATTCCATCCATATAGACATATGCTGTCGTGGTGGTACCTCACCGGAGAACATATCCTATTCGGACGGTTATGCAATTTTCAAAGCACAGTTATCTGTTGACAGGTAAAAACATGCACGTGTCCTCTCCTGTGCGTATCCGAAAGGTTGAAAATGGGGGTAAATATGGGCGAGAAGGGCGATATGATGAAACCGAAGCTGACAACACGGGAAATATTGAGGGATTTATGGGAGGAAAAGAAGCTGACATGTGGAAGCTTGCCATCTATCCGCCTCTGCGTTGTGCTGATTGAATTGGCAAAGTTCTACACGGTATCTACCGAGCCTGCTGACGGGAATGATCCACCATAAGGATTTTCAGGCGATTGTGCCGGATGCGGAAATGTATGTGGACAGGATCTGAGACCTTAAACGCTTCGGCGGGCGCGCTACGGGCAAAGCTGTCCGGCAAGGTGGGCGATGGCCTTGGCTAAGGAGATTGGGGAAGGCCCATATCAGCGAGGATGAATATTTCTGGCATGCAATTTATGACGTCTGCGCGTGATTCTCAAAGGCGCTCAGTCCGCTTGAATCCAAAACCGCCAGACACAGTTGCAGCTTTCATCCGTCACATCCGGGAAGCAGCTCACGCAGGCGCAGCGGATGCGCGGGTCGATCTCTTTGGCAAAGCCGGCATATTCCACAAGGCCGACCGCCTTGCAGGGGTGGTACGGCATGCCTTTTTCCGCGCGGGCGCGCTGCACATAGCATTCGAGCGTGCGGTAGACGAGCGCATCATCGCCTTCGCGGATGATCTCGTCCCGGTTGATGCGGGCGTACATTCGGTAGGCAAGCGCTTTTTCAAGCCCGTCAAGCCCTGCCTGTTCCGGCAGCCTGAGCAGCGCCCTGATGCGCCGCGCCTCGGTGCGCGTGAACCCTTGCCAGACGGCAACGTCGTGCTCCATGGCTTCATCCATACCGCGCTTGCGCTCTACGGCTTGAAACCAGTAGCCGTCCATTGCAAGCCAATTCTTCGCATAAATTGAAACAAGCTGTTCAAGTTCGTCACGGGAGAGCACGCTGAGCGCGGCATCGTTTTGCATGGGGGAGCCTCCGAATCAGAAGAATTCTGACCTGATTATACAAAAAAAGACGGAAAATAGCAAAGCGTATATACATGGCATAAAAGAAGAGATTGACTTTTATACACACGAAATACATAATAAAGGTTAAAGGTTCTGTGCAGAGGCGCAGGGCCTTGATTTTCGATTCACCGGGAGAAGGGCGCGGCCGCGAGACCGGGCTTTTTCTATGCGGAAATGACGGAGGTGAACCCGATGGGGAACGAAGAGAAAACCCGGATGGAGAACGATCTCGGGCGGGATGATATTCGGCTGCTGGTGCGAAGGATTGCACTGCCCAGCATGCTCGCACAGTTTGTAAGCGTTTTATACAGCCTTGTGGATCGCATGTATATCGGGCATATCCCGGAAGTGGGAGAACTGGCGCTGGCAGGCGTGGGCATATGCGGGCCGGTGGTGACGATGATCGGTTCGGTCGCATCGCTGGTGGGCGTAGGCGGCGCGCCGCTGATGAGCATTTGCCTGGGCGAAGGTGATGAAAAAGGCGCGCGTGCGATCCTGGCCAACTGCTTCCTGATGTTGTGCCTGTTTTCAGTGGTACTGATGGCGGCGGTGATTCCGCTGCGCCGGCCAATGCTGCTGTTTTTCGGCGCGAGTGAAACAACTTTGCCGTATGCGAACGAATATTTCCTGTACTATATGTTCGGAACGGTGTTTGCCCTTTTGGCGGGAGGATTGAATTCCTTTGTTGTCGCGCAGGGATTTGCACGGCAGGCGATGATGTCGGTGGTGCTGGGCGCAGTGATGAACATTCTTCTGGATCCGCTGTTTATTTTTGTGTTGGATATGGGTGTTCGGGGCGCGGCCATTGCAACAGTGCTTTCGCAAACGGCCAGCTGCGCCTATGTGCTTTCCTTCCTGTTCGGTTGGCGCGCGCAGATCCCGATTACCTTCAAAGGCTACAGCCTCAGCACCGCCGGAAGGGTGTTGACATTGGGGCTGACGCCCTTTTCGATCATTGCGGTAGATAATGTGATGATCATCGCGATGAACGCTGTGCTCCAGCGCTATGGCGGCATACGGGAGGGGGATCTGCTGATTACGGTGGCAACCATTGTGCAAAGCTTTATGCTGGTGGTGACCATGCCGCTTGGTGGCATCAGCGGGGGCACGCAGCCGATCCTTGGCTTCAACTATGGCGCGCGCAGGGTGGATCGGGTCATGAGCGCCCAACGCAGGATTTTCCTTTGGTGTTTGGCGTATACGAGCCTGATGTTTGTGCTGGCACGGGTTGCGGGACCGTTGTTCGTCCGCCTGTTTACCACAGACCCTGTTGTTGCAGAAAAAGCGGTTTGGGCAATTCGCATATGCACATTGGCCCTGATTCCGCTGGGGCTACAGTATGAAATTGTGGATGGCTTTACTGCAATCGGGCAGGTTCGCTTTTCCTGGCCGCTGTCCTTTTGGAGAAAAACGGTTTACTTTGCCTCTCTCTTTGTTCTGCCTGCGCTTTTCGGAGTGGAAGCGGTGTTTTATGCGGAGGCGATCTCAGATACGGTCGGTGCCCTGACGTCGATTTGCATCCATGCGTGCGTCATGAAAAAGCTTTTGGCACGCCGCGTCACGGAAACGGATAAGGGAACCCCATAAGAATCGCGGAGAAAATGGGCACGGCCAGGCTTTAATCACAGACAAAAAGTGGCTTATGCCACTTTTTTGAGGTTACAGCAATTCCCTCTCGTGCTATAGGCTCCCGGGCGGGAAATGCTGAAAAGAACGAAATCCTGAGGGGGTCATCCGTTCCGGCGCACGTGCCGTCGGAGCCGGATTGAAAGTCAAGGGTTGCAACCCTTGACAATCCCGGGGCTTTTTGACAGCCTGAGGCGGCATCAGCCGCCTTTATTCTTTTGGCTCTGCATCCCATTCAAACGAATCCACGATCACTGCGGTTTCCTCCCGCGTTACGTGCAGAAGCCCCGCTGAGGTTTGGCCCATGCGCTTTTTGCCGTCCGCAAGGAGCATAAGCGGCCCCGGAGCGAGCACGGATACCATCGGCGCGTGGCCTGAAAGCACCGTTACAAGGCCGTTCACATCGGTGACGGTCAGGCATTCCACAATGCCGTCGAACGCGGTGCGCTCAGGCGTCAGGATTTTCAATGCGAAGGATTTCATAGCTTCTTTGCCTTTGCATAGACGTCGTCGATATTGCCGGCCATGAAAAATGCGGATTCCGGCAGATGGTCACAATCGCCGCTTACGATGGCATTGAAGGAACGGATGCTTTCTTCCACCGTTACGTATTTGCCCGGAATGCCGGAAAATGCTTCCGCCATGGAAAGCGGCTGGGAAAGAAAACGCTGGAGGCGGCGCGCCCGATTCACGATTTGCTTATCCTCCGGGGAAAGCTCCTCCATGCCGAGGATGGCGATGATGTCCTTCAATTCGGTATAGCGCTGCATGCATTCCTGCACACGGTGGGCGGTTTCGTAATGCTCCCGGCCTACAACGAGCGGGTCGAGGATGCGCGAATGGGATTGCAGCGGGTCGACGGCGGGATAGATGCCCGTTTCCGCGATGGCGCGGGAGAGCACGGTCGTTGCATCCAGGTGGGAGAAGATGGAGACCGGTGCGGGGTCGGTCAGGTCGTCTGCCGGCACGTATACCGCCTGGATGGAGGTGATGGAGCCATCCGTTGTGGAAGAAATGCGTTCCTGCAATGCACCGAGTTCGTTGGCAAGCGTGGGCTGATAGCCTACCGCGGAGGGCATGCGCCCGAGCAGGGCCGAAACCTCGCTTCCGGCCTGCACATAGCGGAAGATGTTGTCGATGAAAAGCAGCACATCCTGATGCATCACATCCCGGAAGTATTCCGCGAGCGTGAGCCCGGTGAGCGCCACGCGCAAGCGTGCGCCCGGGGGCTCGTTCATTTGCCCGAAAGCGAGGGCGGTGTTGTAAAGAGCGCCGGTGTATTCCATGTCAAGAATCATGTCGCTGCCTTCACGGCTGCGTTCTCCAACGCCCGTGAACACGGAATAGTCCCCCGAATTGCGCGCAACGTTATTGATGAGTTCCATAATGAGGATGGTCTTGCCCACGCCCGCGCCGCCGAAAAGGCCGATCTTTGCGCCTTTGGCATAGGGGGTCAAAAGGTCGATAACCTTCACGCCCGTCTCGAAGAATTCCGTGCGCGGGTTCAGCTTCGTGATGGGCGGCGGATCGCGGTGAATGCTCCAACGCTCTGCGGTGATCGGCCCTTGGCCGTCAATGGGCCGCCCGAGCACGTCAATCGTGCGGCCGAGCACGGTTTCGCCCACGGGCACGGAAATGCAGCCGCCCGTCGCGGTTACGCCTTCCCCGCAAAGCAGGCCATCCGTGGGGTCAAGCGCGATGCAGCGCACGTCGGTGGTGGAAGCATGCGCTGCAACTTCCATATGAATGCCGCTTTCCGAGATCAGAAGCTCGTTGATCTCGGGAAGGCGGTTCTGGAAACGCACATCCAGAACCGGCCCCGTGATGCGGATGATGGTTCCTTTATTCTGCATGGGGTCAATCCTCTCCTATCGCTTTTGCGGCGCCGGAAACCATGATGATCTCCTGTGTGATGGACGCCTGGCGGATGCGGTTATATTCCGCCTGCAATTCGTTGATGATGTCTTCTGCGTTGCGCGTGGCATGATCCATTGCGGACACGCGTGCCACCTGTTCCGCCGTGTACGCCTGCAAATGTGCCTCATACAGCAGCGCGCGTGTATAGAAGGCAAACAAGGTGGAATAGAGCGCCTTTGGGGACGGCTCAAGAATCAGCTGCCCGGCGGCATGCGGGGATTCAGGCGCAGGCAGCGGGAGCAGGCGTTTTATTACAGGGGTATAGCCTTCGGTGTACACAAGCCACACCTCACTGACTTCACCGCTTTTGTAGGGCGCTTCCGCCGCATTGAACAGAGCCTGCGCGAAAGCGGGGGAGGGCGCGTCATCCCCAAAGGTCAAATAGGCATCGGGGTATTCTGCGGCTGCCGCGCTGCCTGCCGCAAAAAGAACGGCGCCTTTTGTGTGTTCCGCCGCAAAGCGGAGAAGCGCCGGACTGTATGCGCCGGAAAGCCCCTTCGCGCCGGCAAACACAAGCAGCGCCCGCCGCTTCGGACGATCCGGGTCGGGCGTGAAATACGCTTCCGGGAGGCAGGCTGCGGCCTCGGAAAGATGGCGCAGCGCCGGCGCGAACGCCGCAAGCTGCTGCTTTGCGCGCTGCAGGCGCGAGGAGGCTACAAGCTCCATCGTGCGGGTGATTTTACGCGTTTGTGCGGCGGCATTGATGCGCTGCCGGGTTTCAAACAGGTTATCCGGCATTGCGCTCCTCCAAAAATGCGTCCATCGCTTTTTTCAGGGTGGCGATCTCTTCGGGATTCAAGTCGCCGGTGGCTTCAATGGCGCGCAGGGAGCCGGGGCATGCGGCACGCACATAATCAAGCAGCGCATATTTGGCGGCGCTGATCTCTCTAAGCGGCATATCCCAAAATACGTTGTGCGTAAGCGCAAGGAGCAGCACGGCCTCTGAGGCGACGGAAAGCGTTTCTTCCTGCCCCTGCTTTAACACCTCCATCATGCGTTCACCCCGGTGGATCTGGTTGGCTGTGGCGGCGTCAATTTCGGCGCCAAACTGTGCGAATACCGCAAGCTCACGGTATTGCGCAATGGAAAGGCGAAGCCTGCCGCCGATCCACTTGATGGCAGGGTGCTGTGCGGAGCTTCCGATGCGCGAAACGGAAAGCCCCACGTTGATGGCTGGCCGCTGCCCCGCAAAAAACAGGTCGGAAGAAAGGTAAATCTGCCCGTCTGTAATGGAGATGATGTTCGTGGGAATATAAGCGGAGATGTCGCCGCCCACGGTTTCCACGATGGGCAGCGCCGTCATGGAGCCGCCGCCCAACGCGGGGGAAAGCTGCGCGCCGCGCTCCAGAAGGCGGCTGTGCAGATAGAAAATGTCGCCGGGGTAGGCCTCCCGCCCTGCGGGGCGGCGCAGCAGCAGGGACATTGTGCGGTAAGCGACGGCATGCTTGGAAAGGTCGTCATACACGATGAGCACATCCCGTCCCTGATACATGAAGTGCTCCGCAATGGCGCAGCCTGCAAACGGCGTTAAATATTGCATCGCAGCGCTGTCGCTCGCAGCGGAGGCGACTACGATGGTGTGATCCATGTCGCCGGATTCCCTGAGCGCGTGCACGATGCGCACCGTGGCGGCCGCTTTTTGGCCGATGGCACAATAGATGCAGATCACGCCGTTGTCGCGTTGGGTGCGGATGGCGGAAAGGGCGATTGAGGTTTTGCCCGTTTGCCGGTCGCCGATGATGAGTTCCCTTTGCCCGCGGCCGATGGGAACCATGCTGTCCACCGCCAGGATGCCGGTTTCAAGCGGGCGCTTTACCGGCGCGCGGTCAATGATGCTCGGCGCGCGGTTTTCAACCCGGCGCGTTTCGATGGTGGAAAGCGGCATCCCGTCCAGCGGGCGGCCGAGCGGATCTACAACGCGGCCGATGACGGCGTCCCCAACGCAAATATCCGCAACCTTTCCCGTGCCGCGTGCAACGGAGCCGGCGGCAACGAACGCATCCGCGTTGAGCAGCGCTGCGCCGATGGTATCCTCGGAAAGATCGAGCGCGAGACCGTATACATCGTTATCAAACTGCAAAATTTCGCCATACCGACAGCCGGAAAGACCGTGAATGGTGATGACGTCATCCTTTGCGCTTTGTACTACGCCGTAACGGTAAACGGAGGGCTCGAACCTGTATTGTCCCACCTTTTCATGCAGGAATGCGCTTAAGGCGGCGCGTTCCACATCGCTGCGAATGCTCATGCGCTTCCCTCCTGTTCCGGCGCGTGCACGGGTGTGTTCATCGCGTCCACAAGGTATGCGCTTACGCCTGAAAGCTGCGTTTTTCCGCTCGCATCGTAAACCGTGCCGCGAATGTAGGCAATGAAGCCGCAAAGCAGGGAAGGGTCTTCGCGCACGTCGAATTGCACGCCGAAGCCGAGCATGTCTGCAAAGCCTTTTTCGATGCGCCGAAGCAGCGCATCGTCATACGGCGGGGCGATCCGGAGAATCGGGTTTTTCCGAACGGTGCTCATGCGCCGCCCTCCGTTCCATGGAAAAAGCGTTCCGCGATTTCCCGGTTATCCTCCAGTGTGACCTCGCGGGAGAGAATGCGCGCGGCAATGTCGCTTGCAAGGCCAACGACCTCCGTATGTGCGCGCTCGATGGCCGCCTGCTTTTCCTGGCGCATCTGCTCGCGCGCTTTTTGCAGGAGCGCATCCGCTTCGTCCTGTGCGGTATCCACAATGCGTTCTGCATCGAGCGCCGCATTTTCGATGGCCTCGTGCGAAAGCCGGCGTGCCTTTTCGCCCGTTGCGGCAAGCTCGGCCTTTGCCTCAGCGAGATACGCATCTGCCTCGGCGCGTGTTGCCGCAGCGTCTGCAAGCGCCTGCTCCACGCTTTCCCTGCGCTTGTGCATAAACTTGCTTACAGGCTTATAGAGCAGCAGGTAGAGCAGCACGAAGGTCACGATGAAGTTGATAATATGAATTAAAATATCAAGCGGGTTGAGTCCTTCCATACAGCCTCCTTGCTAAAATATGTAAATGGAAGCGCGGCATCAGCTGAACAGCATGATGAGCGCGATGACGAAGCCATAGATCGAGGAGGCTTCCGTAAGTGCAAGGCCCATCATCAGCATGGAGGTGATTTTACCGGAGGCTTCCGGCTGCCGGGCAACCGCTTCAACGGCTTTCCCTGTGGCAAGCCCTTCGACGATGCCGCAGCAGGCGGCGGGGATGAGGCAGAGCGCAACGCTTAAAGAGATTTGAGGATCCATGTGTTGTAACTCCTTTCGGTTATTCGGTCGTCGCTTCGTTGATGTTGATCAGCGTAAGCGTGATGAAGATGAACGCCTGCACAAGGGCGGCGAACACGTTGAAGTAAAGCCCGAGCACGCTCGGGATGCCAACTGCGGCGGAACCTAGGAAACTGTATACCAGATCCATCACAATCATGCCGCTTACGGTGTTGCCGAACAGCCTGCATGCCATGGAAACAGGGTTTGCTAGATCCGTAACAATGCGGAGGGGCATCAACAGCGGGCTGGGGTTCGCAAGGCTTTTGAGCCTGCCGCGCACGGAACGTTGGCGGATGCCGTACCAGTTGGCCATCACAAAACTGATGAGGGAGAGCGCAAGGGTGAACGTGATGTCAGAAGAAGGAGAACGGAAGCCGAACAGCTCCGCAAAGGCAAAGCCGATCAGCACCGCGCCGACAGTGAAAATATAGCCGAACATCGGCTGGCCGAGATACACCGTTTTGGATGAGGAGTAGCCTTCGGCAAGCTCCACGACCGCCTCCAACGCGTTCTGCACGCCACGCGGCACGCTTTCAAACCGGGGAATGACGAAGATGCGCAGCAGCACGGCAATCACGATGAGCGCTGCCATCACGCCCCAGCCCACGAGCATGGTGGTGCTCGGTGTATAACCTGTCTCTTATACA